>PYIL01137619.1_pt1 | contig 18283 bp, 27 predicted proteins | sample 3578041 | NCBI WGS metagenome assembly PYIL01 (sample SAMN08408023, study PRJNA431606) | Marine metagenome isolate SA_KN192-05_S13_150m, whole genome shotgun... | biome: marine; feature: oceanic pelagic zone; material: water; isolation source: 150 m water sample, 0.2-0.8 um fraction ... | reverse complement strand
TATCTATGATTTCAGATGGAATAGATGGTGCAATTGGCTCTTCATTACGTTTTCGTATATCATCAAATTGTTTTTGATATCCATTAGCAGTAAGCCAGTCACGTAATAATTGCTTATCATATGCCTCCTGAATTTTTCCAACTTGATACGTATCTTTAGGCCATAATCTATACTCATCAGGACCAATTGAATCGCCTAAAGTAATCTGATCATTTAATTTTCCAAATTCCAGCTTTAAATCAGCGAGAATGAAACCGGCTTTATCTGCTATACTAGCCATTTTGTTGTAAATCTCAATAGATTTTACTGATAACCAATCAAATTCTTCAGCAGTTACTAAATTTTCTTGTATTGCTTCCTGACGATCTATCGGCACATCATGGGTAGATTTTGTTGTAGGATCAAAAATTGGTCCTTCTGGTAATTTTGCAGCTAACTCAAGTGAGTTTGGTTGAAATCTTGAGATCATGCTTCCATAGAAATATCCTCTTACCACACACTCAATTGGTAACATCTGCATTTTTTTTACAATTATTTCTGTATCAGATTTTCTTTTTACAAAATGATTTGCAATATCCAAATTTTCAAACCAAAACTCTGCAAATTTACATAGAACCTTTCCCTTTTGTGGAATTTCATCTTTGAATTTAACGTCATATGCAGAAACACGATCACTAAATTTGAATAAAAGGTTATCACTATCTACTTCGTAAACATCTTTTACTTTACCAGAAGTGAGAAATTTCATTTATGAACCCATCATCCCTGGCATTGCAATTGGTTCTCTATACACCTTACTAACATAGATTCCTGGTTCACCAGTTACTATCACATACTGTAATGAGTTACCTTGTGGGGGTGAAACGATTATAAATTGACCAGGTTTCAATGTTCCCAAATAGTCTTTATGACCTTCACCATAATTAATTACAACATTTGTCAGTGAACCAGTACCAGTATTCTGTATAGAAACTCGTGCCATAATAAAGAGAGTTTGTTTTTCCTTTGTTGGATCAACAGATATAGAATATGTCTCTTGTGAAAAATTTCCCATTGTTAAAACTCCAAATATTGCAACCGATATTCCTGCAAGTGCGGCTATAGTACCAATTATTACAAATTTATAATTTCCCATACAAAAATATAGAATAACTTGTTTAAGAGATTTCCCTACTCTAAACGCATCATAGCACCAAGTATGTTTGTATGCCAGTTGAAATTTGTTGTCTTATGTGATTTCATTTTTGGTTTTGCTAACATACTCATTACTCCGGACAACGCATGATTTGTTCTATGAAATGATTTTTTGTGACATGAACAACCACATCTTTTTTGATCACAGCATGAATGTGCACATGTAGTACATCTTAGATTCATCTCACACTTCTTTCAAAATTACTATTTAACTACAGAATAAATTTTTTATACAAATTTTGTGAGTAAATGTACCTGAATTGGATTGGTTTTTTTGCCTCCTGCAAGGAAGCCATCTAATTCTGGTCTTCTTGAGTTGATTTTTTGTGTTTTTCTTTCAGGTCTTTTTGACGTCTAGCCATAATCCTGGCATTATCATGTTCTTTATCAAGTTCCTCAAAAAATTTATTTGAAAATCCCTTTTTATCAATCGGACGAGTTTCTTTAGTCATTATCAGGATCCTGTTCAGGTATAATTGATAGTGTTGTTGTTGCAGTAACGTTTGGTATTGCCCGAATTTTTGTTGTAATAATATCTTCTACAAGTGAACTGTTTTCTGCCTGAATTTTGACAAATATATCATAATACCCAAATGTTCCTTTTGCCTCTTTTACATTATCAATATCTAACAAAATTTTTAGTATTTCCATTTCGTGAGCAATTTTACATTGCACTAAAACATACGCTGTTTCCAATTAATCACCTTTCATTTGTTCTCTCGTTTTAAATTCTGGTGTAATTCCTAATGGTTCATAATTTCCATTTGTACATGTAAAGCACATCGAACCCACTGGTATACCAACTGCTTTAGCAAGATTTTCAGCATCGTTATAACCTAAAAAATCAGATCCGATGTCATTTCGAACTTTTTCAATCATTTCCTCATCTGAATAATCTTTTCCTTGTGTAAATGTTGCTAATTCTTCTTGTGATGGAAAATCAATTCCCGCGTAACATGGGTATTTTATTGGCGGGTATGTAATCATCATACTAATCTTTTTAGCTCCTGAACGTCGTAATGCTTTGATTATTGCTTTTGAGCTAGTGCCACGTACAAGACTATCATCAATAACAACAACATGTTTTCCCTCAATCACTTCTCTAATTGGAATTATCCATCTGTTAATTTCAATTCTGTCACTCTGATGCGGTTCGATAAAGCTTCGTAATGGACCCTTTTTGCTATATCTATCTTTTAGTAATCCTTCATCAAATTGAACGCCAAGTTCTTGAGCATAACCTAATGCAGCTGGTCTTGCTGAATCAGGAACTGGGATTACAAGATCTACATTCTTTAATGGATATTTTTTTGCAAGAAATTGACCAATGCGTTTTCGTGCAAGATAGATATTTTTTCCTTCCATTTTACTTGATGGTTGTGCAAAATAAGTAAACTCAAATGAACAATGTGCATGAGTTTTGTTGTCAGAAAACATCTCTGTTTCTAATCCATCATTACTCATCTTGATTAATTCACCTGGAAGAACATCTCTAACCAATTTTGCTCCAACTGCTGATAATGCAGAAGACTCTGAAGCTACAATGTTAACCGAATCACTCTCTTTAAAGCCTAAAACCATAGGTCTAAACCCTTTTGGGTCCCTTGCTGCGTAAACTGCATCTGCGTCGGAGAGAAATGTAAAACAGTATGAACCAACCATTTCATTCTTTAAAATTGAGAGTGCACTTCCAAGTTTGCCTTTTTCCGTGATTAGAGATACAAGTCGTTGTGCTGCAATGAGAGTGTCACTTGCATTTTGTGGGGTAAAAGTGCAACCACCTACTAAATTAGATAATTCTTCAACATTAGAAATTGTCCCATTATGTGCTACACACAAATCTTTCACTTTCAGCGGTTGTGCATTTTCAAGATCACTTTTTCCAACAGTTGAATATCTCACATGACCTATTGCTGAATGTGATGCATACTCCTCAGTTATTTTTTTAAATTCATTTGATGATGCTGAAACGAGACCAATTCTCTTTAATGGCGCCTTATTAGGAATCGCTAATCCCCAAGCTTCTTGACCACGATGTTGAAGTGCTCTTAATGCATCTAAAACCATTGGTATAACATTTGTATCACCATTACTAAAAATACCAACTACACCACAATTTTCTTTAACCATTGTCTAGTATTTCCTTCAATGTATTGAAATATTTTCTTTGTGCCACATTAACACTTATCCTTACTAAAGTATTTGATTTTTGTTTAATACTAATCTGATCGCTACCAAATCTTCCCAACACACCAAATGAATTTTTCTTCTTTGAAAGTATATGTTTAACTTTGTTAAGATTTTTTTGAGATATTACTAGTAGATATCTAGAATGTGTTTCAGAAAACAGTAATTCTTCAGGATTAAGATTTTTTTCTGATGGTAGTTTTCCGATATCAATGTCACAGCCAATATTACCAAAAATTGAGATTTCTGATAGTGCAATAGATAAACCGCCTTTTGAACAATCGTGTACAGATTTGATAAGATCTTGTTTTATCAATGATAATACAGATGACATGTTTAATTTTGAATTCTTAAAATCGACTCTTGGGCAAATTCCCCCAATGAAATTATGTATATATTCAAAATATTCTGAGCCCCCAAGTTCATCTTTTGTGTCACCTACTATCATCAAGTAATCACCAGATTTTGGTGATACCATATGTAATGGAGTTTTATTGATAATACCTAGAACGCCTATCAATGGAGTAGGCTTGATTGGACCTGATGGTGTTTCGTTATAGAAGCTGACCTTACCACCTACACATGGAACTTTAAGAAATTTTGCAAAGTCAGTTAAGCCTTCAAGTGATTCCATAAACGTCCAAAATATCTCAGGATCTTCTGGATTACCGAATTGAAGATGATCAACCATGCCAATTGGTGTTGCGCCTGTACAAACCACATTTCTACATGCTTCCTCAAAACAACCAATTGCTCCGTCTCTCGGATTAAGATAACAATGTTTAGGATTACCATCAATCTTTACAGACAAAAATTTTCCATTATCTAATCTAAGAACAGATGCATCAAATCCAGGTTTGATAACAGTTCTAATTCCAACTTCATGATCATATTGGCGAAACACCCAATGTTTACTTGCAATATTTGGACTGGAAAGCAATTTTAAGATTGTTTTAGAATAATCTGAAATAATTTTGTGTGCTTTTTCAGTTTTAATTTTTTCAAGATATCTTGGTTTTGATTTTTTTCTGTCAAGTAGTGGTGCACATGCAACAAAATCTGCTGGGAGTAATGCTAAAGTTTTTTTCCCTTTCTTTACATGCATCATTTTATCATTTTTAACGCGACCTATTATTGAACACTTTATTCTAAATTTCTTACAAATTTCTTTTAGTTTGTTTATTTTTTTCTTGTTTGTAATAACAAGCATTCTTTCCTGTGATTCAGATATCATTATTTCGTCAGGCAACAAATTTGATTCTCTAGTATGAATATTATCAACATCTAATTCAATTCCTATTCCCATACTTTCTGCAGTTTCGGAAATTGCACATGACAGGCCACCGCCGCCTAAATCCTTCATCGCATTAATGCACTTTTCATCACGAGCTTCTAGAATTGCTTCAATGATTAATTTTTCAATAAATGGATCAGGAATCTGTACTGCTGATCTATCTTCACTCTCTAATGAATCTGATGCAAATTGTGAACCGCCTATACCGTCACGTCCAGTTGAACCTCCTAGTAGTACAACCAAGTCTCCAGGGGCTGCATGGTTTTTTATCAATCTATTTTTTTTTCCAAAACCAACAGCTGCAACATCAACTAATGCATAATTTTTATAGCATTCATCAAATTCCACTTCTCCACCAATTGTTGGTATACCTAAACAATTTCCATAATCTGCTATGCCAGTTACAGAGTTCTTAAACAGCCATTTTGCATGTGCGTCATTCTTTATGTCTCCAAAACGTAATCCATCGAAAAGTGCAATTGGTCTTGTACCAGTAGATAGAATATCGCGAATCACTCCACCAACACCTGTTGCTGCGCCTCCAAATGGCTCAACTGCCGAAGGATGATTATGACTTTCTATATGAACAGTTACAACATAACCATCGCCAACATCAAGAACACCAGAGTCATATCCTTTCTCAGTTATTACCATTGGACCTGTAGTTGGCAACATCTTGAGATGCTTCTTTGAAGATTTGTATGAGCAATGTTCTGACCATTCTGCAGCAATTATCTGTAACTCTGTTTTTGTTAGTTTTCGTTTAAGTACATTTTTGATATGCTGTGACTCATGCTCCTGCAAATTCATTTTCCTGCTCCTATAAATTGAATTAATGATTCAAAGATTAACGATGATGGTCTATTATCATTTGGATTAATTTCTTTTTCTGCTGCACGTTCTGGATGTGGCATCATACCAACTACATTACCATCTTCATTACAAACTCCAGCAATTTGGTCCATTGAGCCATTAACATAATTTTCATATGAGAAAACAATTTGGTTTTTCTTCTTTAGTTTTTTAATTACTTTATTATCCACAAAGTATCGTCCCTCCCCATTTGCAATGGGTATTGGTATTTTTTGATTGAGTTCAAGTTTATTGGTAAATGGGGTTACATTATTTTTTACAATAAGATTTGTCCATTCACACATAAAATTCAACGAATCGTTTTTCAAAAGTACACCAGGAAGTAATCCAGATTCTACTAATATCTGAAATCCATTACAAACACCTAAAATTGGTATTCCTATCACTGCTAATTTTTTTACATCTGAGATAATTGGACTATGAGCTGCAATAACTCCAGCACGTAATCTATCACCATATGAAAATCCACCTGGTAAAACTACAGCATCAATATTTTTTGGTAGACTTTTTTCATGCCAGAAATACTGCGCGTTTAGATTAAAAACATCAGTTAAAACATGATACATGTCACGATCACAATTACTGCCAGGAAAAACAATAACCCCGACTTTCACATAAACTGTTGAAATACGAGGTATAAAATTTATCACATGTACAATCATCTTTTTATTTACAAATTTCATAGGTTGAGTATGGGTCAAATTAGAGATATTATGTGTAAAGATGTCATAACAATTGAAGAAGGTAAAAATGCGGTAGATGCTGCCAAGATAATTTCTGATAATGATATTAGTTTTCTTGTAATCATGAAAGATGGGTTACCAATTGGTGTACTTAGTGAGAAAGATTTTGTTCGTAAAGTGGCTGCAGAAAACCAACTTGCATCAAACATTCCGATTTCTGAAATAATGTCCTATAAGTTCAGATGGGTTGAACCAACAACACCAATTGAAGATGCAATCCAAAAAATGCTAAACAATAACATCCGTCGATTATTGGTATTAGATGATGGTAAACTGATTGGGGTTGTAACCCAAACTGATTTAGCAGCATATCTTCGCGATCAGTTATTGATTGATGGAACGATTAAAAGTATTAACACTGACTAAATTTGATTAACACTTACAATTACATTACTAACAAGTGGATTGTAAATTCTTAGATCATCACAGATTTTCATCACTTTTAACTTTGCTAATTTTTTATTCTTCTCAGTGATAGAGAATTTTAACATTTTTGCAGAACGTATTTTTTTTACATTTGAAAATTTTCCTTTAAGAACAAGATCATTTAAAATTGTATCACCCTCAGGATCATTAATTCCAGGCTTGTTTTCAATTATAACATTTACATTGTAATTTGCCATGAAATCAGTATTTTTTTGTTTCAAGTTAAATGTTATTACATTATTTACAATGGAATTTATAATAGTATATTATTTTCAATGCAATGAGCAAGTTTCGATATTGGAAGCTAACTTATGATGATGTTGAAAAATTAACCTACAATCCTGATAACATATTAAATTGGGAAATAAAATGCATTCGCGAGCCTGAAGTTGAAGCTATATTCATTGGTGTGTTTTTGTATAGAAATGGAACCCCACATGATTATGAATCAAAAAAAGGAATAGTCTATTATTATAACAATATTGATAGAAATGAACTCTCTTCTATAAGTAAATTTTTGAAAAACAGATTTGGTGGAGAAGTATTGGAAAAAGGTGAAAGGATATTCTTAGAAGGATCTAAAGAGATCTATGATGCAAAAGAAATTGCAGACCTTGCAAAAGCACTTAAAACACAACTAAATGCGAATCCAGTCATTAGTATAGAGTTGCATGATACTACAACAGAACAACTCAAAGAATGGGGTTTTCCTGAAGCAAAACTACTTCCTATCCCATAATGTTATAGTTGAAACATTTTTGTAATGTAAGTCTCAATCCATTCTTGGATGTCAGAACTAAATGAAATATATCCACATTTACATGAGTTAAGACGTAGGGTTCTTAGATCAGTGGCATCCATTGGAATAATTACTGTTTTTTTACTTACGTTTCATTTAGCACCATTTGATCTGATGGGAATAACATTATACTATCCAACTCCAGAACCACTTGATAATATTGCAGCACAAATCACAAATTCAATGAGACAAGAGCTTGTTCCTGAAACTGTACAATTAATACAAACTGCGCCGGGACAGGCATTCTTTTCTCAAGTATACATCGCTGCGTTAGTTGGTGTTGTTGTTAGTATTCCAATTATCATTAGAGAATTCGCCACATTCTTAAAACCAGCTCTTAAAGATAGAGAAATTAATGTTGGTCGAACAATTACAATTCCTGCCATAGGATTATTCATTATTGGATGTGCTTTTTCATATACACTAGTCATACCATACATTTTGGAATTTCTCTACAGATATGGTGAATCAGCTGGCTTGGTAACATTTTTGAATATTATGGATTTTGTTTCATTTGTTTTACAGTTCCTCTTAGCATTCGGAATATCATTTCAGCTACCATTAGCAATGTACGCACTAAGTATGTCTGGATTAACCGATGAAAAGTTTTGGAGAAAAAACATACGCTATGCAATTATAGCAATAGTAATTTTTGGAGCTGTAATAACACCAGATGGAAGCGGTGTTACAATGTGGTTTATTGCTGGACCCATGATTGCACTCTATATTGCAGGCATGGTAATAGTCGAGCGTAAAGAAAAAAAGACTGTCAAGACTTAAATGAGAAAAACACACTTTGATAGTTAATGGTGGGAGATTTGTTCAATTTCATTGCAGGTCAAGAGTGGATAATTGTCATAATCATTGCGGCAGTCTTTATTTTTGGCGCTAAAAAAATTCCAGAACTTGCAAAAACATTTGGTAAAGCAAAAGGCGAATACAAAAAAGGCGAAATTGAAGCAGATGAGGAATTAAAAAAGTTCAAAGAGCAAAAAGATTAAGTTTTTTCTATCACAGATACAAATTTGTCATATAGACTCTCTAATGCATTATCATAGTTTTTATTTTTCAAAAGACCACCAAGTCGTTTTGAAATATTGATTTCTGCTTCTACAATGATTTTTACTTCTGATTCTAACGGAATAATTTTTTCAATAATGTAACTTCCTTTAATGTCACCACCAACTACACGCATTTCATGTCTAGATGGTGGCTCACTGAAATGTTTCGCCATTATTATAAATTCATCATCATCTAACTTCAAATGCTCAGATACAAGAGAGCTTTCATCCCTTACCGATTTAATAATAATTGAGGGATAATGTTCAGGAAATAATTTCTCAAAGTTTTCAAAATTTGAAATTATATCGAACACTTTGTCTGGTTCAGATTTTACTATTTTCTCAAAAATTATTTTAGACAATGCATGTAAGAGATTTATCTGACGTAAATTTTTTCGCTTATTTTGAGCCCCAACGTGTGAATAGATCATGTTCAATGTTGAATTGATCAAGGCATTTTCCAACTATATGATCTATCATTGAATCTATAGAGCTAGGATTAGTATAAAATTCTGTAACTGGTGGCAAAATAATAACTCCTAATCTTGCTAGTTTTAGCATGTTTTCTAAATTAATTGCTGTAAGTGGTGTTTCTCTAGCTACCAAGATAAGTTTCCTCGATTCTTTTAATGTGACACCTGCCGCCCTTGCGACTAATGTTTCGTCATAACCATTGGCAATACTTGATAATGTTTTCATACTGCATGGAACTACTATCATTCCATCAGTTCTGTGAGTGCCACTTGAAATACTTGCAGCCATATTATTTTCATCAGAAATTGTTGTGGCAAGTGATTTTACATATGCAACATCATGTTCTGTTTCCATTGAAATGCATTTTTCTGCCCATTCAGACATTACCAAATGAGTTTCAGTGTTTAATTTTTTTAGAACTTGAAGCATTCTGATACCATAAATTACACCTGTACTTCCTGTAATTCCAATTATTAATCCCATAATGTTGTTTTACATCTCACACATGATATAAAAGAAGATCAGAATTTACGCGTGATTTTTGTCAAGTGATTCTTGCTCAATTCGTTCTTTTCTTTTATTTAGCCAAATTTTTACAGCCGCTGCTGTCATACCACCAAACAAAATGATTCCAACTAAAACCATCTCTGCACTCATACAGATAGTTTAATCTACACATCTAAAAACAAACCGAATAACTCAACATTTAATTTCGTAATTCAAAAATGAAAATACATGATAAAAAGATCAGAAATGCAAAAAATCGTTGATGCATACTCTGATATTAGATTAGGAGTTCTTGGTAGTCATTCAGCTCTTGAAGTAATGGATGGCGCCAAAGATGAAGATTTTGATACCGTTGTGTTTTGCCAGAAAGGACGTGAGGTTCCATACCAAAGATTTTCTAGGATTTCTGACGAAATAATGATTCTTAAAAAATTCAGAGATTTAGCAAATGCTCTAAATCAAAAGAAATTACGTGACACAAGCACTCTGATTATCCCACATCGTTCGTTGACAGCGTATCTTGGTTATGATACTATTGAAAATAAGCTCAAAGTTCCAATCTTTGGAAATCGTGCATTGTTTCAAGCAGAAGAGAGGAATCATAAACGTAATCAGTACTATCTCTTAAAAAAGGCCGGAATAAAATATCCAAGAATTTTCAAGGATCCTAAATCTATAACAAAACCAGCAATAGTCAAGGTTCAAGAAAAAGGTAGAAAGTTAGAACGTGCTTTTTTTACCGTCTCATCATATGCTGACTTTAAAGAAAAATCTGAAGAGAAGATACGGAAAGGAATTATCTCAAGGAAGGATCTTTCTGAATCAAGCATTGAAGAACTGGCAATAGGTACATATCTTAATTTTAATTATTTTCATACACCAATTTCTAAACAAGTAGATTTTATCGGAATTGAACGTAGATTACAAACAAATATTCATGATTACAATGCTCTTCCTGCAAAACAGCAACTCGAGATGGACATTGGATTACAAAATATCGAAGTTGGGCATACTCCAGCTAGTATACGAGAGTCACTTTTAGAGAAAGTTTTCAAGATGGGTGATAAATTTGTAAGAGCTGTAAAAAAGGAATATTCTCCTGGTATAATTGGACCATTCTCTCTTCAGAGTGTAATTACTAAAGACCTTGAGATGATTGTCTATGATGTATCATTAAGAGTACCTGGAAATCCTATAGTTGCAACCACAAGCCCATACACTAAATATCAATATGGAACAACATTTGGTATAGGTAGAAGAATTGCCATGGAAGTTAGAAAGGCAATAGATGAAGATAAACTAAAAGAAATTGTTACCTAGTTGCTTCTTCAATAGGATCTTTTAACATCGACTTTCTTACCATAATTGGAATGTTATAATACATTGCCAATGCTACCGCATCAGAAGCACGATAGTTTCTTAATACCAAATCTTTTTTCCCTGTGAGATATAGATTAGCCCTAAGAGCCTCACCACTTTCATAAATCTTGACTTTAACTAAAACCAATTCGTTTGCATCACAAACATCTTCTAACATTTTGTAAATCGTTGGCACAGAATCATGATCACCATCAATGAAACTTGCAATATGACGAGACACTTCGCCAGAAAATGCACGCATGTGAAACTCCTTTTTATCACTTGATGTCAATATGACTAGTCCCTCATTTCCATATGGATCAACAAAGCCAAGATTTGATATTGTCACAACTTCATAATCTGGATCCTGAATCTCATCAATTTTCAATGTAATTAACCTAAAATGTGTTATTAAATAAATATTGAAGTTACAAATGTAGACTGTATGAATGCAAAGACTACAACAGATAGTCAAAATAATAAAAAACTAATAGCCTTAGGATTAATCTCAATTGGAATTTTATTTTTAGTGTACTCAAGATTTGAAAATATTGCGCTTACGCCTGATGCAATAAGCTCGATTGAAAGAATTTCGATTGTGTTTTACATTTTGTTAATAGTGTCTTTTAGTGCAATAGGTATAGGACTTCGAAGATATCAAAAAAGAAAAGCCTTAGAACCATCACAAAGTCCACTTACTATAATCTGTAGTACCACTGTAAATTTTAAAGCAAAAAAGGTATTTATTTTGACATTTGTAGTATATGGGATCTTTTTTTCTTTGACATCAGGAATTCTTGTTTATCAGCCTGATGTGGTTTTTTCATATCATTATGGAGCAGATGTTCCTTCTGCACATATTACTCCATGTTGTGGACCACCTGGCTACATGCCAAAATTAGTTATGTATCTCACAGAGCATGTAGGAATTCAAATCATTCCATTAAATTTGGTTTTACAGATTACAGTTTCATATCTGGTGGCTGCAAACACATCTCTGGCTGTTAATGCAATTTCAATCTCAAAAAAAACTGGAGGTTTAGGAGGAATTGGTGCTACCACAGGATTATTCATTGCATGTCCAACATGTGTTGGTTCGTTTCTGTCATTATTTATTGGCAGTACAACTGCAGTAGTCTTCACAATAGCAATGTCCGAACTTCAAACAATTTTTATTGCAATTACAATACCTATACTCCTTCTAACACCATTAATACTTGCAAAACAAATTAGTCGCTCCAGTAATAATTAACACAAAATCAGTTAATTGGTTTTATCACTGGTGATTTTGAATTGCCAATATCAAATCCATCACGACGCAGGTATTTTAGAACCAATTTGTAAATTAATTCATCATGATCTGTTTTTTTGATCAGTTCAGACCACAACATTTCCCCAGAGCGTTGGATTTCTGGTATCAGTTTTTTAGTAATTTCCTCTGCCAATTTTTTACATTCCTCGTATGACATTCCATTAAGATACGCAGTCTTTCTTCCTGCACAAACTTTCATATACTTTTTAATTTAATTGCATAATAAAAAAATTGGTATTTAAAAATCCTTTAATTTTTTAATAACAATCTTGAAAATTTCATTATTATCCAAGAGTACACATGGTATATTGTTTTCATCGCATGCCTGACCACTTTCTGTATCACGTGTGATTAAGATCATTCCATTTTCTTTTGCATAATTAATGACAGAAAAATCAGTATGGAGTTTCTTTCCTTCGGAACGTAATTTTTTTACACTATATGCATTAAACCCCATTGAAATTAGTCTATCATCCATACCATCGTCCATTTCATCAACCAAGATTTTCGTTCCCTCTTTCATATGTATCAAATCTCATTCTAAGTTAGATTAGAAGATGCTTTTTTAATTTTTGAAATCAATACCATTTTAGAACTGGTTGTTAACTCAGGCTCAACTGTGATAAAAATTGACTTAGAATTAACGTACATTACAATCTGAGTTATGTTTTCCCGTTCTACATTAACATATCTCACCTTACCTAGGGATTTATCAAATTCCTGTCTCATTTTTTTTCTTTTCACAACATCACTACAAAATTTCTCTTCGTTTTCTTGTTTCAATAAAGAATGTTTATCTGCATTCATATCAGATAAAAGGATCTTTCCATTATCTGAAATTATAGCAACAAATCTAATTTTCTTACTCAGAGCAAATACACTAGAAATTGTACTTTGAAGTTGCTCTTTATTCACCATTAGCATTTTTTAAATTTTGATTCAAATATAATCATTTAGGGTTTATTAAAAAATTAAATTACTAAGATGCTTCTTTATCCCTAGGTTCTATCTCAAGTGATTTATTATAAGATTCTGATGCTTCGTCATATCTTCCTAAACTACGCAATGCAATTCCTTTGAAATTCAATAAATCTGCATTTACTGGATCTAATAATAATGCCTGTTCAAAAAAACTAAGTGCGTCTTCGTAGTTTCCATCTCTAAGATGTTTTTTACCTAATTGAGATAAATCATTAGCGTCACTCACATTTGATAGATAAAATACTCATAGATATTTTAAACTAAAATGCTACTCTATAGTAGTCCCAACGCTCTGGATCAAATTTTTTCACAAATTCAACATTCTGATCATGATCAACTCTATACTGTACTACATCACGCATGGCAAAACTTGTCATATAACTAAACCCACGTGACTGAACTTGCATTAAAAACAACTGTCTAATTTCACGACCACCATTAAATCCCCAATACCCATTTTTTAATGCAATTGGCTCTAAAAACACTGTATTTTCTTTTCCATAATTTTCATCATTAAGATCAACTTGGAAATTATATTGTTCTAATGGTCCGCCTTTAGCAAAACCAATTATTGGACCTGTAGAATTTCCAACTCGTAATGTGTTTAATATTAAATCCTTATCATGAATTGATTCCACAAAATCCTCACGGGCAAATTGTAATGGTTTAGGAAGTTCTTTATAAATTTCTAATAGTGCATTGATGAATTCATCATCATGTTTATTTTTTTCAATTTTTGGTACAAGTTTTAAACCCTCATATGTAAATTTATTATAAATTTGAATCTCTTCTTCACGAAGTTTCATGAAATTCACAATGTTATCAAGAAAATTTTTTCGCATGTGTTTTGAGATTCCATTTAAAACCTGCGCAAATATATCTGATTCATTGTTTAACATATCTTCGAAGAATGAAACTGCTCGTCTCACTATCAATGCTGGATGCCATCCTGATGCATGTGCGTTCATCTTAGCCATTTCCATAGCCTTAGAAAAATCTCCTAATGAATAACCACCAATACGATCACAAATAGATAAAAAATGACCAAGGTTCAAAAAATGTTTTTGTTTCTCAGTGTCTCCTCTTGTCAATGGTGATGAAATTAAATAGTTTTTAATCTCATCCTCTGTTTTTGATTTGGTATCTCCAGTCCAAGGATAAACTGTACGTGCTATTAATGCACAGACAATATTCAAATCAATATTTGCATCATGCAATAATTTTTGAATTTTTTCATTATTGTTGATAAAATCTATTACACTTTTTTCGTGTGGTCTATCAGATGCTTTTTCAGGATCAAAGTCATGTAAAAGTGCAGATGCAAATAAATATTTCACATCATCTATTTCAAATTTTTTTACATTGAATGAGTGAATCGCTGACATCAATGTAACGTACGTTACTTCAAGTTCATGATCAATGTTATGATATCCATAATAATCACTAGAAAGACCGTTATCGTCAAATAATTTAATTATATAATCAAGTAACTGGATATTTTCTTCTGTTGCAATATCAACTGATGAGAGTAAATCAAGAATTCCATTTCGTAATAAATGTAAACTTGGAAATTCCTGCATTTGGGAAATTCGTTATACAGGTTTTTAAATTGTTTTATAGATTTACGAATATTCTCCAAACACGTTATAAGTAAAATGCATGAATTTACCGTTATTGGGATTAAAACGATATATCATTACAAGGGGGATCACCATGTTTGGGGTTTTGATGATCACACTTTTACTAACAATTGCGCTTGTTGGCTCAAATATGGACACGATTTTAAAACAAGGGGTAATATTCCAAGTCCGCTCTGAAATAACTGATAACCCATCAATTGCTAAAAGTTTTACAAATCCAGAAGACTTTGAAGAATTTATTCAACAAAAAATTAATGAGCGAATAAAAAATTTAGGTCTTGATACACCGTGGTATTCTCCACAGAGAATTGGCTATACGATGATAAAAATTATATTATTAGATTTTGGAAATGCAACTTTTCTTACAAGTGACACTGGTTCATCCAATGTTGGTGATATTCTGCTTGAAAAAATACCAAAAACTGTATTGCTGTTTACAACTGCGACAATAATAATTTCAATACTTGGAATACTGTTAGGTGCTGCAGCCAGTAATAAAATTGGATCAAAGACTGATAGAATAACATCTGCGTTTGCAGTAATTAGTAGTAGTTTTCCAGTTTGGTGGATCGGTATGTTAATGATATTTGCATTTGCATTTGTGTACCAAATCTTTCCTGCTAGAGCCACACCTGATATTGAACCAAGTGAACCTGGATACATATTATCACTTTTGTATCATATGGCACTTCCTCTAATTACTATTGTTATGATTGGATTTGGTTCATGGGCATACTTAGTAAGAAACTTCATGGTTGGTGTTATGCAAGAGGATTTTATTTCTGCAAAAAAAATTATGGGTATCAATAAAAAGAAAATTGTTTATACACATGCATTAAAAAATGCAGCCCCTCCAATTGTTACAATATTAGCTCTTAGTTTGTCAGGTTCTTTAGGCGGTGCAATAATTACGGAAGCGGTATTTGATTGGCCAGGTATGGGAAGATTATATTTTGAGGCAATTAATGTGATGGACCTTCCTGTGATCATTGGATCAACATACATACTCACAGTTTTATTTTTGATTAGTATTTTTATTGCAGACCTACTTTACGGATACTTTGATCCACGTGTGAGGACTGGGAAATGAGCAGTATTCCTACTGAAGACATCAAACGTGAATTTGCAAAAAGTGTGCTTGGTATGACTGGAATTGCAATTATTACTATTTTAATTGCAATTTCGCTCATTGCAGTGATAACCATTCCAGCATCAACATTTCAAGAATGGAATAATCCAGAAAAATGGTTAGACTACCCAAAAACATCAATTCCAATTTGGGTAAATTATCTAACTGTTGAAAAAACCCCAGAACATAAAATAATAGAACCAGATGTATTTCAATCAAATTCTGGTCATGTGTTTTTAACATCACAACAATTTCATGTCAACTTTGAATTTGATGACTTTCCAAGTGATTTTGTATATGAATTTGAAACCAGATACACTGATTCACATTTAATCTCAGTTAATTTATTACGTCCTGATGGAATAGAAATTAATCTCTTAACCACATCTCTTCCTTTTTCTGAAATTGAGACTCTTTACAAACAAAGAATTTTTTCGACGGACGAAATGATAAAGAAAAACTTGATTATGAAGTCAGACATTTTTGGTTTTGATATATCTGAAAGAAGTGTAACTGATATTATATTTTCAGATAAATCTGAAAACAAAGTTCTCAAAGGAAATTATGTATTTGTAGTGAATGCTTATGATACAAATGGTCAAAATGAAATTCTTGATTCCCGAATTATTCTAGGTGGTAAAGCATTTGGTTTTATGGGAACAGATGAGTTAAGAAGAGACCTTGCAGTTGGTCTTCTTTGGGGTACACCACTTGCATTGTTTATAGGAGTCTCTGTAGCAATTGGGTCTGTCATTGTTGGATTAGTTTATGGTGTGTATTCTGGATATAAAGGAAAAAAGACGGATGAAGCTATGATGCGTTTTAACGATGTGATTTACGCCTTGCCAGCATTACCATTTCTCATAATATTGGCAATAACAATTAGTAACAGTATTTTTCTAATGATTGGGTTTCTGATGATTTTCAGTTGGGTTGGAGTAGCTAAGGTATCAAGAAGTATGTCACTTCAAATAAAGACCAGACAATATGTTGAGGCTGCAAAAATTATGGGCCAAAAAGATAGTAAAATCATATTCAGGCATATGATACCACAGCTTCTTCCATATGCATTTGCCAGTATTGCAATTTCAGTTCCTGCTGCAATCACAACTGAGGCAGGTCTAAGCTTCCTTGGATTAGGCGATCCATCGTTTCCAACATGGGGGCAGATACTTCATGACGCTAACACATATGGTGCAGCTGCACAGGGATTTTGGTGGTGGATTATTCCACCTGGATTATTAATTGCAATAACTGGTCTTGCTTTTGTTTTTATTGGGAATGCACTAGATTCAATTGTAAACCCAAAATTAAAAAGATAGTTACACTAAAAACTAAATTTTCTAATGACATCAATTGTATTATCATTAAGTTTTATTGTATATGTTGCAGAATTTGGATCAGAAGCTTTTGTTTCAGCCAAAATATCAGCAAACTTCGTTTTTTTCTCTTCTGTTGCACCTGCCTCATGTGCACATAAATTAAATGCTTTTAGATGTAAATTATTCTCTAGTAAATATGAAATGAATTTTTTGTATCTTTCAGTGTCAAACCAATCAATGTTTTTTTCAACACATGCTGAAATCCAAACATCAATTGAATTATGGAAAAAAACTTTCTTTCGTATTACATCTAATGATAAATCTGTCTGAGACATTAATATCCACTAATATTTTGGTCTGGTTTGTTTAGAGCCACATCTAGGACATTGTCTTGCACCGTGTTCATTATCACAGACTATGCATACAAACTTCACTTTACTTGCAGTGTCATTGTTTTGACCAAATAAACCACTCCCAAATCCACCAGAACTACTTGAGCTACTACCAAATCCTCCTTTCATGCGATTCATCATTCTTCTTCGTAGTAAAATTGGAAATGCTATGAATAATGCAAGTGCAGCCCCAAGACCGTAAGGAAATGGTAAAATCATTTGCAAACCAATACTCACAGCTAAAGATGCAAAAAGAAATATCAAATATGACTTATAATTAATCAAGATGCATACACTTGATGTAAATTGAATATAAGGTTTTGTCACAATTTTTCTATTTCTGTTTTCTGTTATTCAGAAACTGAAAGTGTGATTGGATTGCCTGAACTATCCCATGCAAAAATATCTTCCTCATTATAAGGTGATTTAACAATTATTGAAACCAAACCAAAAAAATTATTCAGATCTTCAAGTGATGGTTCTGCCGGGCCTACTGGATGCGAATGCGCCATTCCTATGTAGCTCAAATCCAATGGCAAAAAACTTGATGGAAATCCAGCAAATGTTGGACCAGTTTCTGAAAATGGTGG
>PYIL01032074.1_pt1 | contig 18533 bp, 17 predicted proteins | sample 3578041 | NCBI WGS metagenome assembly PYIL01 (sample SAMN08408023, study PRJNA431606) | Marine metagenome isolate SA_KN192-05_S13_150m, whole genome shotgun... | biome: marine; feature: oceanic pelagic zone; material: water; isolation source: 150 m water sample, 0.2-0.8 um fraction ... | reverse complement strand
CGATCTCCATGCGGGCGCAGTGTTCGGCGGCGTGCTCCGCGGCACCGGGGATCTGAACGGCCACGTGATCTGAGAAATCCCGGGCCAGGCTGACCAGCCACCCATGGTCAGTCGACAGGACAAGGCGACCGTCGGGGGTCATGTTTATTCCCACGAAGAACCCCTCGACCTCCGGCGGTTTGTCCCAACGGTCCTTCTCGGCCAGTGGGGAACTGCGGTCAGTTGGGTCCGTCTCGGCGTACGCAACCGCACCAGTCTTGCGACCCAGGAAGAGGGTGTGTTCGTTATCCAGTAGGGAGTAGATCCCGTCTAAGCCGGTCATGAACCGTGAGGCCAGGTCAGCGGCATGAACGACCGGGGCATCGACGTCCCCGTCAATGTCAGCATCGAGACCGGCAACCCCAGCCTCCCAGTCGGCCTGCGTGCTGGATGCCTCGTCGGGTCTTTCATGGGAGAGGTCGAACCGGGCTAACACCTCGAGTGTGTCGTGGTCGAGTTTGGCAATGCATTCGCGTCCGTTGCTCCAGATGGTGCGCTTCCCGTCGGGGTACAGGCCCGAGATCAGACCCCCGAAGTGGCCCGGCCCTAGCCAAGTGAACTGGCGGTCGGATTCAGTCAGGATCTCTCCATCAGGGTCGCCATCAGGCCCTTCGGGAGGCAGTGCCGCGGCCAGCTCTGTGCAATCCTGCTGGTCACAGCGTCCGTGGGCGATTGGGTTCTCGCTATCCGCCAGGTACGGGTTGCGGTAGCCGACGCTCACCAGGGTCCCTCGGTCACCGACGGGCTCTCGTGTTCGTCGGGTTCAAGTCGGTGTGCATCCATGACGCCACCGGACACATGCACCCGCTCGACAACCCGCTGACCAGCGAAGTCGAACAGTGCGTAGTGCTGGGTGCTCCGGTTGTCCCAGACGACCACGTCACCCTCCGACCATCTGTGCCGGTAAGTGAACTCCGGACGACTTACGTGACGGATCAGAAACGGCAGGATTGCATCGCTCTCCTCAGGAGGCAGATTCATGATTCCCCGCGTGAATATGTCGTTGACGAACAGGATTGGCAGACCGGTATCTGGGTGGGCCACCACTACCGGATGGACGGCCTTGGCGTCCGGGCCCTGGTCGTGTAGGGCCTTGCGCCCATCGAGAAGGACCTTCATGCCGTTGGAGAGGTCCTCGTAGGCCGCACAGCAGTTGGCCCACACGGTGTCTCCGCCTGTCGCCGGCGAAGTACGCATGGTGAGCACGGCCACGCTGGGAATGACGTCGCGAAATGTGCCGTCGGTATGCCACTTGTCGGCCTTGTAGCCCACGGCGCTGTCGAATCGGCAGACCAACGGGTGGTCGGGATGCGTGGGCAGGTGGGCCTCGGGGGCTATCGGGGCACCGAACGCCGAGGCGATGGCGATGTGCTCTTCTGGAGTCGGGTAGAGGCCTCGGAGGACCACCACGTGGTGGTCTAGTAGTGCCCGACGTAGGTCAGCCCGGGCGGTCTGGTTCTTGACCAGCAAGTCCAAGTCGGCGTCGACCACCTCGACGCCGATCCGGCCTGACACGGGCCGGAGGTTCAGAACTTCGGTAACGATGTGGGTCATCGAGGGCTCCCGGTGGTCGTGGTGAGGGATACGTCGGTCGGGTGGGTCCACCAGGCGCTGGAAGTGGCGCCGGTTAGGCGTTCGAAGCCGCGCATGAGATCGCGAACAGCGTCCAAACCGCTGTCGGTGTCGGTATCGACGAACACCAAGCTGTAGCGGTCAACTAGGTCGGTGAATATCGCGTCGTTGGCGTCCCGTCCGCTCTCGGAAAGGGTCACCAGACGTCCTCGTCCATCGTCGGGGTCGGGATGTCTCTCGATCCAGCCTCGATCCTCGAGTCGTTTGAGGGTAGCCGTGAGGCCACCGGAGGTCTGAACGATCCAGTCGGCGATGACCGTCGGGCTAACCGCCTCATCGGTCGTGTTGGCCAGCATCAGTAGCACCGCTGCCTCTGCGGGCGTTGTGCCGTGGCGACGGTGGTGGTCAGTCAGGAACTGTTCGTTAAGACGTCCGAGCCGGGTCAGGAGAAGCCCGAGGGTCGCTGCGTTCATACGAGCACCCTAGAAAGCATTTACCTTGGTAGCAAGATTGATCTCCTGACTTGCCCTTACGTACGATCATCCTGAAAGTTCCGTGTACCCGGCAGGCCCAGGCGTATACAGCGTCCGGTGATCGAACGGGTCTGGCTGGACACCGGCGCCGAAGCGGGTCACTAGGTCCGGGGTGGCCAGATAGTGGCGACCGAACGATACGGCGTCGCACTTCCCCGAGGCGATCGCCGCATCGGCTGACGGACCGTCGTAGGAGTCGTTGGCGATGACCGCCCCGTCGTGTAGCTCCCGGGCCAACGCCAGGTTGTCGAGGCGCCCCTCGTGTCGGCGGATCACGTGCAGCCAGGAGAGCCGGAGAGGCTGGAGGGCCATGAGAAACGCCCGGAACGTCTCCTCGACATCCTCGGGACGGTCATCCACCAGGTCGTTGAACGGGTTGCCAGGACAGATTCGTAGGCCGGTCCGTCCCGCACCGATCTCTTCGGACACCGCCTCAAGAATCTCGACCGGGAACCGGATCCGCCCTTCGAGCGACCCGCCGTAGGCGTCTGTCCGGCGGTTGGTGCCCGTGCACAGAAACTGGGCCGGGAGGTAGCCACTGGTGGCGTGCACCTCCACCCCGTCGAAGCCAGCCTCCATTGATAGCGCAGCGAACCGACGGTACTCATCGACAATGGAACGCACCTCGGCGGCGGTCAGCGCACGTGGCTCATCGAAGGGCATCATCCCCTCGGCATCGGTGTACATGGTCCCGGCCGCCTGAATGGCCGACGGCGCCACCGTTTCGACGCCCGGTGCCTTGTTGGCCGCATGGGCCACCCGGCCACAGTGCATGGCCTGTGCCACGATCCGGCCGCCCCCAGCGTGGACGGCGTCGGTGATCCGGCGCCAACCGTCGAGGCGGTGCGGTCCGTCAAGCACCGGGGTCCGGCAGTAGCCCTTGCCCACCTCGCTTGGAGCGATCCCCTCAGTGACGATCAACCCCGCTGTGGCCCGGACCCCGTAGTGGGCGGCCATCAGGTCGGTGGCATCGCCGTCGACGGTGGCCCGCGAGCGGGTCATGGGGGCCATGACCACCCGGTTGGCCAGTTCGATTTCACCGAATATGGCGGGGGCCAGCAGGGAATCCATCCCCTGAATCTAGGGTCCCTCAAACCCCTTGTCGGCCAGGTGGCTACCGTAAATGGAGGACATGATTCGGTCCGCTGCCAGCGAACCGATCCGGACAACGCGGGAGGATCCATGCCATTCGCAATGGTCAACGGCCAGAACATCCACTATCAGGATTCGGGTGAACCGAACTCACCGGCCATCATCTTGAGCCATGGCTTCACCATGGGCCATGAAATGTGGGAGCACCAGGTCACCCCCTTGGTCGAAGCCGGCTGGCGGGTCATTGCCCACGACGAGCGGGGCTGGGGCCAAACCACGTTCACTGAACCGTTCGACTACTGGGATTTAGCCGCCGACGTGTTGGGCCTCATGGACCATCTGGGCATCTCTGAGGCCGTGCTGGCCGGCATGTCCCAGGGTGGCTTCCTGTCGCTGCGGGCCGCCCTTGCCGCCCCCGAGCGCGTCCGTGCCCTGGTGTTGGTCGACACCGAGGCAGGTGTCTTCTCCGAAGAAGGTCGGGCAGGCTTCCAGGCCCTCTTCGATGCCGCACTGACTCTTGGCTTGAGCGGCGATATGGGCGACGCCCTCCAGATGGTCCTCTTCGGTCCGGATTTCGCCGATGCCCGCTACTGGCGTGGGAAGTGGACGGCCAAGCCACCCAGCCAGTGGATTGCCGCCAAGGAGTGCTTGTTCGAACGTGACTCGATCGTCGACCGCATCGGGGAGATCACGTGTCCCAGCATCACGTTTCACGGCGACGTCGACATGGGCATCGACATCGCTCAAGGTCGGGAACTCGCTGAGGGACTAGGTGGTCCATCAACGTTTGTAGTCGTCCCGGGCGCCGGACATAGCGCCAACCTCGAGAAACCCGAGGTCGTGAACCCGGCCCTACTGGAGTTCCTGACCAGCCTGGACTGACTCAGCGCATCGATGGGCCGGCCCACTCCTCACCAGCCCGATATTCGGCGAACGTGGTCGGAAGACTCAGTTCCCCAGGAGGGGCTTCATGGCGGTAATGGTTACCTGCTCGAATAGCCCTGCCTTGGCGTAGGGGTCCCCAGCGGCGAACGCCTCGGCGGCCGCCCGATCCTCGGCCTGCACCACGATGAGAGATCCACACATTTCTCCGTCATCGTCCAACATCGGCCCACCGAATGCCAGATCGAACTGGGTGACGTAACTGAGGTGTTCGGAACGGGTCCGGGCCCGCAGGTCACCGGCACCGGCTCGATCAAGGGCATGAATGACGAAGTGCACGTGGTGCCTCCCTGGGATTGTTCGGTCAATTGTGTCGAGTCAACGAAGCGGTGTTTGGCAGAACTACGCGGAAGGGTCGTCGACCGGACCCTGCAACGTGGGTAGGTCTAATCCTGCCAGTTCTTTGTAGGCGTTCGCTTCGCGCCCCAGGGCATCGATCGTGACGGAGATGTGGCGCCCATCGGACTGTTCCTGTCACGGACGATCCCCCGTCCGGCCGCCGGTCTCCCCGACGACGACCGACAACCAAGCCAGACCCAGCATCATGGCCACGGCAAGGGTCACCGCTGCGGCATCTAGCCCCCATTGGCCGGCCACCAAGCCGACGAGCAGTGGTCCGATCACCCTTCCAAGGTCGGTCACCATGGAGACAGCCGAGAGGAACGAGGCCGTCCCCTCCTCTGGAGCGAGATCACTACTGAGCGTAAAAAGGGATCCGGCGCTCAGGCCGTTACCGAGGCCCATGACCAGTCCGGCAAACAAGACGCCGGTGGCTGAGTCGGCAACAAGCAGGCACAGCAGGCCTACAGCCAGAAGTCCGTAGGCGGGCACCATGGCGGCCAGCCGGCCCACTCGATCCATGAGTGCCCCCGAGAGCGGAAAGAGGATGAGGTCAGCGGCGTAGCCCGACGCCACCAGGACGCCAATGGTGGCCGGTCGCAGGTCCAGAGCAACCCCGACGAGAGGCAAGAGGACCATTCGCCCCTCCCGAGTGGTCATCGATGACATTCCGAACAGCCCGGCATGCAATAACTGCCTTTTGTTGCTCCGGATCACCCTGGCCATAGGGGGGCCCTTCACCCCGACCGGGGCTACCTCCCAGTCGGGATTACGGACGCCCGGAAGCACCGCCGACAAACCGATGGCGGCCCCGCCGCCTGCGATGAGGAACGTCCACCGGGCCCCTGCCACGTCGACCAGAAACCCGCCGACCGCCGTTCCCATCAGGACCGAGAAGCGCATCGTCCCACCCATGAGCGACATGGCCCGACCCCGAAGGGTGATTGGAATCCGCCGGGTCAGGTCAGCCTGACGCGACAACATCACGGCGAGCGAGCCGCCGCCGAACACGAGGTGTCCTAGGCCGAGAAACGCAGGACGGGCCACCGAGGCCATCAGAATCGACGCGGCGATTATGGCCAGGAGCGCGCCGGCGCCCACCCGGGCCGGACCCCAACGGTCGGTGCACCAGCCCACGGGAAGGGCGGCCAGCGCGGCGCCCGCCCCTCCGGCCCCCGCCACCAGGGCGGCCACCGTGTAGCCGTGACCATCTCCCACGAGGACGATGGGTAGGGCGACCAGCAGGATGCTCATTCCCAGGCTGGACGCCATCCACGGGCCGTAGATGGGCCACACGTACGGAGAAAGCGACCGGAACCCCATAACGTCGGCAGGCTACGGGCTGCCTCCTGATAGACCCGGCCCTAGCCCGGCGTGCGGCGTCACGTAGGGGTGAAATACTGAGCACATGGGAGTCAGGTCGACCAAGATCGTCCTATCCGGGCCCGACCCACGGGGCCTCTGGCACTGGCGCCATCACGACGGAACCGAGGGCTACCACGAGGTCCCTGACGGGCTGGCCGGTTTCGACTGGGAGGCGGGGTCTGTGGTCACCGCCCAGGTTGCATACCGCCACGGCGGGCCCATCATCGTCTCCATTGGCGGCAGCTCGGTTGACCAGCCGGGTGATGTGCCAACTCTCTTGGTGAACGGCGAACCGTTCGAGGTGTCGGCGGGGCGCGAGCTCGAACCGGGCGTCGTCGTGACCGCAGTGGTCCGATACAGCCACAGTGCCGGGGCCCAAGATGAGGAATCAGATGCCAAGAGACGGCCTGCGGTGGTGGTCGACGTCGGCCCGTTGACCGTCTCGGTTCGCGGCGTGTTCTCCCGGAACACCGAGGGGCGCGGGCAGCGGTTGCGCGACTGGCAGCAGGCCGGGCTCCACAATGGATCAGTCATCGAACATGACGAGACCATCGTGTCCCGTGACGATCTCGGCGAGGTGATCGGGCGGCTCTCCAACGTCGACAGACAGCGGCTCGGATTTTGATTCCGGCGGGCCGGCCCGTCTCAAGTCCGGATCGCCTGTGAACCTAGATTCTCGATGTCCCCTCGGACGGAGGCTCCAATGCACGAACCCACCCTGCTGGTCGACGGACTGGACTTCGGCGAAGGCCCGCGTTGGCACGATGGGCGACTCTGGTACAGCGACTTCCACCAGCATCGGATCTACGCGATATCGGCCGATGGGGCCCGGGAGACCATGGTCGACATGGGCGACGAGCGACCATCGGGGCTCGGGTGGCTACCGGACGGCGATCTCCTGGTCGTTGCCATGCTGGCCCGCCAAGTCTGGCGTGTCCGCGACGGTGAGATAGGTGTGCATGCCGACCTTGGGGACCTCGCCACGTGGCACTGCAACGACATGGTCGTAGCTGCTAATGGAACGGCCTACGTCGGCAACTTCGGCTATGACATTGAAGGTGACCGGTCCAACCCGATGTCAGCCACGTTGGCCATCGTCGGCCCTGATGGTTCGGTCTTCGCCGGCCCCAGCGGCCTCGACTTTCCCAACGGGTCGGTCATCACCCCGGATGGCTCAACACTCATCATCGGCGAAACGTTCGCCTCCCGTATGACCGCCTTCGAGGTCCTCGACGGTGGCCTGCTTGGTGAGCGCCGGGTGTGGGCTGAGACGCCGGGTATCTTTCCTGACGGCTGCTGCCTAGATGCAGCAGGCGGCATTTGGATCGCTGATGCCGGCCGAGGTGATGTGGTCAGGGTTGTGGAGGGTGGCGAAGTGACCGACAGAGTCGCCATACCGGACCTCGGACGGCCCCAGAAGGCGTATGCCTGCATGTTGGGCGGTGGCGACGGTCGCACCCTGCACTGCGTGACCGCTCCCGGGGCACGGCCTGAAGACACCGTCGATGTGGGCGGTGGTGCAATCTGGACCATTCGCGTCGAACATCGGGCCGCCGGCCGCCCCTGATCCGATGCCTAGCGGACCCGGTGATCCCCGGATCGTTCCCATTTCGCCGGTGTTCGGCGCCGAGATCCACGGCGTGGACCTGACCTCCGGAATCGACGACGAGATGTTCACACTGGTGTACCGGGCGTGGCTGGAGCACGGCGTGGTGGCCTTCCGCGGCCAGTCGCCCCTGACGGCCGACGCCCAGGTCGAGTTCGCCCTACGCATCGGACCACTCCATACCCATCCAGCCGCCCCGGCCAAGCACGAGAACGCTGCGGTGTTCGTTATCCGGACCGACCGGGACTCCTCCATCTCCAATGGCAACGGCTGGCACTCGGACGTTTCGTGCGACGAGGAGCCTCCATCCGCCACCATGCTCCAGATCCATTTACTGCCCCAGTGTGGGGGCGGTGACACCTTGTTCGCCGACATGGAGGCCGCCTACGCCACCTTGCCGGCCACCACCAGAGAGATGTTGTGTGGCCTGTCGGCAATCCACGCCTCAGCTCACGTGTACCCGGGGCGTTACGCCGACCGCAGGGACGGCGAAAAAGCCCTCGCTACGCCCTCAGCAGTCCATCCGGTGGTCCGGACCCATCCCGAGACGGGCCGCCGCAGCCTCTTTGTCAATCCGTCGTTCACGGTGGCGATCGACGGCATGGACAGCGCTGAGGGCGACGAGCTGCTGGCCGAGCTTCACGAGCACTGCACTAGGCCCGAGTTTCAGATCCGGCACCGCTGGCAGCCGTACGACGTACTGCTGTGGGACAACCGGCGGGTCCAGCATTTCGCCGTCTGGGACTACTGGCCCTACGAACGATCCGGCCATCGAGTCACCGTGCAGGGCACGCGCCCATTCTTCGATCCAGAAGGCTCCGAGCCCGACGAGTCACCTCTTCGAGTGTCCATTGGCCGCCTGGCCTGACGGAGCGATTGGGATTAGTCGGTGATGGCTTCCGTCTCGGCGAGTCGCACGAGTGGAATCGTCCGATCAGTTTTGGCCTGGTAGTCGGCATACCACGCCCTGTCCGCGAGCATCGACGCCCACAGGGCGTCGCGCTCATCGCCCGCATCCAGAACTTGGTGCTCGGACCAAAACATCCCGTTCTGGACCCGGACCTTCACCCGGGGGTTGGCATCACGGTCTCGGAGGTTCAGGACCCACGATGGGTCCTTCGTGGCCCCGGCGAATGATCCGACCACGATCCGGTGCCCGTCGGCGTCGCGCCAGAACGGCAGTGCCACTTTGTGGTCCTTGCCCGTCTTCCGTCCGATGGTGTGAAGCAGAACGTGGTGCATACCGGCCACACACCACACGGCATCGTCGTCGGTCATCTCGAGGCCGGCCACGTGCCCCTTGGAGATCTCGATGATCTCGTCGTGTGACGGGGTCTCCCACTCCATCTCCACGCGTTGGCTGGTTCCCTGGTTCGCACTGCCTGTTTCGCTCATGGGACGACCGTAGTGGTGGCGCCCCCCCGCCTTCGATTCGGATCTCGATTCGGATTAGCGATATAGGTCGCCGATTCGGCAGGCAACCGTTCCGACCACGATGATCGTCGTGGAGGCAGCCCCATGACCCGACGACCAAACGTCATTCTCATCAATTGCGACGACCTCGGATACGGCGACCTGTCGTGCTACGGGTCAACCCAGCACGACACCCCGGCGTTGGACCGCATGGCTGACGAGGGCGTCCGTTTCACCGACTTCTACATGGCGTCGCCGGTCTGTTCGCCGTCACGGGCTGCCATGCTCACCGGCAGCTACCCCTTACGGGTCGGCTTCGGTGGTCGCAGCATCGACAATGCGCCGGTGCTCTTCCCGGGTCAGGCCCAGGGACTGCACCCCGATGAGATCACGATTGCCCGCCTCCTCCAGGACGGCGGTTACGCCACCCGGATCATTGGCAAGTGGCACTGTGGCGACCAACCCGAGTTCCTGCCCACGCGACACGGCTTTGACGGCTGGTTCGGCCTGCCGTACAGCAACGACATGGGGCGTCAAGCCTTCCCTCAGGAGGGCCAGCCCTACCGGAAGGTCATGGAGTCGCTCGGTACGCCGTTGCCCGATGACGCCCCGATGTTTCAGCCGCGCCCGCCGCTGCCGCTCATGCTCGACGAGAACGTGGTTGCTGAGCAGCCCGACCAGGCGGCGTTGACCGAGCGGTACGTCACCGACGCCGTCCAGTTCCTCCGGAACAACAGGGATCGACCCTTCTTCCTGTATCTGGCCCACCTCTACGTACACCTGCCCATCTACGTGCAGACCCGCTTCGTACGTGAGTCACGCAACGGCCGCTACGGAGCGGCGGTGCGATGCATTGACTGGTCCACCGACGTACTCCTGCGCGAGCTGCAAGATCTCGGTCTGGACGACAACACCGTCGTTGTATTCACCAGTGACAACGGGGCATTGACCCGTGATGGTGGCGGCAGCAACGGCCCGCTCCGGGCGTCCAAGGGCACCACGTGGGAGGGTGGCCAGCGAGTGCCTTGCATCGTGCGGTGGCCAGGCCGGATTCCCGCCGGTCAGGTGGTGAGCGATGTCGCCAACGCCATGTACCTCTACCCAACCATCGCCAACTGGTGCGGTGTCGATGTGCCCGGCGACCGGACGTTGGACGGACAGAACCTTGGCCCGCTGCTGACCGGCGGCGATGGACCCTGTGAACGCCCATTCTTCTTTATTCTGGGCGGCAACATCGAGGCTGTACGCGTCGGTCGATGGAAACTCCACGTCCGCAAATGGAACGACGAGCGGGTCCGCCTGTACGACCTGAACGCCGATGTCGGTGAACGGGCTGACGTGGTCGCCGAGCATCCTCACGTGGTGACTCGCCTGCTGGACGTCATAGAGGCTGCCCGGCTGGAGTTGGGTGACGACGCCTCCGACATGGTCGGTTCTGATGTGCGTCCGGTGGGCGTAGTGGCAGACCCGGTAGCCCTGACCGTGTTCGACGAGGACGCCCCGTACTACATGGCCGAATACGACCTCCCCGAACGCGGCTGAACTATTCCCGCAACAGACCCAAGCCCCATAAACGGAAGTGAACCCATCCCCATGACCACCGTCTTCGTGCACGGCAATCCCGAGACCGATGCCATCTGGTCCGACCTGGTCGGCGAACTGGCCGACCGCCCACCGGTCGGAGGAAACGCACGCGACCTCGTCCTGCTTTCGCCACCGGGATTCGGCGCGCCGCTTCCCGACGGTTGGGGGGCCACCCGCGAGGAGTACCGCGACTGGCTAATCACCGAAGTTGAGGTCCTGGCAGCCGAAGGTCCGGTTGACATCGTGGGCCACGACTGGGGCGCTGGGCACGTGTTCGGCCTCTTGGCGGAGCGCTCCGACCTCGTCCGGTCCTGGGCGTGCGACTGCCTGGGCCTCATCCATCCCGACTACGTCTGGCACGACATGGCACAGCTATGGCAGACCCCCGAGGTCGGCGAGGAGGTGATCCAGGGGATGCGTGCCGCCTCCCGGGACGAGCGAATCACCATGATGATGACCAGCGGCATGAACGAACACGCGGCGACTGACGTCGCCGACGCACTTGACACCATGGCCGACTGCATTCTGCCCCTGTACCGCTCGGGCGCTCAGCCCGTCGTCGGCGATCTGGGCCGGGAACTGGCCGCCATTGACCTACCTCCAGGGCTGGCTCTCGATCCGTCCGAGGACCCCTACGTAGGGCCGGCGGGTCGGGCCGCCCAGATGGCCGACCAGCTTGGGGCACGACATGCCCCCCTGGACGGTGCAGGCCACTGGTGGATGTGCGAACAGCCCGTCTCCGCCGCTGACCTACTCGTGGAGTTCTGGGGATCACTCGAGGCCTGAACCGGTACGGACCTGAGATCTGGATCACGACAGGCCGACGTCGTCGCACGTTTGCGAGAATTGGCCCACCATCTTGCCCATCTCCTCTTGCTGCCCGACAGACCACGCGTTGGCCCTCGGGTCGACTGGGCGGGATGATGTCGACGACCGATCACGGGTCCGAACGGAGCACAGATCATGCAGGGACTAATCCAGGAGGCCGACGGAGAAGAGCACGTCCGTCTCTCCAACGACCTCGAGCACGCAGCAGCTCTCGGATCCCGACAGGTACGTGTCGAGATCATGGCGGCCGGCGTGTGCGGCAGTGACCTGAGCTGCGTCCATGGCAAGTACTACATGCCCACCCCGCTGGTACCCGGCCACGAAGCCGCCGGCGTCGTGGCCGAGGTCGGCTCGGCTGTCACCTATTGCGCCGTCGGCGATCACGTCGTTCTCTCCACCTTCGGGAACTGCGGCCACTGCCCGACGTGTGAGGGCGGCGACCCTGGGAACTGTGGGTTCGGTGGCCTGCGCCACACCCACACCGAGGGCGATCAGGCCCTCTGGGGGTTCGCCAACCTGGGCGCCTTCGCCCAGGAGACGATCGTTCACGAGAACCAGGCCGTGCCCATTCCGACCGAGGTACCGATGTCGTCTGCGGCCCTCATCGGATGCGGCGTCATGACAGGTGCGGGTGCCGTGTTCAACCGGGCCAAGGTCGGTATCGGCGATACCTGTGTGATCATTGGCGCTGGCGGAGTTGGCCTAAACGTGATCCAGGCCGCGCGCCTCAGCGGTGCCTCCCAGATCATCGCCATGGACCGAGTGGCTTCCAAGGAACGCATGGCACTGGATTTCGGGGCCACCGACTTTGTTCTCGTGGACGGGGACGACTTCGACTCGGTGGCCGCCGTTCAGCAGCTCAGCGGGGGCGGCGTCGACCACGCCTTTGAGGTGGTGGGTAACACCAACTTGCTGGCGGACTGCATCTCGATGGCCAAGGCCGGCGGGAATGTCTGCGCTGTGGGCGTACCCGATCTGACCGCCACCGTGACCTATCCGTTCCAGGCCCTCCACCAGAACAAGAACCTCATGGGGATCCGGGCCGGCGGCGGCAAACCGCGTCGGGACTTTCGCCTGATCGCCGACCTGTACCTCAAGGGGCGCTTCAAACTCGACGAGCTGGTCTCCCACACGGCCGGCCTCGATGGCCTGCAAGGCGCGTTCGATGGACTAAAGGCCGGCGCCGAGGCCCGTACCGTGCTGTTACCCAACGGCTGAGTCGGGGCCCCGGCCTTCATCTTCGTCACGTTCCGTCCCCGTCTTTCCCCATCCTTCCCAGAAGTAGGAGTTCTCCATGTCCAGAATTGATCTGACCGGTAGTTCGTCGTTGGTAACCGGCGGGGCGTCCGGGATCGGCGAAGCCAGTGCCCGTCAACTGGCCGACGCTGGCAGCAGAGTCGTCATTGCTGACCTCAACGAGGAGCGTGGCCAGGTTGTTGCCTCCGAGGTGGGCGGCCTCTTCGTTAAGTGCGACGTGACGAGCGTCGAGGATGTCGACACCGCGGTGTCCGCCGCTGCCGAGATGGGCCCGTTGCGGGCACTGGTCAACTCGGCAGGTCTTGGCCATCCGGGCCGCACCATCAACCGCGACAACGAACCCATGGAACTAAAGCACTTCGAATTCGTGATCCGGGTGAACCTGATTGGCTCGTTCAACGTGCTCAGCAGGGCCGCCGGTGCAATGGCCAAGACTGATCCTCTAGCCGATGGTCAACGGGGAGCCATTGTCAATATGGCATCGGTGGCCGCTTTCGATGGGCAGATCGGTCAGGCTGCCTACTCGGCTTCCAAGGGCGGCATCGTCGGCATGACTCTTCCGATCGCCCGGGACCTGGCTGCTGTTGGGGTGCGGGTCAACACCATTGCCCCGGGTCTCATCGACACCCCGATCTACGGCGAGGGTGAACAAAGTGAGGCCTTCAAAGCGCACCTCGGCGAGTCGGTGCTATTCCCTAAGCGTCTGGGATCAGGCGAGGAGTTGGCGTTCATGGTCCTCGAGCTCATCACCAACCCGTACATGAATGCTGAGGTCATCCGGGTAGACGGCGGCATCAGGATGCCCCCCAAGTAGGAACGGATCACCACGATGAGCGATGAAGCGGTCCAGCCGGCAGTTCTGGTCGAACGACGGGACCGGGTGATGATCATCACCCTCAACCGTCCCGAAGCCATGAACGCCATCAACGGAGACCTGTCCCACGGCCTATTGAGCGCCGTACAAGAGTTGAACGCCGACCCCGGGTTCACAGCCGGGGTCCTCACCGGTGCCGGGAAGGGCTTCTGTTCGGGCATGGACCTCAAGGCATTCTCCCGAGGCGAGGACATTGGCCCGATGCTCGAGTTCGTCAGCAACGGAGCGGCTAAGCCCCTCATCGCCGCCATCGAGGGTTTCGCCATGGCCGGTGGCCTTGAGTTGGCGTTGTCATGCGACCTCCTGGTGGCCGCCGAGGGTGCCAGGCTGGGCATCCCCGAGGTGAAGGTCGGCCTGTTCGCCGCCGGAGCCGGCCTATTCCGCCTGCCTGGTCGAGTGGGTTACGGCCGGGCCATGGAGATGGCCCTCACCGGTGACCCGATCACTGCCGAGGAAGCGGCCGATGCCGGACTCGTCTCAATGGTCACTCCTAAGGGCGGGGCACTCGACGCGGCCATCGAGTTGGCCGAACGCATCGCACGTAACGCTCCCCTGGCCGTGGCAGCCTCCAAGGCCATCGTTCGTGCCACTCAGGGGGCGACCGAAGACGAGCTGCGGGCGATCCAGCAGCCCCATATGAGGGTGGTTTGGGGTTCGGACGACGCCAAGGAGGGACCCAAAGCGTTTGCCGACAAGCGTTCTCCGGAGTGGACCGGTTCCTGACGGAACCAACAGGTCCGAGGTTCAGGAACCGGTGTCGGCGTCGGGGAGCAACATGGCCAACTGACGGGACCGGGCCACCAGGGCGCCGGTGGAGTCCCAGAGCCAGCCGTCTTCAATCATCCGGCCGTCATGTAGGTCCTCCGTGACGAACCGGCCCTGAACCCAGCCGGGCGCTGGGCGACGGCGAACGTGCGCCGTCAGTTCGATGGTGGGCACCCATCCCACTCGGCCGAGTCTGGTGAAGATCGACGGGGCGAAGGCGTCAGCGAACAGGGTGAGGCCGAGTGTGTCGGGTTCACGACCGTCGGCGAACCGAATCCATCCGAGCGTCTCAGCGTTGTCCGACGCTCCGGCGGCTGCCGTGTCAGGGTGGATCCGCAGGTCTATCCGTCGGGCGATGAAAAGCTTCACACCCTGTTCTAGGCCATCGCGTTCCACACACTGATCGGGTGGCGGCATGTCGGTGGGGGGCGCTATGGCCATCTCGTGGTCGTGTCCCGATCCGCCCGAAAGGTCACCCATGGATGCCATGACTTCGATGCGAGGTTTGCCGTCCTGAATCAGGGTGGCTCGACCGGTGGTCACTGTCCGCCCAGCTCGGATCAGCCCAGTCTTCACCTCGCCGATAATTCCCCCAGAGCCGGGTCGCAGATAGTGGGTGGTGACAGAAAGCGGATCTACATGACCTGCGAGAGGGTCGCCGAGTTGCCGGATGGCTTGCAAGGCAATGGCCGTCAGGTATCCGCCGTTCGGATTGTCACCAATGTTCCAACTACTGCTGACCTCCACTTCGAACCGGTCGTCGCCAGTCGGCTCGACGGCCGTCTCCCGGTCGAAGTCACCGTCCCAAGCGTCCTCCATGTCTCCTTTCCGCTCCCCGCTCACCTGAGGAAATCTTCGCAGACGTCGAAGTACATGCCGGTGGTGAGTCGCAGCGACTCAATGTCGATGCGTTCATCGTGCCCGTGGAACCGCCGGGAGAAATCGCCGGCGTCCACCGCCGGACTCATGAGGCCGGCGCCGTAGGACACTGATCCCTTTTCGCGGTAGATCCGTGAGTCGGTGAAGCCCACGATGAACTGGGGGTTAAGGCGGGCAGTCGGGAACGGCTTCGTGATCGCCCGTTCCAGCGAATCCCACAGAGGGGTGTCGATGCGGCTGGCCGACGCGGGGTCGTCCATGACGATCTCGGTCTCGACCTCGTCGGACAGGTCGCCGAGTGCCTCCCGGAGATGGGTGGCCACCTCTTCGGTGGAGTCACCAGGCATCGTCCGGATGTCGATGTCGAGGGTCACCCGATCCGGGATGGTGTTGGTCTTGCCTGGCCCATGACCCACGTTTGGCGAGAATGTGGTGTGGGTACAGGCGTGGAGATGCCCTGCCATGCCGTTCACCGAAGGTGTCCGCGGAAGTTCGGCTAGGTAGTCGTCAATACGGTCCTCGTCGAGCATCTGGTCCCGGACCTCGTCGGCAAGGTCCATGGCTTGGACCTGAGCTCGCCAGAGTTCATGGAATCGGGGATCAGGTGAGTAGTCGGCCAAGCGTTGTATCACGGCTGCGGCCTTCAGGAGGGCGTTGTCGGAGCGGTAGGGCGTCGATCCGTGGCCGGGCGTGCCACGTACGGTCAGGCGGCGCCACGCCACCCCCTTCTCGGCCACGTTCACGCCGATGGCTGGTGAATCCTCGCTCCCGGTGTGGAGCCCACCGTTCTCGGTCAGCACGTAGTCCGCTGCAATGGCGTCCCACTCGTGGTCGGCCATCCAGCGGGCCCCGTGTGTGCTGCCCGACTCCTCGTCGGCCACTGCGAAGAACACCAGGTCCCCCCGAGGTCGGAATCCACGATCGGCCAACGTGCGGAACACCACCGCCTGGGAGGCCACGAGGTTGAGCATGTCGACGGCACCCCTCCCCCACACCTCGCCGTCCACCAGCTCACCGGCGAACGGGTCGCGCGACCAGCCGTCGAGGCTCACCGGCACGACGTCGGTGTGGCCCATCAGGCACAACGACGGGGCGTCGGGGTCGGACCCTTCTATGCGAGCCACTAGCGAGGTACGGCCGGGCGTGGGTTCGTAACGCTGCAGGTCCAGGCCTGTGCCCTCCAGGTAGGTGGCCAGCAGATCGGCATTGCGAACCTCGTGGCCCGATTCGGCCGTTCCGTCGTTGACGCACTGGTTTCGTATAAGGGCCTGCAGCAACTCGACGGTCTGGTTGGTGAGGTCTCCGTTGCTGGCCATCAGCAGGTCACTGCATCCCCGCTGCGGCGGCTAGTTCCATGGCTGCCTCCTCGTCGTGTCGGAACGCCCGCGTGGTGGCCACCTCGACCCGGTGCAAGCGGCCGGCAAAGGGTGCCTCGTAGCTGCCGCCCACCCCGGTGGGATTGCGTCCGATGTCCATCCCTATGGACGAGATCATGACGGGCACCAGCGGGATGATCGCCTCGGCCACCTGCTCTCCGTTGATCAGCAGACGGGCCCGTGCCGGCCCGCGTCTAACTCGTTCCTGGTGGACTTCCAAAACGACGGCCCCGGCTGGAAGCGGCTCAGGCGAGCGCACCACGGTGTGGGTGCTGTAGGCGTTGTGGTCATAGATGAAGTGTCCGTCGTCGTCGACATGGACGACCAACCCGTTGTTGACGGTACCGAAGCCCAATAACGCGCCAGCCTCATCGCCCGTCGGCCGGTCCACCTCGAAGCGCATCGTCCAGTTCCGGGACCCGAGGGCCGGGGCCGAATCCATGGGGACCCGTTGGGTGGGCGGCAGGTAGACGAAGGTGTCGCGGGCCCGAGGCGTGCCGGCCGTGACATGCCCGCTGAAGAACTGAGCGGAGGACTGGTCCGGAATAGGTAGCACCTGGTAGCGGTCGGCTTCCTCCCAGAAGGTGTCAACCATGGCAGAAAGGCGTTCAGGCTGTTCGGCGGCCAGATCGTTGCACTCGGAGAAATCCTCGTCGAGGTGGTACAGCTCCCACACGTCGTCGTCGAGTGACGTGTCCGGTGGATGGAACGCCACCGCCTTCCAGCCGTCGACCCAGATGGCTCGGTGGCCGAACATCTCGAAGTACTGCCGCTCCTTGCGGGTCGGCACCACCAGCGCATCATCGGCGGTCGGTTCGAATGTGTAGGCGAGGCTGGTCCCTTCGATGGGCTGCTGGGCCACGCCGGCGATCTCATCGGGGGCCGTCACGCCGACCAGGTCCAGCAGGGTGGGCGCCAGGTCGATGACGTGGTGAAACTGGGTGCGAATCTGCCCGTTGGTCAATGGGTCGATGCCTGTGGGCCACGAGATGATGAGCGGGTCACGGATGCCACCCGAGTGGGTGTTTTGCTTGTAGCGCTTGCCGGGGGTATTGCCGACCTGGGCCCAGCCCCAGGGATAGTTGGTGCTGCTGGTCCTGGTACCGATGTCGTCGAGACGAGCCATGGACTCGTCCAACGGTTGGGGAGAGTCATTGAAGTGACGGAAGGAGTCGAGTACGCCGAACTGGCGGCCCTCCTGGGATGCCCCGTTGTCGCTGAGGGCCACCACCACGGTGTCGTCGCTGATGCCGAGGGCATCCATCTCGTCGAGCAGGCGTCCCAACTGGGCGTCGGTGTGGTCCAACATGGCGGCGAACGCCTCCTGGAGCCGACAGGCCACGGCCTTTTCATCGGCCGACAGGTCGTTCCAAGCCTCGACGCCCGGGTTGCGGGGGGCCAGGTCGGTTCCGGGCGGGATGACGCCCATGGCGAGTTGGCGTTCGTAGACCTGTTGGCGGGCCACGTCCCAGCCATCGTCGAATCGGCCCCGCCACTTTTCGAGGTAGTCGTTGGGCGCCTGATGAGGGGCGTGGGTGGCCCCAAAGGCCAGATAGAGGAAAAAGGGGCGCTCGGGCACCATCGAGTGCTGGGTCCGTATCAGGTCGACAGCGTGGTCCACCAGATCTTCGGTGACGTGGTATCCCTCCTCAGGCGTGCGGGGCTGGTCAACGAGACGGTTGTCCTCGTAGAGCTCGGGGTGGAACTGGTCGGTCTCACCCTGCATGAAGCCGTAGTAGCGGTCGAAGCCTCGCTGGAGCGGCCAGTCGCCAAACGGTCCGACCGCTGAAGCCTCACGCATCGGGGTGAGATGCCACTTGCCGACGGCCCACGTAGCGAAGCCATCCTCGCGGAGCATCTCGGCCATTGTTCCGGCCGATCGAGCGATGCGGCCCCTCATGTTCGGGAACCCGGTGTCGAAGTTGGACAAGCCACGCATCCCCACCGAGTGATGGTTTCGGCCGGTCAGCAGGCAGGCCCTGGTGGGTGAGCACAGCGCCGTGGTGTGGAAGTTCGTATACCGCAGGCCCCGATCGGCCAGTCGGTCGTAGTTGGGGGTATCGACTAGG
>PYIL01240412.1_pt1 | contig 18554 bp, 12 predicted proteins | sample 3578041 | NCBI WGS metagenome assembly PYIL01 (sample SAMN08408023, study PRJNA431606) | Marine metagenome isolate SA_KN192-05_S13_150m, whole genome shotgun... | biome: marine; feature: oceanic pelagic zone; material: water; isolation source: 150 m water sample, 0.2-0.8 um fraction ... | reverse complement strand
CAACGCAACGGTCGACTGGACCAGAGGACCATGTCGAGGTTGTCCCGTTACAGGACAGACTCGTAGCTGGGGTTAATGACCATTCATTAAACGAAAGTGCATCAGTCTTAGATTACTTAAACATTAGAAGTTCGTCAGTTTTCTTGTCCGAGCAAGACGAAATAATGGCGCAATTAAACCAAACGTTTGATCAAATCACGATTAGCTACAAAACCTCACTTACAGAAAACTTGAGCAGTCCTAGTCCTGAAACTTTGATCACGCCAAGAGAGAGACTCGACGATTTTTTTGAAGACGGAGTTGGTTTTAGTGAATTGGACTTGGCGCTTCCGACACCAAAAGCCAGAAAGGCGAGCAAGAAAAATAACTCAAGAGAGCGTCTGGCTAACGGCAATTCGGTCCACGAGGCCTGCCAATCGGTTGTTAAATTTCGAGGACGCTTGGCTGAATGGATAGCCGACATTCGTCAAGCGCAGAAACGGAAAGACGACGTTTTGTTTGTGGTAAGTACTGCCGGGACTGCCCAGAGAGCAATTGAATTACTCAATGATTACGGGGTAGAGGCCAACGTACCCGAATCCACCAATGACGATCAGCCGACCACCGCCGTGTGGGTAGTCATAGGTCAACTAACCCAAGGGTTTCGCCTGCCTCTGGGAAGACTACAAATTTACACAGAGGCTGATGTGTTTGAAGACCACCAGCCGAGGACGGATCGACGCCGTTCTCTATCTCGCACATTTGTCAACGCTTTTCGAGATCTGAAAGCAGGCGATTTCGTCGTGCATATCAATCATAGTGTGGGGATGTTTGTCGGTTTGCGTCAGTTGGCGGTCGGTTTGGAACTGCAGGAGTTCATGGAACTACAGTATGCGGACAACGCGAAACTTTTCGTTCCAGTTAAGCATCTTGATCTGGTGCAAAAGTACGTGGGCGGTTCCACGCCGTCGCTCGATCGACTAGGGGGGGCGACGTGGGAGCGCGCGAAAAATAAGGTCAAGGCCGCAATGCGTGACATGGCCGAAGAGCTCTTGAAATTGTACGCAGCACGTAAGGCTATTACTGGATATAGCTTCGGTTCCGATTCGAATTGGCAACAGGAATTTGAAGACGGTTTCCAGCACGAGTTAACCCCTGATCAGCAAACGGCGATGAAACAGATCAAGAAAGACATGGAGCAAGTCATGCCGATGGACCGTCTATTGTGTGGCGACGTCGGTTATGGCAAAACCGAGCTGGCAGCCCGAGCTGCCTTTAAGGCAGTTATCGACGGCAAACAGGTAGCGCTTCTAGCGCCGACAACTGTACTCGCATTTCAACACGCCCAGACCCTCAAGGAACGATTTGCGGCGTTTCCAGTGCGAGTAGGCTTACTCAGCAGGTTTAACAATAAAAACGAGCAAGAAAAAACCTTATCTGATATTAGACAAGGCACGCTTGAAATTGTAGTTGGAACACATCGACTCTTATCGAAAGATGTCGACTTTCGAAATCTGGGACTACTAGTCGTGGATGAAGAGCAGCGCTTCGGCGTCGCGCACAAAGAGCGTATTAAACAGATCCGACAGCATGTTGACGTGTTGACAATGACGGCCACACCGATTCCACGAACACTCAATATGTCGCTTGCTGGCATACGAGACATGTCGATAATTGAAACTCCACCAAAAGATCGCCTAGCAATTCAAACACATGTCGTTCAGTTCGACGGTCGAACGATCGAACGTGCTATTAAAACTGAGTTGGCGCGGGGTGGCCAAGTCTATGTGGTGCACAACCGAGTCGAATCAATTTATGCCATTGTGGATTTAGTAAAGCGCTTGGTCCCAGAGGCACGAGTCGCCGTGGCACATGGACAGATGAACGAGGAAATGCTTGAGCACTGCATGATGGGGTTTGTCACCCACCGGTTTGACGTGTTAATAGCTACTACGATAATCGAAAATGGTCTCGATATTCCGAATGCGAACACAATCATTGTTAACGAGGCGCACCAATTCGGCTTGGCACAACTCTATCAGTTGCGAGGGCGGGTCGGACGATCCGACCGCCGGGCTTACGCCTACCTGCTCGTGCCGACTAGAAATACCTTGACGAGCGTGGCGAGAAAACGTCTCGCTGCAATAAGAGAATTTAGCGAGTTGGGTAGCGGTTTTAGAATCGCTGCACTTGATCTAGAAATTCGTGGCGCCGGTAATCTACTTGGCGGTGAACAGAGCGGACACATTAATGCTATTGGATTTGAGATGTATGTGAAACTACTTGAGTCCACAGTGCGCGAACTGAAAGGGGTTCAAGTTGAAGATGAGATTCGCGCTACAGTCAACATCGGAATAGACGTACGAATCGATGAGGATTACATTTCAGACACGAATCAAAGACTAAGCGTATACCGGCGAATAGCTAGTGTCTGCAGTGATACGGAGCTTACGCAGCTGGTTGATGAGCTTCGGGATCGTTACGGTCCACCAACTTCGTCCCTGCTCAACTTATTCGAGTATGCAAAAATCAGAATGATGGCGGAAGAGATTGGCATTACATCGATAGAGCGAGAAAAACGAACACTTACAATCAAGTTTCAAAGTCAGGCTTCACTAGATTTAGGTAGATTTGCTGAGTGGGTCCACCATCGACCGAATGTCACCCTTGTTCCTCCAGGAATCCTCAAGGTTGATTTGCGGGATCACAGCACACCCCAGCGTGTTGAAGGCATGCCTTTGGATTCCATGATTGATTCAGGCAAGGGTTCTTGGTGGACTGCGCAAGCGTTGACAGGATCATTAAAATCCGGATTTATTCACGAAGACCATCGTAAGCCGGTAGAGGTCGATCCACTTGTTTCAGGGGGGTTATTTCATAACATCGTTAGCCTCTTGACTGAGTTGAGGGACAGCGCTCGAATCAGCTATGATTGAATAAGTTAAGCTATTGATTCTGCGGAGCTTGTCTTGATGCAACAGCGTAATCAAATCTCGCGAAAGAAGTGTAATTCGGTTGGTGAGGCCTATCTCGCTCTAGTGAGAGGTGCGACTAAGCTGCTGAGTTTGTTATTGGTGCTGTTTGTAGCGGCTCCTTTGACCGCAGACGTGATTGAGGCAGTGTTGGTTAAGGTTAACGGCGAGATTATTGCAAAAACCGAGTTTGAAGAACGACAGATCCAACTGCTGCGACAGCTACGTATGAGCGGTGAGCTTAGCGACACCTCCGATGAAGCGTTAAGCGATGCCCTATATGAAGCCACACCGCAGATGATCGTGACCGCGGTCGATGAGTTACTACTAGTGCAAAAAGCGAAGGAAATGAATTTGACAATGGAGGAAGGTCAATTTGCGGACATTATCAATAACATTAAGGAGCAAAACGATCTTGAAACAGACGAGCAGTTTGAGGCAGCACTATCTGCAGAAGGCATGACGATGGATGACCTTCGTCGATCTATGGAGCGCCAAGTAATGCTCTCCAGAGTCAGACAGGTTGCTATCATGAGTAAAGTTCGCATGACGCAGTTCGAAACTCGAGAGTACTACGATAACCACTTGGATGATTATGGTGTTCCGGGCCGTGTGACCCTCCGTGAAATTCTGATTGAGTCGTTAGAAGGCGAGACGAGTCTAGAAACGGATCGCATGCTAATAGAAAAAGCTGAAGCGGCACGGCAACGCATCCTAGCGGGTGAATCATTTGCTTCTGTTGCTGCTGAGATCTCAGATTCGCAATCTCGGTCTAATGGAGGACTCATTGGGCCAATCAATGAGGATGATTTAGCACCGGCTATTCAAGATCTGCTTATTGATATGGAGCCTGGTGACATGAGCCAACCATTTAAGACAACGCTTGGTTACCAGATTCTTCAGCTGGACACGTTAACAGAGGCTGGCTTTGTGCCGTTTGAGGAAGTAAAAGACGAGATCCAAAATCGTATGTTCAACGAGCGTCGTGATGCCGAGTACGAATCGTATATGGGTACATTGCGGGAAGAAGCGATTATTGAGTGGAAAAACGAAGCACTGCACGAAGCTTACGATGAACACATCGCTCAAAATTTGGCTGACAAGGCTGACAAGTAGCTAACACCCTGGTTCGCCGCACTTCAAAGTAACTAGCATTATGGTTGAGCTGGTGCCTTCCGAAAAAATAGATAGTAAAACTGAGACCCAGGTGACACACGACCCGCAGTGGTACGCTGTTTGGACGCGGTCACGTCATGAGCAACGAGTTCGTGTGGAGCTGGAACAAAAGAAGTTTGAGGCCTTCCTTCCGACAATAACGCGCTGGAGCCGCTGGAAGGATCGAAAAAAGAGAATTGACTGGCCATTATTCCCCGGTTACTGTTTTGCCCGTTTTGATGTTACTGCCAGATTGTCGATTCTTAAGTGTTTTGGGGTCGTCAGCATTGTTTCTTTTGATGGAGTGTTGGCTCCAATTCCGGAACGTGAAATTGAGGGAATTCGTCAATTAGTCGACAGCGACTTGCAATATGATCCTTGCCCATTAATTCATGAAGGTATGATGGTTGAGGTGATGCACGGACCTCTGAGCGGCGTGATTGGTCGATTGACTCGTAAGGGCTCTCACGCACGACTAGTGCTCTCGGTAGATCTAATTGGTCAGGCTGTCAGTGTGGAAATCGATGCCGCAGATGCACGTCCATATTAACTTAAGATAGTTACGCGAAAAGAGTTCTATGAAAATCGCTCACATTAAACTCGATGCCCCTTTCGCGCTGGCCCCAATGGCTGGATTGACTGATTCTGCGTTTCGGCGTTTGGTTAAACGTCGTGGTGGCTGCGGTTTAGTTGTGACCGAAATGGTAAGTTCAGAAGGACTTGTTCGTGGAATCGATCGCACTCTTGAATACGCTGAATACAGAGAAGAAGAGCGACCGGTTTCAATTCAGACATTTGGCGGTGACCCAGAAAAGATGGCAGACGCCGCACAAATCTTAGAAGGCCTTGGTGCCGACATCGTCGATGTAAATATGGGTTGTCCAGTGCAGAAAATTGCTAAGCATAATGCTGGCTGCAGTCTCATGCGGCAACCCCAACACGCCGCGCGGATTGTTCGGGCAATGACCGATGCTGTGCAAATTCCGGTGACTGTCAAAATGCGTTCAGGATGGAGCGATGAAGAAATTAATGCCGTCCAGGTTGCTCAAATGGTCGAAAATGCTGGCGCAGCTGCAGTGGCAGTTCATGGTCGAACTGCGAAACAAGCCTACAAGGGAACGTCAAACTGGGACCTCATTGGGCAAGTAGCGAATGCGGTGAGTATTCCGGTGTGGGGTAGTGGTGATTGCGTAGAGCCCGACCAGTTGGTTGATCGTATGACACAGAGTGGGGCAGCAGGCGTACTCGTTGGGCGAGGCGCTTTGCGGAATCCATGGGTTTTTGCGCAGGCATTAGATTTAGCAAATGGTAAACCAGCGCGGCACATTCCTCTTCACGTTCGCGGTCAGTTTCTTTTGGATTACTTGGAGCTGTTAATGGCTAATCCCAGCGATGATGATCGAGGTGTGCACCGTCTTGTTCAGCCGGTACCACGCAACCCTATTAGTCGTGAACGATGGGTGGTGAACAAGTTGAGAGCATTAGCTTCTTGGTATACAAAAGGTCTCAATCGCGGTACGGTTTTACGCCAAGCAATCAATTCTGCAACCTCGCCCGAAGAGATCCGTGACTTTATCTCTCGGTTTTTTCTAAAAGCCGAGTGCTCAACTAGTTCCTTCTCAACTTCTGTTGGTGTGTCGGATTAGGTCTAGTGGTTACGTTTGGTTACTGGCAGACGTGACTCTTTCCTTGGATTTGGAACTCGCCGCCCACGAGGACCTTTATGGCTACCCTCTCGCTGTCGCCGAGATGCTCTGTTTTTGTGAACTTCATTCCTACCCGATGACTGTTCTTCTTCCGGTGATGACCAAAAGCGCCCCTTGGAAAACCACACAAGGGCAGCGCTTGGATGCTTCGCTATTAGGCGTCTATAAGTTGGCATCAAATCCTCTCGCTTGTAGGCGCGAAAAGCCGTCGGCTTTTCATTGAGAATAATCGTCCAGTAGTTGTAACGTGGTGGCACAGGTTACCTAAACCCTAAGCGTTTCATTTTTTCCACCAAGGTTGTTCGCTTTAATCCGAGCAGATCAGCCGCCTGCCGCTTGTTCCCTTTAGTTTTATCTAGAGAAAGCTTGATGAATTGCCGTTCGATATCCTTGACATACGTTTCCAAGCTGAGTCCCTGGTCGGGTAAAGTGTCAGGCCCTTTCGCTGTCACAGAATCAGAGACCGCTTGAATGTGTGATGGGAGATGTGCCAGCTCAATTTGTGAACGACCCTGACTAAACGTGAGGGCGCGCTCCACCACGTTTTCAAGTTCACGGATGTTGCCAGGCCAAGGGTATGTCATTAGTTGACGCACCACATCTTGGGATAGCACCATGCCTTGACGTGGCGGTGTGAGATCGCGTCCGAGGCGCTGTAATAAGTGTTGTGCCAACAATGGAATATCTTCTTGGCGCTCACGTAGCGGAGGCAGATGAACTGGTATCACATTAAGACGGTAATATAGATCTTCTCGAAACTTGCCTTCAGCAATCAAGGCAACAAGATCGGAATTGGTAGCTGCGAGAATCCTGACGTCAATACCAATTGTCTTAGCGCCGCCGAGGCGTTCAAATTCTCGCTCTTGTATTACCCGTAGGAGTTTGGCTTGAAGCGCTGGACTCATAGTGCCGACTTCGTCAAGAAATAAGGTGCCCTTGTGGGCCTGTTCAAGACGACCCGGTCGAGAATCCACGGCTCCCGTGAAGGCACCCCTTACGTGGCCGAACAATTCCGCTTCGAGTAATGTTTCTGGTATAGCGCTGCAACTCAAAGCGACAAAGCGGTGCGTACGTCGAGAACTACCATGATGAATAGCGCGCGCCACTAGTTCTTTTCCGGTGCCAGTCTCACCTGTAATAAGAACAGTCGTGTTTGTGGGAGCCACGGTCGCCAGTAATTCAAACAGGTCACGCATTGGACGACTGGCGCCTATTAAATTGTTAAAACGATAACGCTCTTGCAGTTGTGCTTTTAGGTAAGCGTTTTCCGACTTCAAGCGCTTCCGCTCAAGCGCTGTCGATAGGGAGTGAAGTAATGCGGCGAAGCGGAATGGTTTACTAACATAATCCGCCGCACCAAGTTTGAGAGCGTCAACCGCGGTTTCCACGGTACCAAAAGCCGTTATGACGATAGCAGTAATCTCTGGATAACGTTCGATGGCTTCAGTGATGACCTCCATTCCGGTAATTCCGGGTAGTCGTAGGTCAGTCAGTACGATGTCGAAAGCGAAGCTCGATAAATGCTTCAAAGCCTCTTCTCCGCTCTCAGCCTGAACCACGGTGAAACCGTGATCGGCTAAGCGTTCCGCAGTTGGCACTCGGAGAGCAGCTTCGTCTTCCACGATAAGCAGGTGTTTTTCACTATCGCTCATTTACAGATCCGCCAATATTTTGACGCTTCAGAAATAAATCGTCAAGGCTGAACATCAGACACCCGTTAAAGGCTTGGGGGGTACTTACCGATAGCCTATACACAACACCTAAAGTGGTGAAACGGATAACTTTAGATAATTAGACAAAATGCTCCGGACCTAGCAGCAAGGTGATATTTAAGAAGCCTAACCATGATAGTAGATAGACAAACCACTTCGATTATGAAGGCCTGCGAACTCGTTGGCGTTAGTCGTCGCACCATCTACAATTGGCTTGCCAGCGGGAAAGTTGAGTACGTTCGCACAGCAGGTGGCTCGATTCGCATCTTTGTCGATACTCTGTGGCGAGAGCCCTCCCAGGCCGGCAGTAGCGCTGACGTTTGGTCAAAAAGTGCTAACAAAGAGGCTTGAGAGGTTTCCTTATCACATCGGATCGAGAAAGGAAGTATGTGAGTGAGTTATCTGATCTTGACCGCCTGTTCCATCGTTTAAACAACCAGCTTGGGATTATTCTAGCGAACGCTGAGTTGCTTGAAGCAAAATCGAGCGACGAGACGAACCGTTCACGTGCTGCACAAATCGTGACAAGTGTGGTTGAGGCGATGGGCACGATCAGGGAAATGCGCTCAAAGAATCAATCTTCAGGCACCTCTTCTTAATTTAAGTCAACTGTTAGTCATTTTTTTGACTAATAAGAGAAACAAATGGTCATTTTTATGACGATTAAATTTTTAGGTTCATAAGATTTTGCATTACTTCCTAGTATGACAATCCAATAAATTCTTTAGAATCTTAAATTTATTAAAGAAATAGGTTCTTCAAATACATTCGTTTTATCTTCTCCTAAAAGTTGGTACAGCAGTTGCTTTCTTTATGTATGAGGGCAGGTGTCTGTCCATGTTTGATAACCGGGTTTGAGTTGGCAGTGTAGCCAATGGAGGGCTTCATGCAGCAGGAGAGAACGAGTGTTGCACCGAATGATCTGATTGAAGCTGGATTGCCGTTTGTCGAGGGGCTCGCCAGACGAATGGCGGCCTCGATGCCGAACAGCATCGACATTGGAGATCTGGTACAAGATGGCATGATCGGTCTTATCGATGCGGCTCGAAGATTTGATGCACATCGTGGGATCAAGTTTGAGACGTTCGCCCAACGACGTGTGCGTGGAGCAATGATCGACGCCTTACGCCGTGACGCTTGGCCACGTGGTATCCGACGTATTCGCCGGGAACTAGAGTCTGCTCGAACGACTCTTCGTCGTGAGTTAGGTAGCGAGCCATCTCTAGCTGAACTTGCTCAACACATGGGCTCAGACGAAACACGGCTTGGGCGCACTATCGTACGCATACACACGATAGAGTCGACTTCACCACTTGCCACGCTTGACACCGTTAATGGTACAGGTCTGCCGCCAGTGTTGCTCCCATCAAAACCAGAAGCGCCAGATCAAGTTTTTGAGAGTGTGGAGATTAAGAAACGTATAAGGGAAGCTATAGGGTCGCTGCCGTTGCGTGAGCGAAAATTGATCGGAATGTATTACTACGGTGATGTGACAATGAAGCGAATCGGAGCAGAAATCGGCGTAAACGAGTCACGCGTATCACAGCTTCACGCCAGGGCAATTCAGCGCTTACGGAAGGCGCTAGTGCAGGATTTTGGATCAGAGTCCGCAGCTGCCTCTGCTTTGGGTTCCGCACTGGCCAATATGTCTCAAGCCGAAAATGAATATACCGCAGGGGCAGATACAATGCATTCTTAGCTAAGTCTGCTAGATCTTGTGGTCTAAACGAGACGAGCACTTTAGGTAAGACTCGAACGTCCAGACCTACGAATTAGTTGGCAACTCAGACGGTTTGAGCATTCAGTCGAGAACTTCGCGTGCAACTTGGAGCAAATCCGCCAAATGAAAGGGCTTGGCTAGCCAGGGAGAGCCAGTTTCATTCAGAAATGTTTTAGCTTTCTTATCGACAACGTTTCCGGTTACGAACACAATATGCTTCAGCAGCGACGGTCTTATCTTGGCAACAGCTTTATAAAAATCTGTTCCATCCAATCGAGGCATTTTTAAGTCACAAATAACGAGATCGTAGTTTGCCTCGCGTACAAGGTTCAGCGCTTCTTTACCATCGCACGCTAAATCCACTTTAAAGTCGGCATCGGTCAACGCGGCGGCCACGGCGGTGGCTAGAGCCTGTTCATCTTCCACAAGAAGAGCCGACGCGCCGCCACCGATATCCGTCCGTAATGGACTAGGAGACAGTGGTCGCGGATCACGTATTGGTACGGTGCGGCAAGGAAATCCGATGTGAAAGTTAGTGCCACCGCTAGAATTTGAGACCAATCGGATTTGTCCACCATGTTCCTGCATGATGGCATAAGCGACAGTCAAGCCCAGACCAGTGCCTTTTCCAGTATCCTTCGTGGTGAAGAATGGTTCGAAGATTCGCGGTTGGGCACCTTCTGGAATTCCTGGCCCATCGTCTTGGATTTCGAGTAAGACGGACTCCGCATCTCGGTCATGCCAGGTGCGGAGCACGATCGTTCCGCGCCCATGGGCGGTCATCATTGCTTGTTCAGCATTTTCAACGAGATTGAGTAAGACCTGTTGGACTTGATGTGGGTCTGCAAATACTTTCGGAAGATTTTCTTCTAGTTTATCGATAATGGCAATGTTTGTAAGGCGTTGCTCATCGGAACGTAAGGATAGAGTATCTCGAATGATTTCACTCAAATCGACCATTGCACGAGTTGTGTGAGGTTTCCTGGCGAAGGTCAATAGATTACGAACAATCTTGGCAGCACGTTCCGTCTCTCCCAGGATTATTTCTATGCCTTGGCGAGTTACGTTGTCGAGTTGATGTTCCGCGAGACGTTCCGACCAATTGAGGATCGTAGCGAGGGGATTGTTTAACTCGTGAGCCACGCTAGAAACGGTTTGACCGAGGGCAGCGAGCTTCTTATCTTGTACGAGTTCTTCACGTGTTTGATCTTCAAGTTTTTTTCTTTCAGTAACATTTCTGATTAAAGCTTCTATTCGAAGCGACCTACTAGTTTTTGCCAGTTCTGCTCGTGCGGTTACCTCTACCCACATTGGCGTAGCGTCGACTCGTCGTAGTCGCAACAGATAATCCGTTACCAGTTCATTTCGCTTGAGCTCCTCCAAGAATGAGTAACGTGCTTCCGGGTTGACGAATCGTTCTGTTTCAAACGGTCTTACGTTTCTGAGAGGTGTGCCGGCTGTGTAGCCAAACATTACTTTTAGATGTGAATTTGCTGCAACTGTTGTGGTCGTCGTGGAAATCGTGCCAATGTAGATGCCTTCCTGCGCTTTCTCGACTAAACGAGCAAACACCTCCGCGCGAGACGCCTTAGACGACTGTTTAGTACGAGAACGTGGCTTTTTTGTGCGAGATTTTATTGGAGACACGTACAGCTGAATTATAGCGTTAGCTACTATTGAACGATGCGTTTATCGGTCCACTGGATCGGGACGACCCATTCTCAGTCCGTGACGGTGTAATTCTTACGGAAGAGGTGTGGGTGTCTGCGTTGCGTAATGTGGCCCGAACGATGTGTCAATTGCCGAGCGAATTTGTTTAACTGAAGCACCTGAATTATGCATGTGCGCCGCGTCACGCGCGACGTCTACGCAAATCGCTCAACCCATGCCGTGGGCTTCCCACGCCGCCACCTGCCCGTCTTGATTGCGATGGTCAACAAAACAATCGTGACTCGACACATGACCAAAATTCTCACAACCACAAAAACATGGTACGTAATTCAAAACCTCAGGATTATTAGCTGCAAACTCATATACCGATCGAAGGACTTCCGGTGGGCGAGCTGCCGGAAACCTCACTAGGGGCAATGGAGGCAACCCGCTGACCGACCCACGGGAAGCAACAGGACCTCGATTCTCTCCAGTCGCTGGTTGTTGCTGGGTTACGGCGCGTGGTATAGACGTTTGCAGGCCCACTGACGTTCTGGCTTTAGCGTTGACGCTTGTTACTGAGTTCGCCGACTGGGTGTCGTTAGTGGTGTAGAGAGTAAAGACTATCGCGACACTTGCAAATGCAACCAGAAAGAGGAACAACCCGCGAGATGAATTTGCAACAGGAGCTGGCCCAACGCTTCTGCTAACTTGTCGCGAAGGACTTTTCTTATGTTTTCTTGAACCCATATACCCATCCTATCATTAATACTAGGCCGAAAATATTTGACCAAATAGTTCGGTCAGTTATTCTTGCCGGGGTCCGAGGGCGAACGTCATCCGTCCCTCGATGACTACGCGGTCATCGACGCGGGCCAAACCGTGAAGCCAACCTACGCGGCCTCGAAGTTTAACAACGCTAGCTTCGACACGTACGGCATCTCCAGGATGTACTGGATGACGGTACCGCACACGCTCGATTCCCATGAAGTAGATAAGCCGTTCACGGTTTTCCGGTTTAGCCAAAATCAAACAGGCGCCGACCTGCGCAACTGATTCGGTGAGAATGGTTGGCGGTAGCACCGGACGCTGACCACGACGGTGGGCTAGGTAACGTTCATTGAGTGATACGTTCTTAATTCCGACGATGCGTGTGTCGGGAATCAGTTCAACAATTCTATCGACCAGCAAGAACGGATATCTATGTGGAAGTATCCGTTCAATATCGGTATAGGATAACGGTGAAGTAAGAGTTCCCATGGTTATTTGGATCGCGATTGCTGTACCCACCAAGCTTTCTACGCAAGCCCATTATAATCCAGATAACCAATGAATGTGATCAGCTGAGCCTTGATTAACAATCGCCCCAGTTTAATAAAGCGTTAGGTAGCGATCCACTTCCCAAGGACTAACCTGCTTGATGTAATCGAACCATTCGTCGCGTTTCGCCTTTAAGAAGTACTCGCAGATGTGTCCCCCTAAAGTAGCTGTCATAAGCGCATCTTTTTCCAGGCAATCTACCGCTTCTTTGAGGTTGCTAGGCAGTTCGTTAATTTTGTGACGGCGACGCTCTCTGTAGCTCATCGTGTAGATGTTTTTGTTTACAGGTGAACCAGGGTCCATCTTGCGTTCAATTCCGTCTAGACCAGCTCTGAGCGTTGTGGCTAGGGCCAGGTACGGATTACACGCCGGGTCGGGCATGCGCAATTCAACACGAGTTGCCAATTTTCTTGCCGCCGGTACGCGGATTAATGGACTTCTGTTTTTTTCAGACCATGCAATATTGGTTGGCGCTTCATAACCGGGCACGAGTCGTTTGTAGGAGTTGACAAGCGGGTTTGTGATAGCACAGAAGCCTTTGGCGTGTGCGAGCAGCCCTCCGATATAGTGCAAACATAGTTTGCTAAGTTCCCATGGTTTCTTTGGATCGTAAAACACGTTTCTTTCACCCGAAAATAATGATTGATGGGTATGCATTCCCGATCCGTTAATCCCAACGAGAGGCTTGGGCATAAAAGTCGCATGCAGGCCGTTTTGCATTGCAATGTGTTTTACGACCAATCGAAACGTGCTGATTTTATCTGCTGTTGTTAGAGCGTCGTCATATCGAAAATCGATTTCGTGCTGTCCAGTCGCCACTTCGTGGTGCGCTGCCTCAACGTGGAAGCCCATGGCTTCAAGCGCTAGGACGATCTGGCGTCTTACATCTTCTCCTAAGTCGACAGGTGTTAAGTCGAAATAACCTCCAGCATCATGGGTTTCCGTTGTAGCGATACCATTCCGCGTTTGGAACAAGAAAAACTCTGGTTCCGGTCCGACATTCATGACGAAGCCGTGCGATTCAGCATGCTCGATCGCTCGTTTCAGGGTCATGCGGGGACAGCCGGCGAAGGGCGTGCCATCAGGATTGTAGACGTCACAAATCAACCGAGCCACGGTTTCGCCAGAATTGTTTAACCATGGGAATACTTGAAACGTATCCAGATCGGGTCGCAAGTACATATCTGATTCTTCAATTCGTGCGAACCCGTCAATGGACGATCCATCGAACATCACACCACCATCTAGGGCATGACGAAATTGTGAACTGGGGACCTCGACATTCTTGGTTATACCGAAGATGTCAGTAAACTGCAGCCGCATAAATTTAACGTTCTGGTCTTCGACTTTCTTCAAAATTTGAATCTTCTTGCTCTCGCTCAGGCTGGAAGACCGGCTAGAACGCCGTCCGGTTTTGCGACGGGCGGATTTTTTTCGAGGCGCTGGCATAAATAAAAGTCCTTCCTAGATGAGGCGCGAGAATCACACTTTTGCATAATGCACATAAAAATGTGTCATGAATGCAAAAAACAATACCTATTAAATCATACTAAGCAACTATTATGCTAATTGTGCTAAGAAAGCTCTACATTTTGCACTTTAGTGGGTTTGACGTTCTGCAGAAGCCAACGGAGTGTCTGGGCCCGGGAAGGCATTTTTGTTAGCAAGTGAACGGAACGAGAACAGGGACTAATAAATAATCTTTATAAGGAAGGATCCGCTGACGGTTCAACGCGAGGCTTGAGGATTGCGTAAGTTGGTAGTCCGATGCTTTCGAATTGCTTCATCACTTCCTTGGCTGGAGAGGCGCTTGGGTCTTCGGCCTGAAACTTTATTTTGACGTAAGGCGCCAGCTTAGCCGCAACGGCTGAATCCTTTAAAGTTGTTTTGTCCATTGTTAGGCAGTTCTTGCACCAAGTGGCCCACAGGTCGACCAGCACAAATTTATCCTCGGCTTGTGCAGCTGCCAAGCCTTGACTCAACGATGAGTGCCAACCTTCTTCCAGCTTTTCTTCGACGCTGCTCGCTACTTCAGCACCGTCGACCCATCGATTGGCAATAATGCTGTACGCGACGTAACCGTAATAGGCAGCCGTCGCCAAAATAAAGACACCAAATGCTTGTTTGACCCGCACCGTCCATGCTCCGGGTTTTGGCAGAAATGATAATCCTGCACCGGCAAACGGCCAGGGTAACGCCATACCGACACCCAGAAAAAACGGTAGCGCAAGCGCCAGTTTAGTTCCGGTTGCGTAAAGGTTGCTGGAAAAGAGAATAACTTGGATTACAACTGGTGCAACACAGGCGCCCGCTAGTAATGCCGATACCGCACCCATTCCAAAGGCTGCCAAAAAGGACCCGTTCGCTCGCGCGTCCTTTAAGAATAGGGCCTGAAAACGCGAGAAATCGACCACAAACACGTCAAACATGGCCAACCCCAGCCCCACAAACAGCACTGCGATACCTGTATTGAACCAGGCTGATGAATTGATGGTTCCAAAGGTGCCTGATGTCAAGATAACCACAAGACCCAAGATGCCGTAGATAATTGCCATGGCGAATCCGTACATGCCGCCGAGGGCAAATCCTCGCGTTCTTGAACCAGACTGCGTGCCTGCTCCTATGATTGCGAGATTGATCGGAATCATCGGCAGCACACAGGGTGTCAGGTTGAGCGCAAGGCCACCAATCAAGATTAGTAAAAGGATCGCCAACGGCCCTTGCCCCTCGAACCACCCCTTTTGATTTTCACCAGATTCGGAAGCATTCATAAAACTCAGAAAATCATCAGAGTTTAGATATCCTCCGGTTGTTCCAAGAATCTCAAAATCATTGAGGAGTAAGGCTATATTCCTAGGTTCGACGGAGATGGCTGCTGGTTTAGCTACCGGCATCGCAATCAACGGAACCTCAGCGTTAGTCCCCAAAAAAGCGATGGTGTCGAACAATGCCGCATGCTGTGGTGCTAGTGCCCGACTACTGGGAACCACTTCAAGGTTCCAGGCCACGTCAACAGTGGCTGGCATGTAGCACATTGTTTCATCACACGCTTGATACCTCAGGGCACCCGGCACCGACAGGCTACCCGGATCTACATTGGGTGGAAGCCCTAAGATAACACCGACTACGAAGGTTTGTTCAAAGACCGCCAACGGCTCATCAACTCCAACTTGGTCGAGGAGTCCCGCTTCGGGATACACAACCTCTCGAACAGTAACGCCATCGGGAGGATCGATCATTAGCACTGTTGGGATTAGCGCCTCATCGAGAGGGTTGTTGGAGTTGACGTGAAATCCTTCTTGTAGACCAACTTCTAACGCTACCTTGACGGCTGTGCCTGCGTGCACTGCATCAGACTCCACAAGGCTGTGGGTTTCAATTTCGACGACACCAAACTGTCCGCCTACCTCGGCTGGCCAAGTTAGCGCAAAAATGCCGAAGAGAAGAGTCCAGGCTCGCAAAGACATACCTTCCATCTTAATCTATGATGCGACATTTCACGCTTGGGATATATCAATTCCGACGTTATCCTGAAAGCAATGGATGCTTTTCTGGTTCGGCGCTCAGTTATTTAATGGAGTTTTCAGGTTGACATTTAAGCTTGTGGGTTACGGAAAGTGAACCGGCTCATTAGGACCATCATCCGAAGCAGCGTATATATCCTGCTGTTTTTGGTGTTTGTGAATTGTGTTTGTCCAGTCGCCGTATCTGCGCAGGAATCCAGACCGGTGGATTCAGAAGTCGACCTGTCAGATTTTTACCGACAGCTCGAATTAACCTTGCGCTCCGGACGTCCCGCGACCTATCTGGCAATGCTTGCGCCTTCTCTTGTTGCTAGGCCGTCGACACGCCAGTTTGTCAGCACCAACGTGGTAGCTGGCGTCACGAAGGTCGTTTTAAATGAAATAGGAAGGCTTCCACTCAAAGAAGCGCCGCCGAGCGCCGGTTACGGTATCTTGCTGGAAATTTTTAAAGAACAACGTGGCGCTGGCGAGATGGCCACCTGGTTGTTGAACATCCGCCGGGATATTGATCCCGTTACCAACCTTCCCTTTGGTCAGGGGCCAGAGTGGCGCATAGTTGGGCAGGAACGCTTAACTTCGATTGGTGGAATCTATCGTCTTGAGTTGCATCCAGAACGCCAGTACATCGTTCGCGATCTCACAATCAGTTCGACCGATTTTTCTTTGACACTCCCTGAGGGTATGGCGTTCGTGTCCGATACCGGTTCGGGAGTTACGGCCATGATCTTGCTTGGGCAAGGCCAGATGGAATTCAGCCCAGTTCCATTAGTCGAACGCGAACAGATCAAGATTTTTTCAGGAGCAGAAGTTTTAAATACAAGATTTACAAGCGCATTTCTTCGGATGAATCCGAATGACTTCGACGCAATGGTGCCACAAGAGGCGCTGATCGAACGCACGGTTGGAACACGCGATTTTCGTGCTGCTCAGGAGGTGTTTGATGATTACGCCTTCGAATCGTATGTGGTCGACCTGGGACATTTAAGTGATGATTCTTGGTGGGTGCTACCGAATGAGGGTGATCTGCTCGCAGAAATTCAGACAACAAATTTTGACAACCTCACCTATGTACAAGGAAGCCGTAGAGCCGAAGACGTTCAGTTGTTCGATCGAGAAGGCGGTCGGAATATTGCCTTATACGCATCGAAAGAGAAATTGGCTACCCGTGGCTTCTTTTACAACGAAGACGACCTTGTCGATTTCGACATCCTTGACTATGACCTTGATGTAAGTTTTTTACCGAAGCGTGATTGGGTATCCGGAACAGCCACCTTAACCATTCAAGCAGTGTCCGATCTGACGATGCTGTCGGTGCGACTCGCTGACGAACTGACCGTCCGTTCAGTGATCAGCACGCCCTATGGCCCACTCATGCCCCTGCGGACGCCAGGTCAAGATTCGATGATTATGAATTTACCGGAGCGAGTCGATGCCGGAACTCAATTCACCTTAACGGTTGAGTACGAGGGTGAGTTGGTTGCTGAGCAAGCTGATCATCAAGCAGTTGTGCCTCGCACCCTCGCACTATTGGATTCCTCCCGAGCTGGGCTTCCTACGATTAGGACTGAACCTGAGCCGCATTATCTGTACAGCAGTCTCAGCTACTGGTATCCACAGTCCATGGTCACAGACTTCGCTACTGCAACGATGCGTTTCACGATTCCACCAGGTTTTTCCTGTTTGGGAAGCGGCGTGCCAGTTGGAGCCTCCGCCACTGTTAGTAATGGAGACGAACTCGAAGATGGGAGCCGTCGCTTTGAGTTTGAAGCCAGAGAACCTCTTCGGTATCTTGCAGCGATTATCAGTGACTTTCAAACAGTTGAGTCGATGGTTGTCTCACTAGATAGTGCTGTCAAGCAGGATCAAACGCAATCAAATGTGGACGAGGTGACCGTCAACGACGTGTCTCTGTCCGTATCGTCCAGTTTTAGGCAACGGCGGCGAGCTCGAGGACTGTCAACGCGTGCCGAGGATATTCTCAAATTTTATGGATCGCTTATGGGCGAGATGCCATACCCGAGTCTGACCATAGGACTCATTGAAAGCGACCTCCCCGGAGGTCATAGTCCGGCCTATGCATCACTTTTAAATGAGCCACTTCAAAACAGCGACTTGATGTGGCGACGGGATCCCGTCTATTTCAGAGACTTCCAAGACTTCTTTCTCGCTCACGAACTGGCACATCAATGGTGGGGTCAAGCCGTGGGGTGGAGTAATTATCATGAGCAGTGGTTGAGCGAAGGACTGGCGCACTACTTTAGTGCACTATACGCGCGGTACGCAGCGGGTGACCGCGTTTTCAGGCGCGTCACGCGCCAGATGCACGATTGGGCGATACAGCAGTCAGACCAGGGTCCAGTGTATCTTGGTTATCGGCTCGGTCACATCCAGCAGGATACTAGAATTTTTCGTGCACTCGTCTACAACAAAGCCGCTATGGTGCTGCACATGCTCCATCGCCTTCTAGGTGACGAAACTTTTTTTTCAGGATTACGACGCTTTTATCAAAGCCGGAAATTTCAAAAAGCTGGCACTGAAGATCTACGGCTCGCTTTCGAAGAAGTCGGCAACATTTCGCTTCAGCAATTTTTCGATCGCTGGGTTCACGAAGCCGGCCTGCCCGAACTACGCTTCAGTTATGAGACGTCTTCTTGGTCGACTCAAGAAGGAGACGATACTCAAACTCTAGAAAATTCGGACGTTCATCTTCGTTTTGAGCAGTTGACCAGCCTTTTATACGAGGTTTTTGTGACGGTTACGTTGCAATACGTGGGAGGCAATTCACAGGACATCGTTATTAATATTGCAGATCGCTT
>PYIL01071249.1_pt1 | contig 18587 bp, 14 predicted proteins | sample 3578041 | NCBI WGS metagenome assembly PYIL01 (sample SAMN08408023, study PRJNA431606) | Marine metagenome isolate SA_KN192-05_S13_150m, whole genome shotgun... | biome: marine; feature: oceanic pelagic zone; material: water; isolation source: 150 m water sample, 0.2-0.8 um fraction ... | reverse complement strand
GTGTACGGTCGTCATCTGACGTGTCGCCAAAGTACGACACCACAGATTCTGGTCCATGGTCATTGCTAAGTGCTTCGGCGATCCGTTTCACGTCATAGCGAAACCGGGACCAGATAATGGTTTTACCGTCCATTTCGTCTAGGCAGTTCTGTAGTTCGCTCAGCCGGTTGTCCTTAATCTCGAAGAGATTGCCTTCGCTCGACAGCGTGTGACCGGACAGGACCTGCTGCATGCGGAGCAGCTGCGTCAGCACATTGGGCGTGGTCATAAACTCGTCGTCATCCAAGTGTGCGAGCGCATACTCTTTGAGTTGCATGTAAATCCGCTCTTGGTCATCGGTCAGTGTCACGTTGCGCCGCAGGTAAACTTTCGGCGGCAAATCGAGGCACTCTTCTTTAAGTATCCGCGAGGAGAATTTACCGATCATCTCCGACAACGCGTCAAGGTTCCGGTAGCCAACGACTTGGTTGAACGTGTGACTGCCCATCGTGCGTTTTTTCATGATGGCGTAGCGGTATTGGAACTGGTAGTAGTTGTCGCCGCAATCGCCGAGTAGCCGTTCGTCCAGAAAACGCGCCTGTGCCCACAGGTCCATCGGACTTTGCGTTACCGGGAAGCCAGTCAGGATCCGGCGGTAGCGAGCGAGGGCGCCGAGTTTCAGTAGCGTTTTGGTACGCCGCGCCTTCGGGCTTTTAATGGTCGTGGACTCATCGACCGCCAACATCGCGGTGGTAGCCTTGAGCAGGGCTTCGAGAAAGCGTTGCCCTTTGGCCGTGGAGAGTGCCTCGACATTCATCACTAGGATTTTAAATGCCTCTGACGGCTCTAGGAGGTCCGTCAGCGCCTTCTTTTCGGCTTTGTTAGGGCTAGGACGCCAGACCGCCAAATCGCGCTCAATGCGCTCTGGTAAATGCGTCGGCACTTCAATCCGTGCCCAGTTGCGATAGACGCCTTTAGGCGCGATCACAACCAGCGTATCGATCTGTCCGCGCTCAAATAAAATCGCAGCGTTATCAATGCAAATCTTGGACTTGCCCGTTCCCATTTCGAGGAAATACGCCCATACGGTTTCGTTCCAAGAGGATTCAAGAACCTTCTTTTGATGCGCGTAAGGCGTTGTTTGAAATGAATACGTCATGATATTCAATGTTACTCAGTACTACTCAGATGCATTTGAGCATACCATGTTTTGAAACGCGTTTCATCAATAAGTTCATGCGAGGCTTGCACGCCCTCACTAAATTTAGTAGAGTGCCTTCGAGACTTGAGAAGGGATTAAAGATGACCGTATATGTGACGCAAGAAAATCCGCGTATGGACATTCTGTCAGCGCGAGAATACGGTGAGTTGGCTCCGCTAACTTCACCGCAGGAACAGATCCATCTGTCACCTGGCCGTGTTGTCGCACACATCAAGCGACGCCTTCAGCATTACAACGACGAGGATTGGTTATTGCCCATGGGCGACCCAGCCATCATCGGCGTGGCTTTTGCTGTGGCTGCGGACATTAACAACGGTCGCATAAATCTACTCAAGTGGGACAAGTTCGAGCGTACCTATTATCCGGTAAAGATACAGGTACGCGGCGGAATTGATAACCTACCACAACCTGACGAGGACACGTTTGATGGGAACAACTGAAGATAAATTATGGGAACAGGTAACAGCAGATGCAGGGGCATTTGACGGAGTAACAACGGAAGCGGGAGCAGAACTTTCTGATCTTATTCGTGGCGCCGGTCAACTTGAGGCGGAAATTTCCGGTAAAGAGGAGGAGCTAAAAAGGCTCAAAAAGGACCATGACAAGCTGGTCTTCGACCTCATCCCCGGACGTATGAATGAGATGGGCATGTCAAAAGTGGAAGTGGACGGAAATTCCGTAACGCTCTCTACTTTTGTCAGTGCGAGGATGCCAAAGGATCCAGCCGAGAAAGCGATTGCGCTCAACCATCTTCGTGACCAAGGGTTTTCTGACTTCATTAAGAATGAGGTTCAGGTCTCTTTTGGAATTAACGAAGACGAGAAGGCGCAGCAGTTGCAGCAGGATTTGGATGATAGAGGACATCAAACCACCAGCCGCGTTTGGGTCGAACCGCAGACGCTGAAAAAGCTTATCCGCGAAGACATGGAAAATGGTCATAAGATCGACGGTGAAATTTTCAACACATACCTTGGAACAATAGCGAAGATTAAAGGAGCAAAGTAATGGCTAAAGCCAACGGGAAAGAACTCACAGAGCTTGAAAAAGCTTTTGAAGAGGACATGAATCTGGGATTTGAAGAGGTCTCTGCGACCAATTTGCAGATCCCTTTTCTGCGGATCATCCAGGCACTCAGCCCACAAGTTAAGAAAACGGATGGCGAGTACATCGAAGGCGCGTCTCAGGGCGACATCTTCAATACGGTTACTCGCAAACGCTGGGGCGACGAGGGGGTTGTCGTCATTCCCACTTATTTCCAAATGAAGTTTTTGGAATTCGTACCACGCACACAGGGCGGTGGTTTTATTGGTGAACTCAGCGCCGCCAGTGAAGAGGTGCGTACCGCTATCCGTGACAAAGACACGGGCATGGAGTTGCTGGAGAACGGCAACGAGTTGGTCCGCACGGCCCAGCACTATGTCAAGCTCGTCCATGATGATGGCACTTTGGAAAGCGCCATCATCGACATGAAGAAGACGCAATTGAAGCGGTCTCGGATCTGGATGAGCATGATGACCATGCAGAAGCGCAACGGTAAAACGTTGCCTAGCTTCGCCAAGACCTATCGCCTGAAGAGCGTTGAAGACGGCAACGACAAGGGCAGCTGGTACTCGTGGAGCGTCAGCGTTGAGGGCGACATCGGTGAAATCAACACCTATCTGGAATGCAAGGATTTCCACAAAAGCGTTTCGTCCGGAGAACTGCAACTAGCGCCTCCCCCACCAGAGGCGTTAGGGGACTCCGCCGAAGACTTGCCATTCTGAATAGGTCTTCCCCCGCTCCGGCGGGGGTTTTTTTAACTTAGTGTCTTCTATCACTCGATTCCTTGCTTTGTTTGCCGGATGTGAAAACGGCCATGGCCAAACCAAGGTTCTAAAATCGCAACGCCACGGGAAACAGGAGGCGAAGTACCGTACTGTCCGTGAGCCGTTGACAGAAGACCTCGTTCAGCAGCACCTTGACGGCAAAATGGGTATTGCCAGCATTCCTATCGACGAGTCCAGTTGCTGCCGGTTTGGTGCGCTGGACATCGACGACTACAACCTTGACCTAGTTGTTTTGAAACGAAAGGTTGAGCGCCTCAAGCTGCCTTTGGTCATGTGCCGGTCGAAATCTGGAGGTGCTCACCTCTATCTTTTTCTATCAGAAAGTGTCGCTGCGGTCGAAGTACGCGACAAATTGTCGGAGTTCGCTTCCGCCTTGGGCTGTGGCGATTGTGAGATTTTTCCTAAGCAGGAGGAAATTCTGGCGGAGCGTGGTGATTTAGGGAACTTTTTGAATCTGCCTTACTTCAATGAAAAACACACTACGCGCTACGCTCTTAAAGACGATGGCGACAGCCTGACGCTCGAAGAGTTCCTGGAAATTGCGGACAGTGCCAAAATGTCTCTAGAGGAACTGCGGGAGTTTAAGCTCAGCAACAACGATGACCTGTTGCCCAATGGTCCGCCGTGTCTGCAACAACTCTCAGAATTTGGCATTCCGGAAGGTGGGCGCAACATTGTCATGTTCAACGTGGGGACCTATCTGAAAAAGGCACTTCCGGACACTTGGGAAATCGCCATGGAGAAACACAATCAAGACCACTCCAACCCGGCGTTGCCAGCGAAGGAAGTCGCCACGCTGCAGGAGCAGCTCAAAAGTAAAGATTACCATTATCAGTGCAAAACGGAGCCGCTTCAGTCTCACTGCAACCGCTCCCTGTGCCGTGCGCGAAAGTTTGGGATCAGTCGAAACCAAGCATTTCCGGCACTTGGTGGCCTTACAGTGGTGGAAAGCGAGCCGCCCGTGTGGTTCATGGACGTAGACGGTTCTCGTTTGGAGATTGGGACCAAGCAACTCCAGATCCAGATCGAATTCCAGCGAGCGTGCATGGACCAGATTTTCAAGATGCCCGCACGTATGAAGGACGCGGAGTGGCGTGATTTGGTAGACAGCCTAATGGACAACGCGACACGCATTACGGTGCCTGAAGAGCTGACTCGCAAAGGTCAGTTCAACGAATTACTAGAAACTTTCTGCACGGGGCGGCTGCAGGCTCGAAGCGAAGAGGAGCTTTTGACTGGCAAGCCGTGGACAGACGGGGGTTTCACTTTCTTTAAGCTGGGGGCGCTACAGGACTTTCTGAAACGCAACGGGTTCACTCAGTACACGCGTGGTCAGATCACTGAGCGCCTCAAGGAAATGAACAGCGGAGAAGACGCCAGAAAGGAATACAAATTCAAGGATAACAAAGGGGAGTGGGCCAAGGTCCGTGTTTGGTTTATTCCTAAAATCCAGCGTGGAGACGTGGAATTACCAGATGTGACGTTTGAAAAAGATGACGATGTACCTTTTTAAGGTGACAGAAAACGCTAAAAAGGCTTTACAAACATCAATCTGTCTGTGAGGAAAGAGATATGATTTACCGCTATGGAATTTTTCTATGTCTAGTCAGTTTCGGGCTAACCGTTCACGGCTACGACAACTTCATGACGCCTGATGTTGATGAGGGTGCGATTGGGTCGGGTTACGACAACTTCATGACGCCTGACATCGACGAGGGTGCGATTGGCTCGGGCTACGACAACTTTTTAACACCTGACATTGACGAGGGTGCGATTGGCTCGGGTTACAACAATTCCATAACGCCCGGTATTTATGAGGGTGTGATTGGTCGGGAAGCCCCATGATCAAAACAATCCTTGGACCTCCAGGCTGCGGCAAGACGCAGACCAACTCCAACTTGATCCGCAACTGCATTGAGGATGGGATCGACCCAGACCGGATTGCTTGCGTGTCTTTTACACGCAAAGCGGCCATGGAGAGCATGAGCCGTGTCTGCAATGATTGGGGTCTTGAGGAAGACATGCTCCCTTATTTCCGGACGCTCCACTCGATGGCGTTTCTTGCTGGCGGCTATAAGTCAGCGGAGGTAATGAGTGGTAAGGACCTTAAAGTTATAGGGGACGAAATTGGGATTGCGTTCGGGCGCCAGAAAAGCAGTGATATTGAGACTGATTTTGACCAACTGGGCCAAGCTGAAGGCGATTTTTATTTAGGGCTGTATCACCGAGGGCGCAGTGAGATGATTTCCCTAGAGGATGCCTACCAAAAACATGGCTCTCACCATTTGCATTGGTCAGAACTTCGCCGGCTAGTGGACGCTTATGAGGATTACAAGCGGGTCAACGGGAAGATTGACTTCGCGGACATGATTGAAACCTTTGTCGAACGGCAGGTGCCGTTGGATATTGACGCTTTGTTTGTAGACGAGGCTCAGGACTTGTCCACGCTCCAATGGAAAATGGTAGACGTTCTAAGAAAGACGCCACGTATACAGGTGTTCACGGGAGATGATGACCAAGCAATCATGGGTTTTCAGGGGGCTGATGTAGAAGCTTTTATGGCGGCTACCAAGGAAAAAGAAGTACTGAGTCAGTCGTACAGAGTCCCCCAAGAACCTTGGCGCGAGGCATGCAACATTGCGTCACGTATAGCGGGACGTGAGCATAAGGACTGGATGCCCACGTCAGAAGAAGGCTATGTCCAGAGCCATCAAGACATTTGGGACGTTCCATTAGAAGAAGGCAACTGGTGCATCATGGCGAGAACCAACCGGATCGCCAGCACCTACGCGAATATACTGAAAGAAGAAGGCTGGATTTACAGCCGCTTTGGAAAGCCCAGCATTCCTACAAAAATGTATGAGGCCATCCTCGACTGGGAACGATTATGCAAAGGGAAGGAACTTGTTATCTCAGAGCTTAGAAACATTTATTTGTTTATGAATATTGGTAAGGAAATCACCCGTGGCTTCGGGCCTAAGTCCCAGAAAATGCGACTGTTCGACGAAGAAACGCCTATCAATATGGAGACAGCCAAGAAATCATTCGGCCTTTTAGCTAATGAAAATATGCGTTGGCACCAAGCACTCGGAAAAATTGATGATTTCAACAGGACCTACATTTTGAGTGCATTGAAGCGTGGAGATAACGTAAAAAACCCACGTATAACGATTTCCACCATCCACTCTATGAAGGGTGGTGAATGCGATAACATCGTGGTCATTCCTGATCTGTCCAGAGCTGCTTATCGCAAGTACCAGACGGATCCAAACACGGAGCACCGCGTGTACTATGTGGCGGTTACCCGTGCCAAACGCTCTCTGCATATTATGGAACCTTCTATTTCTGAGTATTATTCCTTATGAGTTTACAAGAGGACCTATTTGACGAAACCACATGGACGCCTCCAGAAGAGCTACCTGACTTGTCGGCAGAGAAGATCATGGCCATAGATGTCGAAACGCGAGACCCTCACCTGATGTCACGGGGGCCAGGATGGGCCACGGGCAGTGGGCAGTTGATCGGGATCGCCGTAGCAGTAGCCGATTGGAGTGCCTACTTGCCAATTGCCCATGAAGGGCGCGGGAACATGGCCAAAGGTACGGTGATACGGTGGCTAAAGGACCAGTTGAAGGATGGTATTCCTACTGTGTACCACAATGCTCAGTACGATCTTGGATGGCTACTGACGGAGGGTATCGAGGTCAAGGGTCCTATTTTGGACACGATGATTGCGGCGCCGTTGCTTGACGAGAACCGCATGAGTTATTCATTGAATGCGCTGGGGGCAGCTTACCTGGGAGAACGCAAGCAGGAAGCAGATTTACGTCGTGCCGCCAGCCAGCATGGGGTCGATGCTAAGGCAGAGATGTGGAAATTACCTGCGGCTCGGGTAGCCCTGTACGCAGAGACGGATGCCAAGCTCACTCTTTCGTTATGGAATGCCCTTCACAAAAAGCTTCTCAAGGATGGTTGCGAGAAGATCCTAGAGCTAGAGCTTTCCCTGTTGCCGTTGATATTTGAGATGCGGAAACGAGGCGTGCGCGTGGACTTGGAACGTGCGGAAGAAGTTAAGAAAATGCTAGAACGTAGGGAAAAGAAGCTACTGAAAGAGGTTAAGGACGACACTGGTGTGGACATTGAGCCGTGGAACGCGACCAGTTTGGCGACCGCTTTTGACAGCTTAAAACTGAGCTACGAGCGCACAGGAAAAACGGAGGCACCTAGCTTTACCAAGGCATTTCTCAAAGCGCACAAGCATCCTGTTGCTAAAAAGATACTGGAGATACGGGAATACAACAAAGCCAATACGACTTTTGTGGATACCATTCTCGACCACCAGTATAAAGGGCGGATCCATTGCGAGTTCAACCAGCTTCGTTCTGACGGCGGCGGTACGGTGACGGGGAGATTTTCATCGAGCCATCCGAATCTGCAACAAATGCCCTCTCGCCATCCTGAAATCAAGGAAATGATTAGAGGTCTATTCCTTCCGGAAGAAGGCTGCGAATGGGCTAGTTTCGATTACAGTGCTCAGGAGCCGCGATGGCTTATGCACTACGCGTCGCTGACGCCTGTCACTCGCGACAACGAAAAAGTGATTGAGATCGTCGAGCAGTATCAAAATGACGATTTGGACTTCCACCAGATGGTTGCCGATCTTGCAGACGTGGAACGCTCTCTCGCCAAGACCATCAACCTAGGCATTATGTATGGAATGGGTTTGGGCAAACTCGGCAATGTTCTGGGCGTCTCTTTTGAGGAAGCGCGGGAGATCCGGGACGAATATGACGAAAAAGTGCCGTTTATTCGCGCTCTAGCGAGCGCTGTCACGCAGGTAGCCTCCGAAAGAAAGGAGTTACGCACGCTGGAGGGCCGTAAATGCCGCTTTCCCATGCGAGAACTACGCGTTTATGACTCCAGCAAGAGTCCTATTCATGTGGACACGCTTGAACAAAACTGGCGTGCCATCATGGATATACCCCTGGAAGAACGCGAAACCAACTGGAGGGACCACGATCCTCGAAGATACCGTGTTGCGTTCACCTACAAAAGTTTAAACCGGCTTGTTCAAGCCAGCTCTGCAGATGAGACGAAGATGGCCATGAGAAAGTGCATGGACCTTGGTCATTTGCCCATGGTCACGGTGCATGACGAGCTTTGCTTTTCGATTGAGAGCCGTGAGCAGGTGCCGGAAATCAAAGCGGCTATGGAGAGTTGCGTTCCTGGCCGTCGCATTCCTTCTCGGGTCGATATAGGGATTGGCAAGAACTGGGGCGATGCGAAGTGACGCTACACTAAAGGCTCGAAAACCTTTCCATCAAAACGAAGCGCATTCTTGCGATTTCGGTTCTCCACGTAACTGCAATGCACCCAGCCTGAGTGAAGGTCTACGCCGTCATAAAACTCCAGGATAAGTTGGTCGTAGTCCAGGTTGGCCATGATCCACTGCGCCAAGTCCATGTTTGAGATACCTGGCACTTCAAAATCTGCCGCCTGACCCAGCGTATGCTGAGACGTATCGGAAGACCCTATCTCACGATTCAGAGCCAGACATCGAAAGCCGCTCGACGGTGCAAAGGGGATGCCGTAGTGGGTGCGAACAGGCTCCAGGACCTCCGTACACAAGGACCTCAAGCAGGATAACTGGTCGTCATTACAAGTGTTGTCGATCCCCTTGCGCTCCGCAGTATGGGATTTCGTCAGTTCTTTCAGGGTGAAGTGGTCAGACAGCTTCATTTGGTTCAACTCCCAGAGACATGTTGGCTGAAAAAGAGCGTCTTTCCCCAGGGCCATAAAACGGATAAGCCGTGTGGAACAGGTATGAAGGGAAGATATACAGGCTTCCAACGGTAGGCTGGATGCATTTGTTGCCGGCGCAACATACTAAAGCGGTCCCAGATACAAAATCGAGATAGCCCTCAGTCGCTTTTTTCTTCGTGTTCTTGCTGTTGGTATCGGAAATAGCGTCAGGCACTTTGAGGAACAGTACACAGGAGTAACTGCCGCTGGTGTGCATGTGCGTGGGGTTGTAATCGTTCTCAAAGGACCGGACAAACCAGCTCTTATGGAGGATCAGGCTCGTGGGCTTCTCGGGATGGGGGGCTTTGGTCTCCAGCGTGAAATGCTCATAAAGTCCCTTGGTCAGCAGGAACAGCATATTGCCAAAATCAGGCACCTTTTCTATGTCACAGGCCCATTCTTCATAGACATGCCCCACCAAATCATTGGAAAGGTCCAGGTCGTCGTAGAATCGGTCGGGGCTGTCTAGGATTTCGTCGCACTGGGCGTTGAGCGCCTCAATGACTGGAGGAGGAATTTTGGCTTCTAAGATGCGTGGGCCAAAGGGTGCAAGGACGGTGGCCTCGATGTTATTGGTCATTGGATCACATCAGGCGGGTAGACCTGCAAGTTGGTTTTGTACTCGTTGCCTTTCGACATCGGCGGCGGTCATTTGGCCGGGAGCGGGAGCAGCGGGAACGGGCGGTTGGCCGGGAGCGGGAGCAGCGGGAACGGGCGGTTGGACCTGCTGTCTGGGAGCGACCTGTTGGATTTGTTGTGCCGCTTCTTCTACCACAGGTCTCACTTGTTCTATTACAGGCGCCAAGCGGTCAGCTGCCGCCTCTTCAGCTTGTCCAACCCCATATGTAGCAAACTGAGCCGCAATTGTTCTAACTGCTCTAAAAGCGTTTTCTCTGGCTTTCTCGCGGGCGATTTGCTTCGGAGGCAGTCCTGCTCCAACTCTCACCGCACGTTCTGCTTCATACGCTCTAAGACGTGGGTTCGTCATATAGCGCATGACAGGTTTTGACCTTAAAACTCTAGCTAAGGCATAAATGGAAGCAGCACCACTTAATGCCGCGACAGGACTAAGAATCACAGAACTTAAAAAACCCGCCGCATATCCGGCTGCTGCCAGTCCTGTTTTTCCCTTGAGAGCAGAGTCAGAAATAATCCGGCTGGTGGCGCCAAGTTTTTGTAGGTCGTCTACAAAGTCTTTCCCCATAATATTAGTTATGGAACCGTTCTTATTTATTTTAGCTAAATTGGCTAAGATTTCGGTGCCTAATGTTCCATTCTGAACAGCCCCCGCAAGGTCAGTGGTCATTTTCTCAGGAATAAGATGGGCTACTACTCTGTCCTTGACCGCATCCAGTAAATTAACATCTGTTGTAACTATTCGGGAAACCCCGTCTTCAATAATTTCCTGGTCTAAGGAGACAAGTACATCCTCCCCTAATTCCTTTTTCAAAGTGTTATAGGCACTTGGGTTTTTAAGAAGATGAGTAATAAGCTTATCGGGGTTTGCATTAGAGGGGTTTTGCATGGCAGTAAGGAAAGCGTCCTTACTTTGCTCGTTTATAATGTCTGTTTGAGCCTTGAAATTAGTAATTATTTCATCCAGATTTCTTCTGTAATCGATAGCCTGTGACACGGGAGGATTGAAGCTGGTTAGAACCGCTTCAGCCAGTTCTGTCTCATCCTTTCCTATAAGCCTAAAATCATCCATTAAGGCCCTTACTTGAGGATAATTCTTACCAAATAATTGTGTGGCAACTCCCTCCCCAAGTCCGTCAAATTTACGGGCTAAGTCCACTAAATCGGTAGGAACTTGTTGACTCGTTTCTTTTACGGTATTTAAAGACAGCCATTCTCTTGCCAACAACTGGCGAAAATTTTCTTTAAATTGAGTGGGGGTAAATTCTCCTGCGGCGGTGTTGTAGGACTCAATTTGTTTAGCGGCCATCCTGTCATATGACCGAAGTGCTTCTGCGTACTTGCCTTGAAGTCTGACCCTGGTCAAGTCGTTGGGGGCTAGTTTCTCATAGAAGTCAGGCATTTCAAATATTTTCACTAAGGGCTTTTCGGAGGTTCCTAATAAGCCCTGTTCCCGCAAAAGGTCATTTGCTTGCTTTATATTTCCATTTTCCACAAGTTCTGCTGCTCTTGAAAATAAACCTGGGTTCTCTTTCGCGGCCTTGACAATGTTATTAGTGACTTGAGGGGTAGGGGTCAGTGCGTTTAAATAATACTTTAGTTCTTCCGGCTTGTTATTCTTGACAATGTATTGAACCACGCCAGACATATCCACAATGTTTTTTTGCTTAATTTGACCGATTAAGGTGTTCATGGCTCCGGAGTTAATGATTTCCTGGCCGTCGCGATAGTGATTGTTTGCTTGCTTCAATAGTTCCAATGCGTTTCTTTGCTGCGTTATTTTTGGATCAGGAGCATATTTCCAATAAGCATCCAAGGAGGCCAGTTCATTTGTTTTAGTTGTGACAGAACCATCGAGATTATCAAGCAATTGTTTCACTACGTGATCCAGCCTACTCCCAACTATCATCGGGTCGTCTGAAGTGGCTCTGAGAGCGGCTCTCATAGCTGGAACACTTGAAATAGGAAGTTCTTGGCCTTCCTGAACCATGTCGCTAATAACTTTGAAAATACCACCGGATAAGTCTTCACCGACCGTCTCCTTCGATATTCTTTGGGCAGGATCTAGTGCTTCTTCAGCGACGTTTCGAGCAGTTATTTTGGCGATGGAATCATCTAAAGTTTTTAAACTTATACTTAGCCCCCCCATCTCTTGTTCAGCTAATCTATAGAGAGCGGTAGAGTCCATGTGGAACAATTTGGCAACATCATCTAATTGTTGCTTGAACTCCGTTGCTAATCCTGTGCCAGGAATTGCATTTTGTTTTATCACGTCTTCAATGACTTTAAATTCTTTCTCCATGACCTCAGTTAGTCTTTTATTCGCATCGTTGTACGCGGTTTTAGGGTCGAGCAATCTCTCTCTAACTCTATTAACAGCTACTTGAAGACCGTCTGAGATCAATTCTTTTCCTTCTGCTTCTGTGAGCAGGCCCTCTTTTACTTGATTACCTATCTTAGTGGCATAAGCAGCGTTCTGAGCTAATAAAGCGTCATTAGGAAAGATAGATTCCCAGATGGCCTGGGTTCGTCCTAAAATGGCTTTGCCGCTAAGGGTGGAGGCTGGAATAGAGGCATCTCCCTCTATCATTTGCCTGTGTACAACTGATAATTCTTCTCGGGCAGCTTTAGTGGCCGCCCGTCGAGCGGCCCTTGCAGACAAGCCCTCTTCTAAAAATCCTTTTTCTAGTTCTACTATGCGCTCCGTAGAGGGGGTGGGACCTTTTCCTCTAAGAAGAAACTTCCCCGTGGCGCCTAATGTTCTAAAAACAGCTTCACTTCCCCCTACAAGAAGCGCCTCAAACATAGAGGCTTTAAGGATGTCTTCTGGGGTCTGTCTTTGAAGACCTTCGTATAAGTCTTCCACAATAACCTCGTCTACAGCTCTTCCAGCAGCACCAGCTGCTGCCATTAACGCAATTCCTGGAACCGTTCCCATTCCAGTCGCAGCAATACCGGCTCCTACAGTGGCTAAAATAGGTGCGGTTTCCGCACCCAAAAAAGAAACTACGTCGTACCCACTAAAACCGGGTTTGTTGGCATAGATAGTTCCTGTGTCAGGAAGGTCCAGCTCTTTTTTTACTTCCGGAGAAATCTTATCAAGGTCAAGAATGTAAGCACCTTTGCTGTCTCGAACAAAGGTCCCTTCTCCAAATGTCTGTAGGAGGCGGGCTTCTGTGTCTGCGGGGCTTTCCGATCCTCTTCCTAGAAAATATTGGAAACTAAGGTCCTGAACCTCTCCGCCATGGGTGGGTTTAAGCTCCTTTTCTTCGCCTTCTTTTAACGGCCTTTCCTGAGAAGCAGCTTTCGCCTCTGAATAAGACATTCCTTCATAAGGACTTTCTGTAGGAGGCGACTTATCGGAAGCCCAGAAAAAATCCTCAATTTCCACAAGTTCCTGTTCCGTGGGCGAATCACCTTCTACTTCTACTTTTTGAATGCCTTGAGGGGTCTCTACTTGAATAATACCCATAACTATTATCCAGAATCGCCTTTATTCCTTGTCCAAACAGGTCCATATTCCGGATGTTGTGTCAAGGTCATCGTTTTATGCACTCTCGCTGCTGCAGTCCCTCTTAAAGGTGCAATTTGAGTCGCCCATCTATCATCTTGGTCAGCGCCTCTAAGCGGAACAACTAAAGAAATGCCTTGTTTGTACTCAGGAAGCCCTGTCTTTTCGTCAACACTGACTAATTGTTTTGTTGTACGACCGGCTAATTGATTTTCTATAGAGTCTAAACCAGCTAAAGAAGATGATCTTTTAGCTTCTATTTGGTCTTCAAACTGTTTTAATCGATCATAAAGAGCTGCTGGTTTTTTAAAGATTTCTGCATACGAAAATCTTCCATTGGGGTCCAAGCCTAGGCCGTTAAAATAAGCCTGTATGTAAAATTTTACGTCTTTATCGGAGATAGAGTTAGCCGACTGATTTTCTCTCAGAGTCATGCCAATTCCTCTATTTAATATTTGGGCCAGTTCTGACTCCCATTGCTGTCGCGTCCATTTCTTGTCATCAGTCATTCCCACAGCGGCTTCAAGCTTTTCCGTTAAGTTTGTCCATGCGCCTGTTACGCCAAGAATCTGGTCACCTTCTACAACAACACCTTCTATAAGCCTACCAAGTCCATCTAACATTTCATTGGCAGTGTATATATTGTCAATGTTCATTTTATATTGTTCGGTGAAGTCTGCAGCCTCTGCCGTGTCTAACTGCTGCCCTTGGAGTATGCCTGTAAGATGAGCTAGGTCCCTCGCGTCTTGAACTCGTCCCTCCTTTAACATCTTTAGGAAATTTTCGCTTCTTACAGCGGCTAATTTATTTTCAGAAACGGCCAAGGCTTCTGCTGAAAGACCTTTGGGTACTCTTCCATTATTTTCTACAAGAAAGGCTGTTGAGAGTAAAACACTGTCGCCTTTGCCATACTCAACACCGTCAACTGTAACGGGTTCAGTTGCCACAAAAGACGTAAATGCACGGTCATCTGCACGACGTTGGGTTCTTATGGCTTCAATTCTTTCCATGCCGTACTTAGCAGCGGAGAAATTTACTGTCTGTTCAAAAGCACGTTTTGCTTCAGCATCTTTCGTCAAATCAGGGGCCACGGCTAAAAGCGCAGCCCCTATATTCGCAATAGCGCGTTGATCTTTCCCTGACATGATGGCGGCGCCCAACTTAGCTATGTTCATTCCTTTTTCAAACTGCGTTTGGCCTTGATATTCCGGAAGAGCATCAATAAATTCTTGTTTGTAATCCATTATTGTTTTTTTCTTGTTCTCTATGGACTCTTCTGGGTCGGTTAGCACTGCTTCTACTACCGTTGTAGCATCCTGTGCTCGGACGTTTTCGCCTGCCGCATCAGCAACAAGATCTGCATCAGCAACAAGATCTGCATCAGCAACAAGATCTGCACCAAGACCTGCATCGGCATCAACAAGACCTGCACCAAGACCTGCAGCATTAGGCGGTCCTTCACTTGTTGGTTGGTACAGTCGCTCTTCAATTAATTGTTCAGGAGTAGTCGGTCCTTCACTTGTTGGTTGGTACAGTTGGTCTCTAATTAATTGTTCAGAAGCACTAAGACCTGAAGCATCAAGACCTGCAGCATTACGGGGGTCATATGAAAGCAGGGGATCAGATTGAGATAACACTGCGGGAGCGGCAGCGGGAGCAGCCATTACAGGAGCATCGTCCGATGTGATTGCAAGGTTCGCTGATACCTCTGGAGAGGCAGGCGCGTCAGGGTATTGTTGACCTACCTTTTCCGCCACTAAGGTACCTGCTGCTCCTGCGCTTGTAGCAGCAGGTACTGTCTGACTCCAAAACGGAAGATTTCTAGGATTAAGAGGAATACCTTTATCTATTCTCCACTTATTCAACTTTTTAAGAGCGTCTTTCGTTGGTCGTATTGCAGCACGCCCGGCTCTAACAGTTGGATGTAGCATTGCGGCGGCACTAAGCGCCATCTCTGTGGGAGAACTTGTGTCTATTAAATATCCTCCTGGGCCGACAATGTCAGACCCTTGAATACGGTTTTGTTCACTCTGTAATTTGGAGAGTTCAATGCTGGCCCTAACCCGCTCTTCTGTATTTGGTGAGGTTTCAATAATATTGCGTAATTCACCCATCCTATCAAATACTGCAGTTGGATCTGGTTCCAGAACTTCCGGCCCTGGCGCAAAACGAACCCCGCCGTCCTGCATGCGGACCACGTCGGCAAGCTCGTTGGAAGAGTTGAGGATACCTTGCGGATTTTCCGGGCCAAGCATCCCATTGTCACGAAACAAGCGCCTCTCCAAAACTTCTTTAAGTCTGCTCATTTTTACAACCTATGGTGTTTGGGCGCCAAATAAGGACCCAAAAGGATTGCCCAAGGCTCTACTGGCTCCCAGCCCCGCTATTCCAAAGCCTAGTGCTTGCGATGTTGCACTGGGACCGGGGGCCGTCGCTACCCCTAGGGTGGAACTTGCTGAGCCAATAGAAGGTTTAAAGATGTCGCTCATGTAGCTCAGACGCTGGAACGGCTCGTAAAGCTGTTGCATTTCGGTCGCACGCGCCGCGTCCATTACACGTTGGTCCTGGGTCTGCCCCAATGCACCTAACTGGGATTGAAGCTGCGTTTGCTGACCAAGCAGACCTAACCCTTGGTTAGCCAAACCAGCCTGAAGGCTTCCAAACTGGCCTATGCCAGCGCCGGTACGAAGAGCCTCCTGTCCTGTGGCCTGACCTATGCCAGCTAACAACTGTCCGACACCCTGTTGCCTTTTCTGCTGATTCTCAAAGGCGGTGTGCGCGGCATTCTGAGCCTGATTGAAATTACGGGACATATCCTCAAAAACGCGACGGCTCTGCTGCTCGGTGACGTTTCTCTGCAGTTCTGCGAGTTGCAACGCCCCTCGCTCACCGCCCAATGCACCCAGACCGGCCTGTTGTGCTTTTATTTGGTTAGCGGCCAGCTCTCCCTGGCGACTCATCTCAGCTAGAGCTTCCTGTGTAACAAACTTTTGATGGGGGTCCATGAAGGACTGAATTATTTCAGTGTTCGGGGTATAACTGCCCGCTGTTCCTCGCGCCTGTTCGGCAGCACTGCTAAACAGACTGGGAACATCTGCTGAGCGGTCCATCAGCGTCTGTAAACCTGTACCAATCGTATCCGCACCTTGCGTAAGGTAGGGCATAAACTGCCCCACGCCTTCTCCCGCAGCAATCGCTTGCTGCGTAAGCGGGTGAAGCCCTGCCACAGGTACGTCAGGAATGGCTACGGGTGTTTCACCACGGGCAAACGCCTGATCTAACAGCCGTCTCTGGAACTCTTCCAGGTACGGCGCTTGTCGAACGACAGCAGTTTCAGCAGTGGTATCTGGCATTATGCGGCTCCTTCAAACTGAGACATCAGGTCGTACATCCTTGCAGCGCCCACGTTTCTATCACCGTTGCCGGCGCCTCGTACAGCATCGGCGGTCATGACAAATTCTCCATCGGATAAACGGGCAGGAATACTGTCTGAGGTTCCTGTTCCTGGACCCATGATTTCACCCCCACCAGCAACATTGCGCCAATTCGCATCTTCTCCATACATACTTTCAAGATATGCTTGAGCTTCTTGAAGAGAGATCCCCATACTTTGTGCAAGTCTTCTGGCACCTATGGAGGGGGTTATACCTGCTGCCCTTCTGGCTTGTTCTCTCTCAGAACCCGGAGCAGCACTTCTATAGGTTTGATAGTCAAGATATTCCTTATCACCTTTCTCCCTAGCGTCTTCCGCACTTATTATTCCTTCGTCGCCAGGACCTTCAGGTCCTCCTAGAAGTGCCGCCGTAGCGAGAGGGATCCCTGCCTCATAAAGAAAGGGTTGTTTAAAGAAAGGAGTGGAGGGTCGATTGGCGCCTCCAAAAGCAGCAATGTCCGCTGCTTTTTGTGATTGGAATTGTCCTGCTGGAGTAGCCCAAGGCGCTTTTTCTCCCATGGCCGTGTGGAATTGTTCTCTGGTCATGGGAAGGTCCATGGCCGCACTGAATTGTTCGCTGGTCATGGGAATGCCTTCTTGGCCAGTAGACGCCATAATATTTTGTTCGTTAGGGGTGAGAGGAGAAGGCGTGTATGTTCGTCCTGCTAATCTAGCCAAGTCTGCTTGTCTTGGTGCCATGTCCTCTGCCGTTCTGTACTGGGGATAAAACCGGTCTTTATATCCCAACGCTTTAAATTGTTCCGCACCTGCAGGTGCCACTAACGATCCTAGGGCACCTTGGGCAAAGGGGTTTGCCGCCGTTCCCCAATCGGTAAACATAGCCTTAGTCGCTTGAAAAGGTCTTACTGCAGATGTTTTAAGGCCCTCAAAAAAACTTGTACCGTCAGGACGACGAGCGGCACCAATTCCTACATCAGTCAGATAAGTAAGAGCACCAGAACCAAGAGCTTTCTTCCAAGATTGACCACTAGCTTTTGAGCCTAGAACGGTCCCTACGATATTGCCAACTCCAGGAGCAATCCTATTACCAACAACAGCGCCTATCGCGGGTAATGCTGCTTTAAAGGCTCTAAAAATCTTCTTATAAAAGAACTCAGGCTGACCTGTAACAGGATTAAGAGAATTAAGGCTGTTGCCTACCACGTAACGATTGGGATCTTTTATCCCCATCATCTGCATCTGACGAAACAGATCGGCCTTCAATCTTGGATTGGCCTGTAGTATTTCAGCCGGGATCACGGTCTCACCTTCAGCGGCATGTACCATGTACGTGTCGCCATAGCGACCTAAACTGGCCAAGCCATGTGCTAATGTCTGAGGACTATGATTAGTGGTTTGCATTGGAACCTCTCTATTTCTCTAGTATATCAAGAAATCTCTATATAACTGCCAACAACATGCAATCGATTGGCATTTGCCGCAGTTACCTTCAGAATTTCAGACTCCATTACCACCAAAGGCTGAGTGAGCAATTCTACTGTTCCGTTGGCCACGGTCGCCTTAACGTTATACAGGACAAACACAGCAGCCGCTGAATTCGTAAGGGTCAGCGTGATCGTGGACGTGCTACCACTGTCATCTGCTACTAGGATCGACCGGAACACGGCGGTTTTAGCCTCTGGAGTGGTATAAAGCGCCGTAGCTCCTGTCGTCGTCAGATCGACCTTTGCATTTTTGTAGAAAGTCGCCATTAATGCAATGTTTTACCTAGGTCCAAAGGGCCATTGAAGGGTGCCTCTAAAAGCGTTTCCAAAGGTCCCTATTCCACCAGATGGGATGTTGCCCTGACCCAAACCTGTAAATTGATTAGGGAAAGGTGGTGTCGCTTGCTGTTGGGGCGACGGCATCTGACCACCCGGAGTTCCTATGGCGGGTTGTAAACCTGTTCCCAAAGGTGAGGAGGGTAGGCTCGGAGTTCTAAATAGACCCGGAGCCGGTCCCGGTCCCGGTAGCATTCCCGGTTGTGCCGGTGGTGGTGTCGTTCCCAGTCTCGGTGGTGGTGAGGGCATGTAATCTAACCGTTGGAACGGCTCGTATGGTGTTCCCGGTAGCATTCCCGGTTGTGTTCCCGGTAGCATTCCCGGTTGTGCCGGTGGTGGTGTCGTTCCCAGTCTCGGTGGTGGTGAGGGCATGTAATCTAACCGTTGGAACGGCTCG
>PYIL01016903.1_pt1 | contig 18615 bp, 16 predicted proteins | sample 3578041 | NCBI WGS metagenome assembly PYIL01 (sample SAMN08408023, study PRJNA431606) | Marine metagenome isolate SA_KN192-05_S13_150m, whole genome shotgun... | biome: marine; feature: oceanic pelagic zone; material: water; isolation source: 150 m water sample, 0.2-0.8 um fraction ... | reverse complement strand
CCTGTTGTCGCCATGTCTAATCGACCTACCGCAACCCACCTTTTAAATTTAATTATGGGTAACGAATCAAATACAGATTTTCTATTCTCAGGATCAGACCGAGAGCATATCTCATCCTTATCTTTGTTATATATTAGATGTTGATGTTTGATTTCTTTTTGATCTAATTTTAGCTCCTTACCATCAATTAAAAAACCTCCTTGCCAGAAACCAAATGCCCAATTTCAGCCATCTTTCCGTTAACTTTTATTCGTCTTTCACGAATCAAGATTTCGATTTTTCTTCTGGAGCCAATACCTTTTGATGATAAGAATTTTTGCAGTCTCATGACATAATGATTCTGAATTACTTGTCTTGTTCTTGAGATTCTTGTAGTTCGCTTTCTTTAGAATTTAATTCTTCGTGCTCATCCAAATCAATTAAGTCATCAAAATCAGAATCAGATATCTTCTTTGCAATTTCCATTTCTTGTTGATTTTCTGCAACATTTTCGTCTTCATGAGAATCTATACTTTCAGTCAATAATGGGTTCATTTCCGGTTTACTTTCCTCTTGATTTTTTTCCACATCAGGGATATCCAATTTTATCTTAATTGCCTCCCAATCAGAGAGATCTGCTAACGGTGGAAGTTCAGCTAGATTCTTCAAGCTAAAATAATCCAGAAATGTTTTTGTAGTGCCGAACATTTCGGGTCGGCCGGGAACGTCTCGTTGACCTGTTACATATATCCAATCCCTTTCAATCAATGATTTAATTATATTAGTGCTAACAGAAACACCTCGAACCAATTCAATTTCACCACGCGTAATTGGTTGCTTGTAAGCAATTAATGCAAGTGTTTCAAATAATGCCCTTGAATACCTTGGTGATCTCCACTCCCAAAGCTTATCTAACTTTTTTGAAGTCTCTGGGGTAACTTGAATTCTAAACCCTGATGCAACTTCAATTAATTCAATATTTCGTGGCTTATATTCATCTTGTAATTTACCAATACATTCACGAATAAATGACTTTTTTGGTTTTTCCGTCCCCTCGAATAAGTCCATTATTTTTTCTATTTTTAATGGCTTGTCTGACGCAAGTAATGCCGATTCAATGAAATGTATAACTTCATTCTGATTCATCATTAACCCCTTTCTTAAAATTGGATAATTTAATCATCTGTTTGCGCTTCACCGGAATGGATTGATGAGGATACCCTTATATGCATTGGGGCAAATTCTTCATTTTGGACTACATCAATCATTGCATCTTTCAGTAACTCCAAAATAGCTAAAAATGTGATGGCTATTCCAAGTCGACCTTCTTTCTTATCAAATAACTCATTAAAGTCAATAAACTTAGTAGATTGTATTTTACTAATTATGTCAGACATTCTTTGACGTACAGATAAAGTTTCTCTTTCAAAATGTAATTCAGAATTCATTTCAACTCTTTGCAAGACATCATGAAAAGCTATTAATAACTCCTTGAGAGTCACATCCGGTAACTTTATAACCACTTCTTTATTAGGCGCTTCTGCATTGGCTATCACAATGTCTCTTTCAAGCCTAGGAAGTTCGTCCAAATCTTCCGCGGCTTTTTTAAATTGCTCATACTCATGAAGTCGTTTAACCAATTCTGCACGCGGGTCATCTTCCTCTTCCAATAATTCTGGTCTAGGGAGTAACATTTTTGATTTAATTTCTGCCAGCATTGCGGCCATCAATAAATATTCTCCTGCCAATTCCAGCCTAATCTCTTCCATAAGATTAATATAATCAATATATTGTTTTGTAATATCAGTAATCGGTATATCAAGAATATCTAAATTCTGACGTCTAATTAGATATATTAATAAATCGAGCGGTCCTTCAAAGGCCTCTAGAAAAACTTTTAACGCAAATGGCGGTATATATAGATCTTGTGGTAATTCTGTTACTGGCTCACCTTCAACAATTGCAAACGGCATCTCGTATTGCTTGGTCATTTCATTGTCCGTTTGTATATCCATAACCAACTGTCATCCTTTGTTAACCATAATTAAATTTGATACAGAATTTACTATTGCTTGAAATATAAAAATTGCTCAAAATTACCATTCACCCGATAATACATTAAGAAATGACTCTAAAATACATATGATAACAATTTTCAATATTATAAAATTAACAATTATAGAAAATAAGTTAAAATAATACATAATATGCATTTATTAATTGAATATGTCCCAATAATTATTTTTCTTGTTGCTTATTTTCATAGCGGTATATTTTTTGCAACAAAAGCTCTCATGGTTGCAATGCCACTTGGGTTTTCAATACAGTGGCTCATTACAAAGAAAATCAATAAAATATACCTAGGCTCTACTATATTAATCTTAATTTTGGGTGGTGCAACACTATTCTTTCGAAATCCAATTTTCTTGTATTGGAAGCCAACTGCTCTGAATTGGTTGATTGCGTTAATCTTCTATGGCAGTCATTGGGTTGGGAAAAAAACTATTATCGAAAGAATGTTAGCTCATGCGATATCATTAACTGATAGTCAATGGAAAAAATTGAGCTTTTCTTGGATTGGCTTCTTTTTATTTAGTGGCGCAGTAAACATATATGTGGCCTACAACTTTTCAGAAGAATTTTGGGTTAAATTTAAATTATTTGGATTATTTGGTATTACGCTTATTTTTGTCATCATTCAGAGTATCTGGATCAACAAACTGACAGTCGAAAATAAACACTGATTAAGAAGGAGTTATGCATGTGGTATTCAATTATATGTAAAGACAAAGAAGATAGCCTCAAATTGAGATTAAAAACAAGAGAATCTCACCTAAAAAGAATCAACTCTTTAAGTGAAAGTGGGCGTATTTTGATAGCTGGACCTAATCCAGCTATAGATAATGAAGAACCAGGACAAGCTGGATTTACTGGTAGCATTATAATTGCTGAATTTAATTCCATTGAAGAAGCACAGAAATGGGCAGAAGAAGATCCATATATGGTGGCAGGTGTTTTTGATAGTATAGAGGTAATGCCTTTCAAGAAAGTATTGCCTTGAATATTGAACAAAAAATCAAGGTAATACTAGAAAGAAACTTTTCTCCGGATAAGTTGATAATAAAGAATCAAAGTCATCTGCATAAAGGCCATGATGGATATCATGATAACAGCCATTTTAGTATAATAATTAGATCAAGTTTATTTGAGGATACACCAAGAATTGAGCGACATAAAATGATATATAAAACACTAAAACGACTCTTAAAATCAGAGATTCATGCGATACAAATAAAAGCTCTAAATAACTCCGAAGATAAAAATTAACAACAAAGGAATCAAAGTGCTATCAAAAAAAAATTATTTTAAAATCACAATTACTGTTTTTTTATCGCTATTTCTTCATGAATTACAAAGTGAAACGATAAAAACTGTAAATAACACCGAAATCGATAGTCTTGTTTTAGATATCTATATAGAAAGTAGAGTGCAGCAACCATCAAATCAAATAACAGCTGAACAGCGTTTAATATTTCTTAATGAACTCTCTGATATTTATCTCCTCTCAACACAAGAAAATGCAAAAAAATTGAATAATAATCCACAAATACAAGCACAAATAGAATTACAAAACAGAATGTTGCTTGCCCAATCAGTGGCTAATGAATATTACAACAGCATCAATCTCTCTGAAGAAGAAATACTAATCGAATACAATAATGCTATAAAAAATGCGCCCACTAAAGAATACAAAGCCAAGCATATCTTACTAGAAGCACAAGGTGAAGCCATCTCGATTATAGAAAAATTAGAACAAGGTGAAAAATTTGAAGAATTGGCAAAGAGCCATTCTATTGGACCATCTGCATCCGATGGGGGCTCCTTAGGTAATTGGTTCTCACCAAATCAAATGGTTAAACCATTCTCTGATGCAGTTGCTTCATTAAATGATGGTGCTTACTCAAAAAATCCTGTACAAACTGAGTTTGGCTGGCATGTAATATTACGCGAAGAATCCAGGAATGCTAATCCACCGACAATCGATAGTGTAAGGAATGAAATCCAGCAAAAGATCATGCAAGATAAATTTCAGAATTACCTAAATAAGATTCGAAAAAATTCCGAATAAAAAACAATTAAAGAATCTCATTTATTATCAATTATTTTTTCTAATTCTGCAGCAAAAAGCTCTTTTTTGGACTGGCCTATTAATTCATAACGCTGCAGAATAATTCGATCTTTTTCGTTGCGACCAATTAACTCTAACCTGAGCAGTTCAAGATAAGCAGTCTTTGGCGTTATATCAATCTTTGCTTTTCTTATAAGTTCAACAAATGAATTATCAGTACCTACGAACATTATTGCTTTTGGTTCATTTTTAGAATTAGAGAAATCTTTATCATTCAACCAAATATCCAGTATCTTTTCTGAATAAGAGAGTCTGCCAAAATTTGTATTTTCTTCTTGTGTTTTATTTTTTTTTATATTACTTATTTCTCTTCTGGATATGCCAGTCATAAATGCAATTTTTGACGTATTTGCCCCCCTTCCTCTAATCCCATAATTATTAGTTGCAACTGAAACAAATGCTTCTTTTACAATTCCATCAAGCACCTTGTAGCCGACACCAAATCTAAGAAATAATGCTACAAGTGGTTTAATCGCTTTTTGGATTTGTTTGATTAAATTAATACTCATTTTAATATAATTTAAAGAAATCACCTTCATTGATTATCTTAATATTTAATTTTTTGGCTTTATCGTACTTTGAACCTGGATTCGTACCTATCAGAAGAAAATTTGTATTTTTCGATATACTGGAAATAACTTTTCCACCAAGAGATTTTATGTATTCTTCTGCTTGCATTCTCGTCATTGAGGATAAGGAACCAGATATAACAATTACTTTTCCTTTAAGTAAGAGGTCTTGTGAGTTTATATTAATATCTCTAGACGGCCATTCTATACCATGCTGAAGCAAATTTTTAATGACTGCTTTATTCTCTTCTTTAGAAAAAAAATCATGTATATTTTTTGCTACTATTGGCCCTATCTCTGAAATTGTTTGCAGCTCTTCGACTGTAGTTTTTGTTATCTCACTAATATCATGAAAGTTAGATTCAAGAATCTCGGCTGTTGTTTGTCCAACTTCCCTGATACCCATACTGTATATAAAGCGCGCAAAAGTAGTTGTCTTACTATTAGTTATTGCCAATAAAAGATTTTCGGCAGTTTTTTTGGCCACTCTATCTAACAAACAAAGATCATCTTGAGTGAGCTTGTAAATCTCATCTGGTGCGCTAATACAATCACTATCAACTAACTGTTCAATCAATTTCGCACCAAATCCATCTATATCCATAGCTTTTCTTGAAACAAAATGCTTTAAATATTCTATCCTTTGAGCTTTACAATTGTGGCCACCCGAACATCGAAATACTGTCTCGTCATCTATTCTTGTTATCTTCGCATTACATGCAGGACAAGATTTTGGCATTGCTATTTTTTGGGTATGCAATGGTCGTTTTGATTTAATAACTTTAATTATCTCAGGTATAACATCGCCCGCCCTTCTAACAGATACTGTGTCACCGATACGAATATCTTTTCTATTCAACTCATCCATATTGTGAAGTGTCACATTGCTAATAGTTGCACCACCAATAAACACTGGTTTAACTTTTGCTACTGGTGTTACAGCTCCTGTTCTCCCGACTTGGAATTGAACATCTTTAACCATTGTTGACTTTTCTGCTGCAGGAAACTTATGTGCAATTGCCCATCTTGGAGCTCGTGATACAAAGCCTAATTTGTTCTGAAATTCAATATCATCGACCTTGTAAACCATGCCGTCTATATCATAATCAAACGATTCTTTTACTGTAAGTATTGATTTGTAATAATCTATGCAATCGTCAACTCCTTCTACTTTCTTACTCTCAGGACAAATGTTTAACCCCCATTTTTTTAACAAAAGAATAACTTCGGTATGATAACGAGGCAAAATTTTTCCTTTGACTACACCTACCCCATAAAAATAGATATCCAAAGGACGTTTCTTTGTATAGCTAGCATTTAATTGCCTCAAACTACCAGATGCCGCATTACGAGGATTCACAAAAGGTTTTTCATTTTTTTCTAAAGCAATATTGTTAAATTTAATGAACCCAGAAATAGGCATGAAAACTTCTCCCCTGACTTCAAGATAAGTTGGGAAATCATTGCCTTTCAATTTCAAGGGTAAGGAATTAATGGTCCTAATATTATGTGTTATATCCTCACCTTTCTTCCCATCTCCCCTTGTTGCAGCTCTGGTTAAAATTCCATTTTCATAAATTATACTTACAGCGGCACCATCGAACTTTAGTTCACAGGAATATTGAACCAAGCGATCACTTGAAAGATTTAGTTTTTCATGAACTCGTTTATCAAATTTTCTTAACCCTTCTTCATCAAAAATATTCTCCAATGACAACATCGGTAGATCATGCTCAACTGTCTCAAAGATCGAAGATGGAGATGAACCCACTGTCTGTGTGGGTGAAGATTCTTTCAGTAAACGTGGATACTTAGATTCGAGAACTTGCAACTCTTTGAATAATTTATCATATTTTGTATCACTAATTTCTGGCGCATCCATAACATAGTAAAGATGATTGTGATTATGCAAACTATTTCTAAGATTTTTAATCTTCTCTTTAACTTTATCATTAACCATATTATCGAGAATTAATCCTGTTATTTTGTAATAAATATTCAATCACCTGCTCACGAATATAGCGCTCTCTTTGGATGCTAAGAGAGCTTCCATTTTCATCAAGCAACTCTCCTTTTAATGAAATGGATATTTTCTTGATGACTAAAACCATTTCATCGAAAGCCTCAATTTCATCAACAGACAAAGGCAAATTCATAAAAAAACTAATTCCTGGAATTTGTTGATTGGATATCTTGTCAATGTTAAAGACGCCGGGCTCGATTAAACTGGCGGCGCTAAAAGTTATCTCTTCTGTTTCGTTTTTATAAAAATGGAATACACCTGATTTATCAATTCTTAGTCCATGCTTCTCTAACGCATCTACTAGTATATCGCCATTATAAAAAGAATTATCAATTGCAACCAATCGAATAGTTACAATAAATCCATCCTGAAAAATAGATGTATTTCTTTGTGTAACTTCAAATTTTTTTTCTCTATCTTTATACACGTTAGCAAAAGAGTTCTTCTCTTTACTATAGTTTTTGGGGTATTTATCTATAGTTGAACTTTTTTTTAATGATGGCTCAATCCTTTTTTCATCATTAGTTAGTTCATCTTTCTTAGATTTAATCCATGAGTCATAAAGATATATACCGGCGATGAAAAGAAAGCCAAAAATCAATAATATCCATCTGATATCGTCCATCTTAATTTCTCTTTTCAGTGCTTAATTAGTTGCTATGTTTACAGCCTCATCAATATCAACTGAAACCAGTCGTGATACACCGGGTTCTTGCATTGTTACGCCAGATAATTGTTTGGCCAATTCCATTGTAATTTTGTTATGAGTAATAATGATAAATTGAACTTTTTTTGACATTTCATCAACAATCTCACAGAAACGATTTACATTCGTGTCATCTAAAGGTGCATCGACCTCATCAAGCATGCAAAATGGTGATGGATTTAGTTCAAATATAGCAAAAACTAGAGCAACTGCCGTAAGAGCTTTTTCACCTCCAGATAATAGATTAATTGTACTATTTCTTTTTCCCGGAGGCCTGGCCATAACCGAAACGCCAGCAGTCAAAAGGTCGCTACCGATTAATTCCATATAAGCTTGACCTCCACCAAATAACTTGGGGAAAAGTTTTTCAAAACCAGAATTTACATTATTAAAAGTTTCACGAAAACGTGACCGTGTTTCTCGATCGATTTTGCGAATAGCACCTTCAAGTGTTGACAGAGCGTTATTCAAATCTTCCAGCTGTGAATCTAAGTATTCTTTTCTCTCTGTATTAACGTTTAGTTCATCTATTGCTGCCAAATTAATTGGTCCAAGACGATTTATTTTAGCTGTAACTTTCTCTAATTGTTTGTTTAACTCTTCCAAAGTAAGGTCTTCAGAAATTTCTTTTACCAATTCATCAAAATTATAGTCAGTTTGACTGAGTTGCTCCATTACTCCTTCAGATCTAACTTGAATCGCTTGTAACTCTTCTTTTGAGTCATTTAATGAATTTCTGGATTCATTCACTTGTCTTTCAACTTCAAGGCGTGTTTGATCTGCAGTATTTAATTTACTTTCCACTTTTTCAACAAACTTCCTTGCTTTATTTAATTCCCCTTCAACTGAAACCTTAATCCCTAACTGCTCTTCTAAAAGATTTCTGTTATCAATCAATGGTTGCTTGTTAAGTTCTATTTGCTCTATTATTTCATTTTTTCTTGTTTCAAAATGCACTTGTTGCGAAATCATTCTATCTAAATTCTGAGAAGCAGATTCTTTACTTGTCTTTTTACTTTCATATTGAATTTGCATATCTTGAAAGAATTCTCTGTCAACTTCATATTGCTCTTTGACTCTAATCAATTCATGATCCAATTTAACTTTTTGCTTCTGAAGGTCAGATTTTATCGATTCAATCTCTTTTATTTTGCCGGTGAAGTTTTCTATGCTTGATTGGCACTTTATAATGTCATCTTCTATATTTGCTTTATCGGATTCTATATTTTTTATAGCATTAGAACCCTTATTTTTATGTTTACTTGATTGTTCTAACTGATAACGTAACGCATCCACTTCGCTTTTCAAGCTAGCATATTCGCTAATTGATTCTGGCAATTCTCTTTGTATTTGATCTTTCTTTAACTCAGATTGTTTTAATTTTTCCTTAATTGAAATCAATTCTTTTTCATTTTCACTGCAGGTGAAAGTTAATTCTTTGATTTGTTGCTTTAATTTAACAATACTTCTCTCTCTTAATAAGACCCCTTCTTCAGTAGTGTCATCTCCTCGGAATATTCTTACCCAATCTTTGCATAACCAAATGCCTTGTTTGGTTATGACTGATTTGCCCTGCTCTAGCTTCTCAGAAATACTTATCGCCTCATCTAGAGATTCAGTTACTAAAACATTTTTAAGAATCGAGAAAATCACATCGGGTGCGTTTTTAACTTTTGATGCCAATGAATTCTCTTTAATTTCAGTTTGCTCAGTTTGAATGTTATTAATAAATGTAATGCGTCCATTCTTGAAATTAGTGGATGCCTCAATAGCTCTATGAATACTATCGATACGTAATCCACTTAAATAATCCCCAAGAACTGTCTCAGTAGCAATTTCCCACCCTTTTCTAACTTTTATATCTTGAGCTATTCTTTTGTTCTTGGAAAAACCGCTCCTCTTGAGCCACTTTTTAGTTTCTTCGCTTTTATTTTCATATGACATACTCTGAAGAGCCACTAATCTTATCTGTTCTGCCTCTCTCTCCCTAAGAAACTGCATTTTAGCTTCAAAATCTTTTGACAAAACTGATTCAGTTTTCCTTAGTTTGATAATTTCATCGCTTATTTCTGATAATGATTCTTCAAGATTATCTTTAACATCCTTACTCTCTGATGTTTTCTTTTCTATATGTGTAATTCTTGTTTCAATATCCTTAAGATTTATATCAAATAATTCTTTGTCAAGTTTTGCTTGATTTGTATTTAATGATGACAAGCTTGCTTCAAGATTTTCCATTTGAGTCAATGCGACTGACTGATCTTTTAATGATTCATTCTCCAAACTGATCGTTTCATTCCATTTGTCTTGCCATTTATTTATAGCTACATCAGCTCCTTGTAAAGATAATTTTGATGTAGATTCTGAATTTTTTGCTTGCTCGAAATTTAGAGTTAATTCATCCAATGAATTTTCTAGATCAGTAATTTGCTCTTTATCTAGTGATATATGATTCTCAACTTCTTTCTCATTCTCAATAGCTTGCTTTAAATCTTTCTTTTGACGTGATTCTATCTCTATTGAGTATTCGATAGATTGTTCGAGTCTGCTAATTTCTGATCCAATTTTATAGTAGTTTGCTTGAATTGTATTAAAGGTGTCATTTTTTTCAGATTGCTCAACACGATAGTTCTCTATTTCTGCTTCAATCTTACGTTGATCAGCGAGATTGGACTCAAGTCTTAACTTTTTTTCTGAAAATATCTTTTCAATTTTTTCGGCATTCTCATTCAAATCACGAATACGTATAGCCAGAATATCGGCTGATACCCTTCTTTCATTTTGACGCATCTTTTTATATCTTTCAGCGGTTTTAGCCTGCCTATTAAGGTGTTTTATTTGCTTCTCAACTTCTTCAATTACATCTAATAGTCGGTCTAAGTTTTCTTTGGTTCGCCCAATTCTACTAGAAGTCTCTTTTCTTCTTTCTTTGTATTTAGAAATTCCGGCAGCTTCTTCAATAAAAACTCTCATTTCTTCGGGTTTAGCTTCGATCACACGAGATATCATTCCCTGTTCAATTATTGAATAGCTTCTTGGTCCCAATCCTGTTCCAAGAAAGATACTGGTAATATCTTTGCGTCTACATCGAACTCCGTTCAAATAATAATTGGAAATACCATCTCTAGATACCACTCTTCTGATAGAAATTTCATTATATTTTGAATATTCACCTTTGATTGTAGAAGCGGAATTATCGAAAAGCAGTTCAACAGAAGCTGCGCCAATTGGCTTTCTAGAACTTGAGCCTTTAAATATTACATCAGTAATTGAATCTCCTCGTAAACGACTCGCTGAGCTTTCACCCATCACCCATCTAACGGCATCAATTACATTTGATTTGCCACATCCATTTGGACCTACAACACCAACAAGATTGGATGGGAATGTTATGATAGTTGGATCTACAAAAGACTTAAAACCAGAGAGTTTGACCTTACTTAATCTCATTTATATTGTTAAATCCATGGCTCTTTTACGATGATTAATTGTAATGTATTTAGGTGAATAAAACGAATATTCATTTGAATTCTATACTTAAATATACAAAATAATATGAATGACACTCATGACTAAAAACCAATAGAAATAGTTTTATGCTTCCATGTGTGAAATAGATAAGTATAATGCTCTGGGTTTCAAAAAAATATTAAGTAACGAGACGGAACACTAAGAGACAAAAATGGCCAAAAAAAAAGTAACTAAGAAATCTAAGAAGAAAGTAATTAAAAATTCTAAGAAGAGAGATCTACTTTCAAGCCCAATAAATGAAATTGGACTGTACAAAATAAAAAGAGGTGAAGCTTACATGTGCGAACCTCAGCTAAATTATTTTAAATCACTACTTATGAAATGGAAAAAAGATTTGATAGAAGAAGTTGATAGAACAGTTATCCATATGAAAGATGAAGCTTCAAATTTTCCAGACCCGAATGATCGTGCAACACAAGAATCTGAATTTGGTCTCGAATTAAGAACTCGTGATAGAGAAAGAAAACTACTAAAGAAAATTAACTCGGCGCTGGTCCGTATTGAAGAAGGAGATTACGGTTATTGTGATGAAACTGGTGAGGAAATTGGCTTGAAGCGATTGCAGGCCAGACCAGTTGCCACATTAACTCTTGAAGCACAAGAAAGACGTGAAAAAGCTGAACGACAATACAGGGATAGTGATGATCGTTATCGTTAAACCCTAAGCAAAGTTGACAAAATAGATATCTATTCGAAAAAAAATAAGTATCGAGGTAGGTTTGCACCTTCGCCAACTGGACCATTGCATTTTGGTTCACTTCTTACCGCAATAGTAAGTTATATAGATGCTAAAACTAATAATGGAAAATGGTTTCTGAGGATAGATGATGCCGATCATTATCGTGAAACGAAAAATGCAAAATCATTGATTCTAAAAGCATTAGACTGTCATGGTTTTGAGTGGGATGGTACTCCTTCATACCAGACTCAATCAAAAGAACAATACAATGAAATAAAAAACTATCTGCATAAAAAAAATTATACATACAACTGTAGTTGCACGAGAAAAAAGTTATCAAAAACTAAAAAAGGATTTAATGGTCCAATATACAATGGTTTATGTCGTAATAAAACTATAAGTCAAGATAACTCATCGAGAGTTATTTTAACTAAAAGTTTCATCGAATTTATAGATAAAATACAAGGTAATCAATCTTGTGATTTAAAAAAAGAAGTGGGTGATTTTATTGTATGGAGGCGTGATAATATAATTTCATATCACCTAGCTACAGTAATTGATGATAATGACAAACGGATTAACAATGTTGTAAGAGGTTTCGACTTGATGCGTCCAACCTTTTGTCAATTATATTTACAAAATATACTTGGCTACAAATCACCTGAGTACAGTCACATTCCAATCGCAGTAAATAGATTCAATAAAAAATTAAGCAAACAATCTGGTGCAAAAGAATTAAATCTCAAATCAAATACGGTAAATTTGTTTATTGGTTTACATGCTTTGAATCAAGAGCCACCAGAAAGACTGAAGCATGAAAATATTCAAAATATTTGGCAATGGGCTTTTGAGAACTGGGATATCCAGAAGCTAATAGACATAAAACATATAAAAACAAATTATTAAAATAGAGTTACGTTTTCTAATTTATCTTAATTTATTCGCTATCCACTTCTTTCATGCTAAGCCTAACTCTTCCTTGTCGATCGACTTCCAATACCTTAACTTTAACTTCATCACCTTCTGCTAGTTTGTCACTCACTTTCTCTACCCTTTCGTCAGAAATCTGTGAGATATGAACCAAACCATCTTTTCCTGGAAGAATCGTTACAAATGCACCAAAATCCATTATTCGAGCTACTTTTCCATTGTATATTCTTCCAACTTCAACATCGGCAGTTATTAATTCTATTCTTTCTACAGCTTCTCGTCCTGAAAGTCCGTCGACAGATGCTACCTTAACAGTTCCATCTTGATCGATATCAATTGATGCTCCAGTTTCTTCTGTGATCGATCTAATCACTGCGCCACCCTTTCCAATCACATCTCTTATTTTCTCAGGATCAATTTTAAAAGTTGTGATCGTAGGCGCCCATTCAGACATTTCACTTCTTGGAGAGTCTATAACTTTATTCATTTCATTTAGAATGTGCAGCCTTGCATCCTTAGCTTGATTTAAAGCGATTTCCATAATTTCTTTTGTAATTCCTTGGATTTTTATATCCATTTGTAATGCAGTAATGCCCTCTTTTGTTCCGGCAACTTTAAAATCCATATCGCCAAGATGATCTTCATCGCCAAGAATATCCGTTAGAACTTTATATTTCTCATCTTCTTTTACTAGACCCATAGCAACACCCGCAACAGGAGATTTAATTGGAACTCCAGCATCCATTAATGACAAACTTGTTCCACAAACTGATGCCATGGAACTAGATCCATTTGATTCGGTTATTTCCGAAACAACACGAATAACATAAGGAAACTCTTCTTGAGTTGGCATTACAGCTTGAATCCCTCTTTTCGCTAGTTTTCCATGACCTATTTCACGTCTCTTTGGTGATCCAATAAAACCTGTTTCACCGACACAATAAGGTGGAAAGTTATAATGCAACATAAATGATTCTTTGTATTCACCCTCAATGGCATCGATTAATTGTGCATCTCTATCCGTACCAAGTGTAGTTACAACGATTGCTTGCGTTTCACCGCGTGTAAATAAAGCTGAGCCATGAGTCCTAGGCATCAAACCAACTCTTACGTTAATTGGTCTGACCGTAATAGAGTCACGTCCATCTATTCTTGGTTCGCCTTGAATGACTCTATCTCTAACAATGCTCTTTTCTATACTTGACAAGCTATCTTTAATTTCATCTTCTGTCCATTTATCATTATATTTTTCTATAATATTGTTCAATACTTCTTCTTTGCATTGAGAGACAGAGAGCTGCCTATCCATCTTATCTTTTATCATGTAAGCAGAATTAATTCCTTCACTACTAGAGCTAGAAACAATTTTTTCTAGTTCGCTATCTCTTTCTTGAGCTATCCATTCCCATTTTGGTTTGTTAACTTCTGTGGCTAATTCATTAATAGCTTGAATACACAATTGCATTTGGTCATGACCAAACATAACTGCACCAAGCATTACATCTTCAGGCAAAACTTTTGCTTCTGACTCAACCATCAAAACGGCATCATTTGTACCGGCAACAACAAGATCTAATTCAGATTCAGATAATTTTGATTTATCAGGATTCAGAACATACTCATTGTTAATATAACCGACACGGGCACAACCAATCGGTCCTGAAAAAGGCATACCAGAAAGAGTTAATGAGGCGGAAGCACCTATTAATGATGGGATATCAGGATCAATATTCGTATCCAGAGACATGACAGTTGCAATGACTTGTACTTCGTTCGTAAAACCTTTCGGGAAGAGTGGTCTTATTGGTCGATCAATCAATCTTGATACCAATGTTTCTTTTTCTGAAGGCCTGCCTTCACGTTTGAAAAAACCTCCTGGTATTTTTCCTGCTGCATATGTCTTTTCTTGATAATTAACAGTTAACGGAAAAAAATCCCTGTTAGGGTCACTTTGTTTCTTTCCAACAGCAGTGACCAATACAGAAGTACCTCCTATTGATACGACTACAGCACTGTCCGTTTGACGGGCAATCTCACCAGTTTCAATAATTACTTCTTGATTGCCATATTGGAATACTTTTTTAATAGATTTCATTTGATATATTTCACTTTTGAATATTCAATTTATTTGGTTTTAAATTTTTTTGAGGAGTGCTTAGGAATTTTAAAATACATATAAAGACTAACGCCGAAGTCCTAATTGCTTTATTAGAGAAGTATATCGAACCTGATCATTTATTTTTAAGTAATCTAGCAGCTTTCTTCTTTTGTTTACCATTTTCAATAAACCTTGCCTTGAGTGATGATCTTTCTTGTGTTGCTCAAAATGATCAGTTAACTCTACAATACGTTTAGTTAAAATGGCTACCTGAACTTCAGGAGAACCTGTATCCGCCTCACCTCTTGAAAATTCCTTTATAATTTTACTTTTATCTTCACTTGATAGTGACATTACCCAAAAACTCCAATAATATTTCGTTTATTTTTTTATCTTATTTAAGACGCGCTATTCTATCGTTTAGCAGGCACAAGTAACAGCTTTTATCTAATTAAATTAATAAAAAAATTTCAAAAAGATATACATTATTATGATGTCAGATGAAATATTCTTCGTGGTGCAAGTAATTTACCTTCATATATTTCACCGATACCAATAAACTTTTTTTCAGGATTATAAATTCTATGTAATGTTCGAATAGATTCATTAATTGCTAATGACTGCCCATTAATAAATTTTTTTACTTGACCTAAAGTTAAGTTAATCTCCGGAAAATCCATCAAAACCGAGTCAACTGGCAGTATATATCTTAAAAAAGACTTTCTGTCGGATTGATATGTACTCTCAAGTTCTTCTAAACTAATCATCCTGCTTTCTTCGAGGCTGCCGATCTGTAACCTATGAAGATAAGAAGTATGAGCTTCCATACCAGCTGCTCTAGCTATTTCTTCAACCAGAACCCTTATGTATGTGCCTTTTGAGCAATCTACTGTAATATCTATCGAATCTCGAGTAACTTTGTTCAAGGTTATCGAGAAGATCTTAATTAAACGTCCATCACGTTCTACTACCCTACCTTCTCTTGCATATTTATATAACCTCACGCCATTTTTTTTTAACGCTGAATACATTGGAGGAATTTGCTCTATTTCTCCTTCAAATTGTTTTAGAATTTTCTCCCATTCTTGTTCAGTCAACGAGTAAACTTCAGATACTTTAATAATATCCCCCTCTAGATCACCAGTAGATGTGGAGCTCCCAAATTGTGCAACAACCCGATATTTTTTTTTAGCATTCAATAGAAATTTGCAAACCTTGGTTGCTTCCCCAAAGCATAATGGCAACATTCCAGTAGCCAATGGATCTAGGCTTCCCGTATGCCCTGCCTTCTTTTCGCCTATTAAATGTTTAGTTTTTTGTAAAGCCTTGTTAGATGATATTCCATATGGCTTGTTAAGAAGAATGATCCCATTGATTGAATTCATAGTATTATCCTATCTGACAAGTAAATTAAATCCGAGTAACACTACCATCATTCACTTTTTCTTTTGTTGTTAGCTTTATCAATTATCTGTGTAATTTCAATTGCTTTGCTAATAGAATCATCATGAAAGAATCGTAACTCTGGTACATGCCTAACTTTTATTGATGTAGCTAACTTCTTTCGCAAGAAACCATTAGCTCTATTTAATCCATCCTGTTGAATATGGATATCTTTATCAAATTGAATTGAACTAAAATATATCTTCGCAATACTCAGATCACGACTCAAATCAATTGATGTTAAATTAATGCCTCGAAGTGATGGATCATTTAGTTCAAAATGGAGTAACTCATTTAGCGTCCTTAGGATCAATGAACCCATACGCTGACTTCTAGAAAACTCTCTATTCATTGCTTAAAATTGCTTTTATTTGATTTAGGTTGAATCAATAGTTCTTGCTATTTCTATTCTTTCGTAACATTCAATCTGATCACCAATTTTAACATCATTATAATTTTTTACCCCAATGCCACATTCTGTTCCTGACTGCACCTCTTTAGCGTCATCCTTGAATCTTCTCAGTGACTCGAGTTCACCTTCATAAATAACAACATTATCTCGTAATACACGAATTGGATTAGTACGTTTTACATACCCTTCTGTCACAATACTGCCAGCAATATTTCCAAGTTTCGGTGATTTGAAAACTTCTTTAACTTCAGCTAATCCAATTATATTTTCTCTTACTTCAGGTGCAAGCATGCCATTGATAGCTGCTTTAACATCATCTATTGCTTCATAAATAATACTGTAATACCTAACATCCACTCCAGAGTCTTTAATCACGTTTCTAGCTGTGGAATCTGCACGCACATTAAAGCCTAGAATCATTGCATTTGAAGCTGCAGCTAAAACTACATCTGATTCAGTTATTCCTCCAACCCCTGAACTTATAATGTTAATGCTCACTTCATCATTTTTAAGATTTCTAATGGCATCAGATAGTGCTTCTGAGCTTCCATGTACATCAGATTTAATTAGAATAGAAATTAACTGACTGTTTTTATCTTTTATTTGTGAAAAAATATCATCTATATCAGTGTTTTGTTGTTGACCAATTTTTGACTCACGGAACTTCGTTTTTCTACTTTCGGCTAACTCTCGAGCTTGTCTCTCATTCTTTACTACATAAAAATTTTCACCTGATATTGGTATCTTAGGTAAACCTAAAACAATCAAAGGAACTGAAGGACCTGCTGATGATATTTGTTGTTGCGTTTCATTTAACATACTTCTAACTTTCCCAAATTCATCACCAGCTAAAATAATATCTCCTTTTGATAGTGTTCCTGACTGAACTAATAATGTAGCCATTACACCTCTACCTTTATCTAATCTTGACTCTACTACAACACCCCTAGCTGGACCTTCTTTAGTTGCTTTTAAATCCATCACTTCAGCTTGTAACAAAACTTTCTCAAGAAGATCATTGATTCCATCTCCACTTTGAGCTGAAACAGGGGCAAAAAGATGCTCTCCACCCCATTCTTCAGAAATTACATCATGATTTGATAGCTCTGTCTTAACTTTTTCAATATCGATATTCTCTTTATCAATCTTGTTAATGGCTACAATCATTGGCACTTTTGCTGCATTCGCATGTTCTATTGCTTCAATAGTTTGCGGTTTCACACCGTCATCTGCCGCCACAACAAGAATAACTATATCAGTCACTTGTGCGCCTCTAGCGCGCATAGCAGTAAAAGCGGCATGACCTGGAGTATCCAGAAAAGTTATATTTCCTTTTTCGGTTTCAACATTATACGCCCCTATATGCTGTGTAATTCCGCCAGCTTCACCATCCACAACTTTTGATTTTTTAATATAATCCAATAATGATGTCTTACCATGATCAACATGGCCCATTATTGTAACCACAGGCGCTCGAGTGGATTTCTCACCTTTCTCGTCATCTATTTTTAGTACATTTTCTTCTAAACTTCCCTCTTCAGCTTTAGCGATATGCCCTAATTCTTCAACTACTAAGATTGCCGTGTCTTGGTCAATAATTTCGCTGATCCTAGCCGTAGTGCCCATATTAAATAAAGCCTTTATAACCTCATTCCCCTTAACGGCAATTCTTTGAGCAAGATCTGAGACCTTTATACTATCAGGGATCGTAATTTCTCTTACAACAGGTGCAGTTGGTTTTTCGAATCCATGTTGACTTTCTCCTTCCATGGAAATTGATCGTCTTCGAGTAATAGGTTTTTTCTTTCGCCTTCCGCTCTTATCACCAGCTACATGAAGTTCCGCTCTCCCATAACGAGTCTCTGATAGATCTTGTTTCTTCTTTTTTCTTTCTTTCTTGCGTCGATCTTTTCCTTCATTTAGATGAGGTTTCTCTTTTTTTTCTTTGGTTTTAAACTTGCCAGTCGATTCTGTTGATGATTCTTCAGGTTTATTCTTTAATTCTTTTGCTATAAGCTCTGCATCCACTTTATCTTGTTCTTGTTTCTTCTTTTCT
>PYIL01045970.1_pt1 | contig 18658 bp, 20 predicted proteins | sample 3578041 | NCBI WGS metagenome assembly PYIL01 (sample SAMN08408023, study PRJNA431606) | Marine metagenome isolate SA_KN192-05_S13_150m, whole genome shotgun... | biome: marine; feature: oceanic pelagic zone; material: water; isolation source: 150 m water sample, 0.2-0.8 um fraction ... | reverse complement strand
GATACGGAAAATAATTTGCTTGGTGTATTGCAATTTTCATTTTATAATAATTTTGTTATCAAAGCTTTTGCATACATTGTCATTATAGGAATTATCTCCCCTAAACTCATTTGTCGGTTCTGATTTAAATTCATAATCTAAAATTATGTGATTTCTTTCCAACAATGTATACACCAGACATCTACCAATAAATCCAGCATTATCTATCACTAAAACATTCATCTAGTTGGTGCCTATTTCATGTGAATTAAAGTATTACCATGATTAATTTTATCATAGGAATTTTTCATATGTTATTGATTAATTAATACAATATCTTTTATTCCATTAATCTGATTTTTTTCTATGGAGATATTATCAATTTCATCAATGGTTGGCAGTATAGAAGGAATAGCACAAAATGTAGATGAATTATCACAATTTTTAACTAGATTACAGAACAGAAAAAACTGTATTGATATCAATTACCAAATATTCCAGTATACTAAATCCATGTGTAAGGACTATAGAAAAAATTTATGAGGAATCAAATAAACCGGATTCATAAAATGAATAATAAATTAAACCTTTTACATAAAAAATTATTTGAATGTGTAAATGCACAGGAAAAAAATTGGAATTCATTCATTTATGCACAGGGAAAAAAATTCTATCAGGGATTTGAAGAAATAAAAATAGATGGTTGCCGATCTACTGAAAGAAGATTTGACGAATATAATATTGCACATTATTTATCAAGAGAAAAAAATGCATTAGATATAGGCTCTAATTGTGGATTTTTTACATTGTATGCATCTAGGTTTTTGAATTCTTGTGAAGGGGTAGAGATTAATCCATACCTAGTAAGAATTTCAAATTATACTAAAGAGTATTTGGATATAGATAATTCTGAATTTCATAATTTAAGTTTTGAAAATTTTAAACCAGAAAAAAAATATGATATAGTTTTCTCATTTGCAAATGATGAAACTATAGATGGTAATACAACGTTTAATTTTTGCGAATATATAACGAAAATTACATCATTATTAAAAAAAGGAAGCATCCTAATTTTTGAGAGTCAAGCAATTGATGCAATAATTCCCAAGAAGTTTGAACCAAAACTCAAAATCTTAAATGATAATTTTACTATTATTGAGGATAGAATGGTGAAATCAGAATATCCAATAAATGTACCTGAAAGAAGATTTTTGATTTTTAGAAAGTGATAGAGTATGAGTGATACAAAAGCAATTATACTTGCAGCAGGAGAAGGAAAAAGATTAAAGCATTTAACAAAAAATTGCCCAAAATGCATGATCGAATTATTTGGAAAGAGTTTACTTGAATATCAAATCGAGACATTCAGAAAATGTGGAATTGATGATATTACGGTGATAAAAGGTCATAGGGGAGAAATGATAAATTTTTCAGGTATAAAATATTACGATAACAAGCACTATGAAACAACAAATATGGTTGAAACATTGTTTTGTGCTTTACATGAATTAAATGGACCAGCTATAATTTCATATGGAGACATAATTTTTGAAAAAAGAGTTTTAGATAAATTGATTTTATCGGAAAATCAAATTTCAATCGTTGTTGATCAAAATTGGAAAGAATATTGGTCAATAAGAATGAGTGATATTAACAAAGACGTGGAGAGTCTGAAATTAAACTCTGAAGGAGATATCATAGACATAGGTCAAAAAGTAAAAGATCTTGCAGAAATTGGAGGGCAATATATTGGATTAATGAAATTTGGAAAAAATGGTATAGAAAATTTGAAAGAATTTTATTTTTTATGTAAAGAAAAATCTGGGCAGGGAAAAAACCCACTTAATCATAAAATACCATTTGAAAAATCATATATGACTGATTTATTACAAGGCTTAATCCATGAGGGTTACAAATTAACATCTATTCCGATAAACGGTGGATGGTTAGAACTAGATACGATGAATGATTATGATTTGTATAATAGGTTAAAAAAAGAGAATGACATACAAAAACTTATTTCTTTAGAAAAATAATCATGAAAAAAAATATTATTTTTGTATTATTAGACGGTGCAAGATATGATAGGTTAGATGAATCATCGGATTTTAGTGAATTAAAAAAGTTGGGGTGCTTGTTTGATAATATTACTGCAGCATATCCATATACATTTCCTGCAATTAATTCTATGTTCACAGGATTATTTGGTAAAGAGAATGGTGTAGATGCATACTATAAGATGTTTAGATTAAAGAAAGATGTACAAATACTTCCGGAAATTCTTCAACAAAATGGATATTTTACATCATGTGATTTAATATCAGATAAGGTTATTTCATCTAGGGGTTTCGATATACATCAATCTCATGATGAATATAAGGATGATTTGGTAGAGAGACATTCGGATTTAATATCGAACAGTTTTAAAAAATCTAACGGAAAACCAATTTTTACATTTCTCCAATTTAGCCATATACACATGATTACAGTATCAGAAGTTTTGAAGGAATTTGAATGGAATGACGAAGAATTTTATAAAATGAAAGATAAGAATATGCTCAATTATGATTTAGCATTTAAACATTCATCAAAATATGCAAAAGAAATTCTAAACTTGATTAAAAAAATGAATAAACTAAGTGATACAATAATAATTTTCTTTGCGGATCATGGTACAGGTGTTGGTGAGAGATTTGGCGAAAGAAATTATGGTGTATTTACTTATGAAGAAACAATAAGAACATTTCATTTAGTTATTGGATCGGATATTATCAAAGATCATATTTGTAAAAAATTAATTAGCTCAATTCAGATTTTTCCTACAATTTTAGATCTAGCAGAAATTAAACATAGATCTAAACTAGTTAGTCTAGAACCATATTTAAAAGGAAATTTTAAACGTGTTGTTGAAAATAAACATGTTTTTTCAGAAACAGGTGGACTACAAGGACCATTCCCATCACCTGATAAACCAAATGTTTTTTGCATCAAAACAGCAAAATACAAATTGATATATTTTAAGACCCCAAATCAATGGAAAATGTTTGATCTAGAAAATGATCCACTTGAAAAAAATGACATTTATGGAAAAATAACTGATGTGCAAGAATCATTAAAAAAACAACTTTTGTCTTGGATAAACAGATGATACATCATATATCCAAAATAAATGAGTTATTTTATGCATCTAAGAATCGCAATATGCTTCAGTACAGGGTGGATAATAAAGAAAGGAAAAGTACCCGTTTTATCCTGTTTTTGAAACTCTTTCTTTTCTAATAATTTCTTTCTAAATATTGCAATAAGCGTCTCAGATCTTATGTGTGGATCATATACGTCATCCAAATAGATATGAGATGGTTTTGGAAAATTAAGCTGTAAAATCAGATCACCTGTATCCAAATTTTTATCCATAAGATATGCAGATACTCCACAATTATCATCTTTTAAAATGCTATAATAAAAGCAGGTGCTACCACGATAATATGGTACAATTCCCGGATGAAGATGAATGAATTTCGTACCAGTATTCAATATTTCATGTTTTAGTATCCCCCCACCAGTAAAAATACAATAATCCAAATTAATTTTTGAAATATATTCTATTAATTCTCGATGATTAATATCTATAAAATCAAACTCTTTGTAAGTAAGATTATTTTTAACTAAAGTTTGAATTACTGATTCTGAAATATCAAATCCGTGTGATCTTGAAATTCTTATTTTATCTTCCGAAAAAGATTTTTCTTTAGTTTTTTTATTCATCAAAATTATGTGTTCTAATTTTACTTTGTTTGAGATCAGTTTTTGAATATAGGCTTTTGACCTATTATCCGGCGTTAATATTATTCCAATCATGTATCTATTTCATCTAATAATTTTGAAATATATTTTATTTCTGATGTAAGTAGGTAATGAAATAATGAAATATCAATTCTATTTATAATTAAATTTTTTACCGAACAAATTGTATCATTTAGTTTCAAAAATGTATTTAGATATTTTAGATCTGATGTGACTTGATATCTAATAAAGCACATAAAAGATAACAAAATATAATTTTGTATTTCTTTAAAACCATCACCCACATTATTAAATTCGTTATTATAATACAGAAAAATCTTTTTTCTAACCTCAAATTTTTTCAAGAATTTATCTATGATGGGTATAACTTGCATATTTTTGGGATTGTTAATCAGTTCAGTAATTATAGAATGATACAGCTCATTCACAGAAAATTTATTTTTTTTTATTATTACAGTTGCTTGAGAAAGACGTTGTGAAAAAAACAAATTCTCAGAATATGGAACAAACTTAGGCATTTTTTCAAGTTTAGTAATGATCTTACTTCGTGAAAATCGATACGACACTAAAAAATCAGTGCCCTCATAACTTGACATTTGATAATTTTGAGGAGTGACTAATAGATTATTTTGAGTGTACTGATAAGGTATTTTATTCATAGTGATTTTTAAGATTAGTGTGTAAATAAAGGGTCTTTAACAAAGAAATGTTTTAGCATAGTTTTACTTTCTATCGTGGCTTGTCTTTCCGGATGCCACATCACACCAATTATAGGGAAAAGTTTATGAAAAAATCCTTCAACCGTTCCATCTTCAGAAATAGTAGCAAATGGAATTAAATCACTACCTAAATTTTCATTGTATATCAGATTATTATGAAATGAATTAACTTTGGTATTTTTATTTTTAAAGAATTTGAAGAAGTTTTGATTTATTATGTTAATATTGTGATACTTTCCAACATGGTTTGACTTTTCACTTGTACTAATTGTACCATCGAAAAATTTATTGATTATTTGCATTCCTCTACAAACACCAAATAAAGGAATTTTATTTTTCATCGCAAATTTTATCATCTCAATTTCAGTTTTATCGCGTTCTACATTATCCCCAATATTATCGCCACCAGATATGATAAAGCCTGAAAGATTCAGTTCAGACAAATATGAACGGATATTTTTTAACGAATTTGGGATAAAAACTATGTTTATGCCAAGTTCTTCCATTAATTTCGGCCAATCATGACTTAATGAATCTCTTTTTTCATCATAATCTTTCGCATTAGTAATTCGTAATGAGATGCCAATATTAGGACGCATACAAAAATATCACAAGAATTTTTATATAATTTTTGTTTACGAATAATAACTACCTTATATAACCAAGTGATTTCAATGTTTTTCTAACTTCTGTGTATTCATCATCAATTGTATTAGTTAAAATCAAAATTTCATTATTTTTACAGTCCAATTTTACCATTTCTGAGTTTAATAATTTTTCATAGAAAATATCACCGCATCCTATTGCAGCTGGGGTTTTTGATTCACTGCACCTAATAGACATATGAGATGCAACTCCACCATATTTAGTGATTAATCCGGAAATGTTTTTTGAAAAAATCCAATCAAATCCAGGATCAGCATTTTCTAGCAAAACTATTTTTTCCTCAACATCTCGTTCATTTTTTGAGCGATCCAATTTAACTAATTTTCCAATAATGGATTGTTTAGTTATAAAATTTGGATGTGCGATAAAATAATCTATCTCTTCAAAATCTTTGGATGACGATATTATTGAAGGAAGTATTAATTGATCATTAATTATTTTTTTTGAGATATTGGATTTTATTTTTTTGGATAAAAATTTGTAAATTGATTTTTTTGATTTTATATTATTTAATTTCAATATATTCCATATATCAATGTGAGATATTTCTTCCCTAGTAATTCCTAACATCTTGCCAAATTCTGCCAGCAGTTCTAATGCAGCACTTAAATTTTTTGTAAATTCGAATTTTAATTCTTCTCTTTTTGTTAGAGAAGTCATTACAAAATGAAGAAAATCAATATCAGTTAGAATTATTCCATTGATATTTAGAATTTCATTAATTTTTTTAGAGCTAAATCTATTATGTTTTGGTTTTTTTGTTGAAAATTTAACTTCATTAAAAAATGAATCGTCTTGATCATAGCGTGTAGCAGTAACATCATATGTGCCAGGTCTAAGATGCCCATATTTTTTTAAAAATTTATTTCGGGCTAATTTGCCTGAATTAAATTCATTTACATCGGTCTGAAATTCAGATAATGGCGTTTTTATTGAATTCATAAAATCGTCTACAAAATGATCGTTTAGATAACCCTGTTTAACGAAGCTTCGTAACATGACGGAACCAATAAAAGCAATTCTAGCCATAGTAGAAAATTGTAAAGTTCCAAGATGTTTACAGTCATACAATAAATTTTGAATAGTTTTTAAAATATCATTGTGATTGTAGGACGTTTTTTTCAGTACAGAAAGATACTCTAATCGGTTTTTCTGTAGAATTGCTATAGAATTATCACACCAATCAGAAATATTACTAAAATCAGATATAATTTCATTAGTAAATTGAATTAATTGTTTTTTTAAAATATCAATATCCTTTTTTGAAAAATTATAACTTTCTAATTCTTGTAAACGAGAATCTAAAGTTAGATCAAAACAAGAAAATAAAATTTCAAATTCTATTTTATCATGCAAATATGGTTTTTCTAATAATTTTTTCACATAAAATTTGACTAATTTCTTTTTGATTCTGGTTTCAATGATATCTGGTATCATTGAATTAAAACTTGAGATCACATTAACATATGGCTTATTACCAAATTTTTCCATTAGTTTAGACGGCACAACATTTTGATAACCTATTTTTTTTCTACCATTCAACCATACATCATTCATTATAAGAAATTCATATAGTGAATAATCAAGGGTGTTTGGATTGTGACCAATGATTTCAGCAGGATTCCAATCAGACATATCTGAAAATAAACATGTATCATACTGAGAGTATTTTTTTACAAATTTCTTATAGCGAATTTTGTTTTGTTCGATAACTCTTTTTAAATTTTCTATGTTAGGATTTTCAGTAATTTTAGAAATTGTATTAGGTCTTGCCTGGAAAATGATTATCTGATGATTTTTTTTAATACCAAATTCAACAGTCAGGTTATTGTTTTTTAGGATTACCTCTATTTCTTTTACAGATTTAATTAATAATTTCCAATGAATAGGTAGCGTGTTTAAATTAATTTTTCTGAAAATTTTTACAACGTTATTTATTTTCCCTTTAGTAACACCATCTGTGGCTGTACCTATTTCATAATTAATAGTGTAATATGGTTTGCCGGACGATTCAGATCTTGAAAAAATTACTCCACTTTTAACTATCCCCGATGTTTGATTTTGAATTAATATTTGATTATTATTGTTGAGATTACCTTTGTTTTGATATGATTTGATTACGGAGTTTATTGCAGATTTTAGCATCTTTCTTGAAGATGGTTTTACATTCTGAATCGTTTCATATGTTCCGGCAAACGATTCATCCATAGAATCTTCACCAAGTGCAGAACTACGCACAATTACGTACTTCAATTTAAAACGACTTCTAATTTTATTTAGTATGTTTGAGGAATCTTCTAACCAATCAATTACACGAAAATCATAAATTTTTTCAATTTTTGATAATCTAGCTTTTTTTTGGATGAATTTTAAAACATTTGATTTTGTAGTGGAATATTCGCCGTTCTTGCTTCCTATATATTGAGAATTTCTTGTAGGCATGATTAATATATTAATTATGATTAAATATATCCAAAATTTTTCAATTCGTCATGAATTTTTGCCAACTCTTCATCATCAATTTCGCTGGAACTCCTTTTTTCATGTTCTAGCACAAATTTTTTCAACAGTGTTTCCATTGACTTGACAATTTCTGGATTTTCAGATGCAATGTTATTATTTTCTTGCGGGTCATTTTTTAAATCATATAAATTTACATCGATCAGAGAATCTCTTGAATTTCGAAAATATTTGTATTTTGGGGTCCGTATACCAACTTTATCCTCAGGAGAAGTTTTTTCATACGGGATTGTGTGTAAATAAATAGCTGATTCATCATCACTGCTTTTCTGTGGGAATGATAGTAAATTTTGTCCATGAATTTTTTCTTTAATTGAATAACCAATCAAGTTTGCAACCGTTGGAAAAATATCTACGCCGGAGACTTGATTAGAAATTAATTCATGCTTAATATTTTTTCCCACAAATAGCAAAGGTGTGTGTAATGCTTCGTCAAACAATGATAAAGTAAAAAAAGGTAATCGTGAACGAATTTGGAAAGGTGTCAAACCCTTATTCGCATCTTTCAATTTTTTATCTCTTATTTTTCCTCGTAAATTTTTTAGAAAATTTACGCCTACCGGTTGCAGTGGAGGAGGAACTATTTTTCGGCCAGCACTAACAATTTGCTTAAATTCAGGTTCGAAATCTGTTAAACCTCTATTATCAAATGGAATTATTAGACCATGATCGGAAGTGATAACAATCATGGTATTTTCAAAATCTACTTCATTTATCAAATCACCCAGCCAACTATCTACTGATGAGACTAATTTGTCGTATTCACTATCTCCAAATTCCTCATTTTGAAAATTTTTATGAACATTAAATGGAGGATGTAAATCAAAAAGATGAACATAATAAAACCAGGGTATTTCCATACTATGTTTTTTTACCATATCAATTATTCTTCCACCTAGCGATGACGTGACATGTTCCATATGTGAAACTGCACTAAATGTGACATCTTTATTTTTGAAAAAAGTATGCAGTGTAGAAAGATTTGTAGATTCTGGAATGGTGCCATAAATATTATAACCGAAATTTTTCAGATGCTGAAACAAGTTAGGATTTTCTAAATAGATTTTTTTTTGTCTGATTCCTGTTGCAAAAGGGAACAGTGAGTTAAATATACTATTTAGCGATAATATAGTACCATCAGCATTAGAAAATGCTTGTGAAAAATATGTACCGTTTTTTATTAATTTGTCAATGTTTGGAGTTTTGGCACTCCTATTATTTCCAAAAAATCTACTAGCTTGAAATCCATCTATTACTAAAAATAGAATATTTGGCTTCATTTCTGAATTATTGGAGATCAACGGTAGTGAATTACAATACAAAGCGAATAAAAAGTTTAGGCTTAATTGATATTATAAGATAATAATTGTTATAACCAATTAAGAGATTATCAATGAAAAAATTCAACAGAATATATTATGATAAATTCATACAAACAGATTAATTCACAAGTCGAATTAAATATATATGAAACCAAACATTTTCTTCCTTAATTTAGATTCAATACGCTCCGATAAATTTACAGGCAAAACGAAGACTGCCATAACGCCTAATATTGATAAATTAATAAAAAATGGTACATATTTTTCACAGTGCATTTCTTCGGGAGATGGAACTGTAATTTCTCTAAACGCAGTTTTTAATGCACAATTTCCATTTAGAACTGGAAGAAGAGCTGAGACATTAATTTTAAAAGATAATAATTATTTTGAAATTTTAAAAAAAGCTGGCTACAAAATATATGGTTTCGTTCCAAATTTTTTTGCATTTAAAAAATTTCTAAGCTATTGTAAAAATGAAAATGCTGGGTATCGTTATACTAGGCGTGGGAAGATATTGGATATTGAAGGTATTCTTAATGGTTTAGGTGAAAAGATGATAGAACTCTTGGATTCAAGCAAAATGAAACGTCCATGGTTCTTTTTTATACATCCGGACGATTTGCATTTTCCACTTACTGTGCCAAAAGAATTTGATGACCAGAGATTCGGTGACAGTCCATATGAAAGAGTACTTTCTGCATTAGATCAGTGGATTGGAAACTTTTTAGAAAAAATTGATACTTCAAACACTTTGATCTTAATTTCTGGTGATCATGGACATTTGATTCCGTTTGAAAACAAAGGATCTCGTGATTTTGAACCAGAGATGAAAACTGGGTTGAAAATTGGAAAGAAGATAATGCCTAAACTAACTCATAAAGTAGGTGCAAAGGTGATTATAGACTTGCGAAATAAGATTAGAGATTCAAGGTTAAAAAAAGTAAATGAAGGTTTAACACCTTATCAAAAAAGATCTAGGTTACCCCACACAACATTATTAGTTAATGAAGAAATGATTCATGTTCCATTATTTTTTACAGGAATAAACACACCAAAAAACAAAATTATTCATGATTTAGTTCGTTCTGTTGATATATTTCCAACAATCTTTAATATGCTTGGTATTGATGATTCAGCATTAAAAGATAAAGACGGTAGAAGTCTAGTTCCTATGTTAGAAGATAAGAAATTAACAGAACTTCCTGCGTATTTTAACACAAATCCACATAAGGAAGTTACTTTGGATGATAAAGTTGGAATTCGTACTTCTAAATACAAATATTTTCGTGCAGAAATTGATAAAGGAAAAGAGATTAATCTTTACGACTTGGAAAATGACCCGCAAGAAAATAATAACATTGCATCTGAAAATCCAGAAATTGTCAAGTCAATGGAAGAGATTTTAGAAAAATTAACAAAAAATGCAACTATTGACGAACCAGAAAAATTAACCAAAAAACAAGAAAAGATTGTAGAAGAACAATTGAAAGAAATGGGGTATATTTGAAATTTTATTACATCTTAGGTACCAATTTACATATTTTATTAGTTGGTGAAGTTGTTTTCTAGATATGAAAAGGAATGTTATAATTTTAATGATTGATGGAGGACGCTTAGACTATGCGTTAAAATCTTCTTCTTTTAGTTCTCTTAAACAGCGATCTGTTTTTTTTTCACAGCCAATTACTTATGGACCTCATACCATTGCTGCCATGCATGCAGTCTTTAGTGGTAGTTATGGTACTAGAACTGGTACCAACAGCTATTGGTCTACATATCTATTTAAAAAGGATAAATTCAAAATAATTTCTCAATATTTGCACGACCAGAATTATTACACTGTAGCAGATGTCGTAAATGAATTAGTCATACCAAAACAAGGATTGGACGAATTTCATATTCATGATGAAATAAAGGATGATCTTACTCAAAGGCACAAATCTTTTCTGGAACAAATGAAATCAAAAAATGAGCAGAATCAAAATTTTTTTCTTTATTTACAATATAGTAATATTCATACAGGAATAATGAATGAGGTTTTGAAAGTTTACAAAAATTATAGCAAAGAATATTTTGAAGATAGAGAAAAAAATGAACAACGATATGCCTCACTTTTTAAGAATGCAGAAAAATATCTAACTGAAATTTTACAAAAAATCAACGAGTTAGGATTTCCTGAAAACTCAATAATTTTAGTAATGTCAGACCATGGAATTAGTGTTGGTGAAAAAGTAGGAGAAAGGGCTTATGGAGCATATTGCTATGATTATACATTACGAACATTTGCATATTTTATGATGCAAGGCATCACCCCCATTGAAATATCACAACAAGTAAGAACTATTGATTTTATGCCTACAATTTTGGATTACGTTGAAATTCCATTAGATAAAAAATATGAATCAATCGATGGTGAATCATTAATGCCATTGATCAAAGGAGAAAAAATACCTGAAAAAATAGCATACTCTGAAACAGGAAATCCACTCCAAGATACAAGACCACCCAAGGAACCTAACACGAAATCGGTTCGTACATCTAGGTGGAAGCTTATTTTGAATGAGTATGATGACACAAGAGAACTTTATGATCTTTTAAATGATCCATCTGAAAATAAAAACCTCTCCGGAACTGGATTAGGAATAGAAGATGAATTATTAAAAAAACTTAAAATTCTTAAAGCTGGAGGAGATCTAGCTAAATAATTTCCTGGCTCTTTCTAAATCCTGTGGGGTGTCGATTTCACACCATTTACCCCTGATAATAATTGGATATACATCATATCCCAAATCAATTAACTCTTGTATCATATCCGTCAAGTATGCTTTTTTAAGTGATGCTGACCTGTGGAATGAGCCCTGATGTGTGTGCAGTAGTTTGAGATAATTTTCAACAAAAATTTCTGAGCCTTTCTTAGATAGAGTCATTAACCCTAAAAATTCACCTACGATTTCATCTTCAGTAGTTTTCTCTATTCCTTTTTCTATTCTTATGATTTTTTTATTTTTAATTAATACATTATCAGCTTCTGACCTTGGATGTTGTGTTCTATCACCATATGACTTTTCCCAATCTAAATCAATTGGAATTCCAATATCGCCTGAAAATTCTAATAATTGCCGTAAAATTGATTCGTCAAATAAAATATCTGAATAGGATGTTATGACTTTACCTTCTATTTCATCTTTTGCAGCCATTAAACTTCCTAAAACGTCATGTTGTTCACAATGCTCATCATGAATGTATGAAACATTTTTAATTCCAAAATCCAGCGCACCTCTAATTATTATAATATCATCAATTCCATTACTTCTAAATAATGAGATTTGTCTATCAAGAATTGTTTTTCCATTAATATCTAAAAGACCCTTAGGTTTTTCTTTTGTCAGTTGGGATAATCTACTTGCGTCGCCAGCCGAGATAATTACTACTTTCATTTTATCATTTAATCGATTTCATAAATCTATTTTTTATTTCAGTAGGTAGGTATTTTACTCTTGAACTAATTATTTGACTAGCTTGGACTTTAACTAGAATCATTATTGGGCCCCGGATTTTTATTATTATTTTTAAAATCTCTTTTAATTTTACTTTAGAATTTGTTTTATATACAGTATAACCACATGATTTCGCAATCTTTTCAATTTTGATTACTGAAGAATGTGTTGGCTGACCACCGGTTGATTCATGAATAGAATTATCAAAAACTACATGCACCAGATTCTTAGGAGAAATGCTTCCTATAGTGGTAAGTGAGCCCAAATTCATCAAAATATTACCATCGCCATCAAAAACAAATACTTTTTTTTTCTTTTTTTTAATGGCTACTCCTAAAGCTATTGATGAAGCTAAACCCATAGAACCTATCATGTAGAAATTCGATGGTTTGTCACAAGTTTCAAAGAGATCTCTACTAGTATAACCATCAGCTGAAACTATTGGACAATTTTTAAGTGCTAATGCTATAATTTGTATAGCCTCTCTTCTAATCATAAAACTCTCTTTTGATAATAAGCGAACATGATTTTGTGGCATTTAATTGAGTTAGTGCCCATCTACATGATTTTTCCCAATTAGAATCACTAACCACTTTAGACTTTAATCCCAAACTCTTTATCAATTTAGGTTGTATTTTTCCAAATTTAATATGTTCAGGTGCATCATCTGAACGATAACCTCTCCATCCAATTAAAAAAATAAGTGGTATTTTATACAATTGAACAAGAGAGGTAATAGTACTAATTGAATTTCCAAAACCAGCATTTTGCATAAACACCAAAGATGGGCTTTTAGCTAATGACATTCCTGTTGCAATTCCTATTGCTTCTTCTTCTCTAGTAGCAATCAAAATTTTTTCATGTCTAAATCCTTCATCAATAAAATATTTCAATGTTGAATCTGGTACTCCAACAAAATTTTCTATTTTATTTTTATAAAAATATTGAAAAATTTTTCTCTGTATTTTTTCATTCATCCACATACCCCATTTTCTTTAGATTATCTTCAATCATTTTTTCTTGATTTTTTATTTCATACATTTTTTGTAATTCAAAAATATCTTCCATTGATGACATTTCTTGTTTAATGTCACTGATTCTTTTACAATCTTTAATTTCCCTTAACATATTATTCATAGCTGAATATGCAACTCTTAGTGTTTGGTTTGCATAAATTGTCATTTTAAATTTATTTTTGATTAACTCATCAATTCCAACTGAAGGGTATGTAGTTGGAACTACTACTAACGGTATTTTCCCTTTCCATGATTCTGAAAACTCAAAAATTTCATCCGGAGTTTCTTTTTTTGAATGAATTAATATGGCATCAGCACCAGCATTTTGATAAGCGGTTGCTCTTTGTAACGCTTCATTCATTCCTAACTCTGCAATTAGTGCTTCGGTTCTTGCAATTATCATAAAATTTTTATTCGATTTTGCTTCCTTAGCAGCCAAAATTTTTGCAACAAATTCTTTTTCAGAAATTAATTCATGTTTTCCATTTTTCAACAGACTATTTTGTTTGGGAAATGTCTTATCTTCAATACAAATTGCAGCTACTCCTGCCAATTCAAATTTTTTAACTGTATGACTTACATTGTTTGGACCACCAAATCCAGTATCACAATCAGCAATTACAGGTATTTTACATGATTGTACAATATTTGATGAAACATTCAAAAATTCTGTCATTGTTAGAATACTTGCATCAGGTAACGCATGTGTTGCAGATATCGCAAAGCTTCCAGCCCAAATTGCGTCAAAACCGTTAATTTCTACAAGTTTTGCAGACATAGAATCGAACGCACCCATTACTTTCAAGATAGGTTTTGATTCAATTAATTCATGTAATACGTCTGCATTTTGCATTTCCAAAATTCCTGATTTAAAAAACATTTTAACTTATAAAAAATGTTCCACTAATAGACTATATGTTTACTATAAAGCAGCCATCTAGAATAATTTTTGGGAAAAATACTGCACATGAATTCCAATTTCCAAAAAAATCATTGGTTATTACATCACCCGGTGCTAAATCAAGAAATTGGTTTTCTTATGCTGGTATAGATGAAAAATTAGTCTTTGATTCTGTCAAGCCTAATCCTTCAATGGAAATTGTCGAAGAAATAATTTCACTTTATCAAAACTTGGACTTTGATTATGTTATTGGAATTGGTGGAGGAAGTGTTCTTGATGTGTCAAAATATGTTGGATTTAAATTAAATAAATCCAAAATTTCTGTTCCTACTACTTTTGGTAGTGGAAGTGAAACAACACGAATTTCTGTTTTAAAAATTAATGGTAAAAAAAAAAGTTTTCATGATGATGGATTAATTTCTGATATTTCAATTATTGATTCAAATTTTTTAACTGACACACCACATTCAGTTTACCGTAATTCTGCTATTGATGCATGTGCTCAGTGTTCTGAGGCATATGATAGCAAATCTGGAAATATTTTTACAAAATTTTTATGTTCAAAGGCATTTGATTGTCTGGAAGAAGGAATACTAAATGATTCAAAGGAGAAATTGGCGTTCGGTTCACTTTTGACAGGTTTGGGTTTTGGTAATTCTTCAACAACATTAGGGCATGCATTATCTTATCCATTTTCGAATGAGGGGATTCCACATGGTCACGCATTAGCTTTTACAACAACAATCGCTCATAAGTTTAACAAATCCCAGTTTTTTGGACGGTTTCAAAACCTTGTAAAAAAATTAAACTTTCCACCTATTTCTTTAAAACAAAATTTAAGCGATGCAGCGGATATTATAACAACTGATAGAAAACATTTAGATAATAATCCAACAAAAATCACTAAAAAAAATATAATTTACCTATTGGAAATTATAAATCAGAATAAAACAAATAATTTTTCTTGATAGTGAAATTGATATAGTCATGTAATCGTCTCTTGGTATATGAATGAAAATGTTGGGTTTCGTTCTTGGTATTATTTTAGAATGGGTTGGGCAACATATTTTGCTTTTATCTTTGCCGCAGTAAACACATTGACTGTAACTTATTTTCTTGCTATAGAAAGATACCCTTTTCTATCTGGCATATTTCCAAATTTTCTACAATATGTAGTGATTGTATCTGCTATTGGAGTACCGTTACTTGTGGTGATTGGATATATTCATTACAAAAGAACAGTTGCGTTCAAGTCTGAGATAGACGTTATTATGGAAAGTAATCCATATCAACGTAGAAATATTGTAAACATAACCTTAATCTTACAAGCTATTATGCAAACAAATCAACTTCTTTTAAAACTATCAAAAAATGAAAAATTATCTGAAACGGAAATTGCAGAAATAAATTCTAAAATTGATGAAATTTCTAAATTTGTTGATAGTAGAACATTCAAAAATCTAGATGATATGAACTATATACAAAAAAATCTTCGGGATAAGTGATTGACAAATTTTAATCTAAAAAACCAACGTCTGTTAGTAATTGCACCACATAGTGATGATGAGATATTAGGTTGCGGTGGTCTAATTTCTAAAGTTAAAAATCAAGGTGGGAAAGTTTTTGTTTTAATTTTTAATTTAGGCTTTGAAAAGGATGACACTAAAGAATCTCAAGAAAAAAGAAAAAATGAAGTTAAAGAAGCAATGAATACGCTAAAAGTGGACGATTATCATCTTGTTCATGATCAACCAGATAATAATCGAGATTTAGATATGGAGCCATTACATTCACTGATTGAAATAATTGAAAGCACAAGTAGTGTTTCTTTAGAAAAAATTGCACCAACAATAGTGGCAATACCTACTATTTTTTCTCATCATCAAGATCATGTTCATGTTCATCATGCATGTATTGCAGCATTACGTCCAATTAGTACTCCTGTTTCAAACATTGTGTTATCTTATGAAGCACCTGAGCATAGTAGGTGGTCCTCATCCGGAGTATTTGAGCCAAATCTTTTCGTTGAAATTGATGATGTGATCGAGAATAAAATTATGGCATTTAGTAAATATCAATCACAAATTCGTCCTGGTGGTAGAGATGATAACAGTATCAGAAATCAGGCTAAATATAGGGGACAAGAAGTAGGAAAAAACCTTTGTGAAGCATTTTACGTCCACAGATTTATTTTATAACTTATATTCCAATTATACTGGCTTTACTTGTCATGCTTATAGGGAGTAATTAATTTCTCTAGTTTTTTATGATATAATCTATTTGCAATTAAAAATAACATCATTCTAAATCTTACTACAACCATTGGTGATTTCCTATTAATTGAATCAACTTTTTTTCTTGACTCCTCAAAAAGTGAATCCCACCATTCACCAGCTTTTACAGGATCAGTTATTTCTTTAACAAATTCATATTCTTGTTTATATAACGTTTCTCGAAAATCTTTTGATAATACTATCTTGTCAATAACCCCTGCAATTATTTTAGGATCATTGTTTTCTGGTAAAAATGGTGATTGTAATTCAATATCTTCTAAAATTATCTTAAATGATTTATCTGTAAAACTAATAACTGGTTTCTTACATATCACTGCTTCTAATTCAACATATTCAAAACTACCAATTACTAAATTTCCAATTACAGCATCCGCCCAGCCGTAGTAACTTGGCATATCTTTTCGTTTAATCATGGGGATTAATTCTACCTGTGGTGGAAGATTTTCTCTTAATTGTAATGAAGTTCTATTTTCTTCGTCGGTCGTTAAATCCCTCCAATCTACTTGTAATATCTTAAAATCAGTTTTACAATATTTTAATGCCTTCCACAAAATGTCTGTTCCTTTAGAAATACTCATTCTTTGAGGACAAAAAAATGTAAATTTTTCTTTCTTTCTTGATAATGAAGCTGGCACTTCTTCAAACAATGTTAAGTCAATTGGTTTACGATCCATCTTGATACATTTATCTGAATATTTTCTTAAGTGTTCAAAAACCCAAGTAGGTGCAATATGTGTAATTGCAAAATCAAATGTTTTTTTGTAAAAACTTCTTTCAAGAAAATTTAATCTATGTAACTGCTCCTTATACCATGGTTCTTTAGAATTTTTGATAAATCTTGGTGCATCGATATCACGTCCTACATAGTAAGTAATATAATTTAGATCTGCCAAGTATGCGATTCTTTCTCCAGTTCCCATTACCAATGCTAAGTCATAATTTTTCTTTATTTCATTAATTTTTTTTACTTGATCTACTACCTTGTAATTTTCAAATAATTCATAATTCTCGTCATAGGTGAATTTCCCAGCTCCATCTTTTGGAAAGTTTATTATATCGATTTTTGATTTTTTTACATATTTGCTTATTGTTACCAAATAATTTCCGATATCACCAATTGCTAGAACTTTTATCACCATCTACAATTACCTTGTTTCTAAAATTTAATATCCCTTGTTGTAAAATCATTCCAAGTTTTTGAATGCTTGTTCGTAATATCCAATGGTTTCCTTTAATCCATTTGTTAGATCCCATTTAAGTTCATAATCTAAGAGATTTTTTAACTTTTTATTATCTAAAACAATTTCAAGTGGAATTTCCCCAACTCTCATTTTTACGTATTCCTTTTTGATTTCTCTATTCCAGCATCTTTCAATTGTTTCAATAATGTTGTTTACAGAATAATTTTTATTTCTTCCAACGTGTATGATTTCACCACCTAGATTTTTCTCAGTTTGTAAAGCCCTAACAAATGATTCTATCACATCATAAACAAAGATATATTCTGATTTTTGATTACCATCACCATAAATTTTTACTATGTTATTTCGAAGTGTTTCAATTAGAATGGTTGGTATTAGAAATTGATAATTGAATGGTGATCCTACCGAAGCATCTGACCAACGTTCACGTGGGCCATAAATTTTACCAAACTTTAGTGCAATGGTTTCAACACCATATTCTTTATTGAAAAATTGACTAAATTTTTCAGTTGTTTGTTTTGTAATAGAGTAAGGATTTAACCAAGTCACATCAGGTGAAGTGGGAAAAACTACCCTTGGAACACTAAATTTTTTTGCTGCTTTAAGTATCTTAATGGTACCAATCACATTGACTAGGGCCACTTGTTCAACATCGTATGTTGTGATTGATTCACTTGTACCTAAAATAGCAGCCATGTGAACTATCCGATCTTTGTCTTTTGCAAGTGATGGAATAAT
>PYIL01243848.1_pt1 | contig 18697 bp, 15 predicted proteins | sample 3578041 | NCBI WGS metagenome assembly PYIL01 (sample SAMN08408023, study PRJNA431606) | Marine metagenome isolate SA_KN192-05_S13_150m, whole genome shotgun... | biome: marine; feature: oceanic pelagic zone; material: water; isolation source: 150 m water sample, 0.2-0.8 um fraction ... | reverse complement strand
TTCAATTGTAGATGAAGTATCCTTCGAGATTTGTTTTGGTCTCAAAAAAGGTACTTCGGCACCATTATTTTTTGAGATTTTTTCAATCTCTTTATCATCTGTACTAACGATGATTTTGTTTATGGATTTTGTTTTTTTAGCAGCGATAATTGTGTGGGCAATTAATGGTTTACCTGATAATTTTTGAAGATTTTTTCTCCTAATCGCTTTGGAACCACCCCTGGCTGGAATAATTGCTAATATTTTGTATGATTTCATTCTTTTTCAAAAAACTCCGAAATAGAGTCAATTAGAAAATTTTTTTCTTCATTAGTCATGTTAGGATACATAGGAAGAGTAAGGACCTCTTCGGAAATTTTCTCTGTGATAGGTAATAATGTATTATCAGTTGGGAATTTCCTTTTGTAAAAACTAGTTGTGTGAATTGGAGAGAAATATATTTTTGAAAATATTTGTTTTTTAATTAGAAAGTCATGCAAACCATCTCTTAGTTTTTGATTTTTTAATCGAATAGTATACATTTGATATATGTGCTCATGGCCTTTTGGTACGTTAGGAGGAGTAATTTCTTGAAATTTTGATATCCTTTCAGTAATATATTTTGCATTTTCTTTTCGTAATTTGATTAACCTATCTAATTTTTGAATTTGAGAGATTCCAAGGGCTGCAGTAATTGTTGACATTCGCCAATTATACCCCAATATTTCATAATTTTCTATTTGTGGATTTTCAAAATAATTTTTTGTATCAATTCTTCCATGAGAACGAATAAGTTTTAATTTTTCAAAAATTTCTTTAGAATTAGTTACTACTGCACCTCCCTCTCCAGTGGTAATGACTTTATTTCCACAAAAACTAAAAATTGATGAATCAGCGATAGAACCAACTTTTTTATTCATAACTTTTGCTCCAAGTGATTCAGCAGCATCTTCTAGAAGAAGTAAATTATGTTCTTTGGCAATTTTCTGTAATTCAAAAATTTGACAAGACGATCCACCGTAATCCATTGGCATAATTGCTTTAGTTTTGGAAGTAATGGATGAATGAATTTTTTTAGGATCTAATCCGAAAGTAGTTTCGTCTATATCGGCAAATAAAGGATTTGCACCTACAAAAAGAACTGAATTCACTGTAGAAACAAATGAAAAGGATGGTACTATGATGTCATCATTTTCCCCTAAACCATATGCCAATAATGTTGCATGTAATGCAGATGTTCCAGAATTTAACGTGACACAGAAATCTGTACCTACATAGTTTTTTATTAAATTTTCAAACTCTTCAATTTCCGGACCAATTGCCCATTGCTCACCTCTTTTTATGATTTTTGTAATTAAATTGAGATCCTCATCATCAGTGTAAATTTTATAAAGTGGGATTTTCCAATCACTCATGATTTCCAGACCAAACTAAAATAAAAAAAGTCATCTAATACAGTGATCATTGCTTATTACTTAATAGTGTAGTCATACCTTGCAATTCTGAATCTGCTTTACAGACTTCACAATATTTTTTCCATTTATCATCATGCTTCCATTGTTCAAGATTTGTTTGCTCATATCGTTGATGTGCCATTTGTAAAAGTCGTTTGGGATCATGTTTATACATAAAATTTTTTAATGCATATAATTCTCCGATAGTGAAATATTGACTTACTGTGGCAGTATACTGAAGTGCATCACCACAGTCACTCATGAATCTATCTAGAGCTCGTAATCTCCATTGTTTTAGAACATGATCACTGATTGAATATTTTCCTGCTAAAACATGTGCTAATTTTTCATCATATTGTTGATAGATGAAATCTTTATTATCATAGAAAATTGGACTACCAACATATGGAGTACAAATGAATGGATCCACTTCAATTCCATTTTGAATCCAAAAATCAAGTGTCTCCATTAAATCGTTGATATTTTCATGAGGATTACCTATCATGAAAGTTGTCAACGGGGTCATTTTTGCTTCAATTAAAGTATCCACAGTTTTTTGCAGGTGAGATCTGATCTGGCCCTTTTTTATATCCTGATTAAGGACTTTATCAGATGCGGACTCGAATCCAAAGGAAATATACGTACATCCTGCCTCTTTCAACGTTTTAACGATACTTGGTTGAACTGCAACACTGGGCGCATCCCCTAGAGTTCCCCATTTAACGCTTTTATCCAGACCTTCTTCAATGTATAAATCACAAAATTCTTTTGTCCATTTCAGATTACTAGTCATATTTTCATCTAAAATTGAAATAAAATCAACATTATATTTGTCGACTAACAGTTTGATATTATCAACTGCATATCTTGCATCAGGCCATCTAGCAGGTAATTGAAATGTGTTATTTTCTTTATCAGATATTCTTACTAATTTTTCTCCTTCTTTTCTATTACCCTCACCATAGATATTCTGTAAATCAATTCTAGACATACCATTATGTGAACAAAACGTACAACCTCTAGGACAACCACGTTCCCATACCACAGAGGCTCGTCTTTTTGAATTAAATGATTCAAGGGATAAAGGAAGTGACGAGTATCTAAAGTAAATATCAGTTTCAAAAAGATTATAATCCGGATATGGAATCAGATTAAGATCAGAAATGAGAGCACGTGGTTGAGTAAATTTTGCTACAGACTTGGAATTTATACATAGACCATTAATTTTCTCAAAATCTTTTGAGCCGTTATCTATTTCGTCATAAAGTTCTGAAAATGTTTCTTCTCCCTCTCCAATACAAATTAAATCTAAATCAGGAATTAATTGTAAGATTTCATCAGGATTGTAAGTACTCCATCCTCCGCCACCAATAATAATAGAGGTAGGACACGCTCTTCTTATAATTGGAACTAACTCTTTGATCCTACTGTATCCAGAAGTTAAACCACCAATACCTATGATATCCCAATCATCAAGAGTGAGCTCTTCTTCTATTTTTTTTCTAGGTATAGTTGTTACACCAAAATCCATTCTAATTGCATTAAGATCTAAAATTCCTACAGACCCACCTTTTTTTCCAACTATTGCTCCTAGAATTCCTGCCCAAAAAGGAAAATGCAATGGTTTTCCATCTATGCGTATCTCTGGAACAACAAATAATACTTTCAATGACATAGTTTGATTCCTTTAATTTGTTATTTAAGCTGTTATTTGTTTTTTTTTATACAAATGAAACTAGAGTGTATATTTTTTTAAAAATTGATGAAAAGTCATGCATTTTATTTGTCTACCAAATAAACATCCACCCTCAGTCGCGTTAATTGTTTTAACTGATGATGGAGTACGAGAAATAAATTCTTTCAATGCATTGCTATAATACTGAAATACTGGATCAAGAATACATTTACAATCAAAGTCAGGATTGTAAACTATAGGAAACAATTTTCTAAAAAGAGAGCTTTTCTTATCAATATTTAATGGAATGTTACAATGTGTAGCCATTTTTTCCCATTCATCATTCTCATCCCAACTATGATCAATTCCTATTAAGCATACATTTCTACATTTCAATACTTTCCATGCAATAAACCAAGCAGCTGCTCCAACATTTCCTCCAGTTTGAATTCCAGGCAATCCATGTTGGTGGTTTTTAGCTCTAATCATCAAACTAGAAATTTGATTAAAAGATTTTACTCCTTGGTCATAATCAAATAGAGCATGGATCCAATGAATTTTAATTCCAACTTTTCTTGCAGCATCTACTGTTTTGGGGTCAGTAACTACGGTGAAAATTCCTTTTATTTTTGGACCATATTTATTAATAAAATCATCTTGATAAAATTTTTTAATTTTTTCAGCTGTATCTATTGTTGCCACAAAAAATTTTGGGAATTTTTTTGGAGTAATGCCTGCCTTTAATGCAGGAATTAACATCCGATCTGTACATACTATACTACCTTTGAAATTACTTTTTGCCAATAATTTCAAATGTTTGTGTTTATGTAATGATGGTCCGGCACCAATGACTATGGCGGAATTATTAACTTTTTTAGATTTATTTGGAACTAAATTTTTGGCTGAGGATTCTTTCCAAATCTTATTAAGATTTAATCCAAAATTTTTTACCCATTGTTCATATGAATTTTCAAGATGAATTTGTTCCATTATATTTTCAAGAGAAATTTGGCTAGTAGAATGTTGTTTAGTCATAATTTTACCATCAAAATACTAATTTCTCATATTTTTTATACTTCATCCACACCAAGTTCATCTTTTTTATTTTTAGATCTAAAGATCATGAATGAACCGGCAGCACCAGATTTGCTAACATACTCTTCAAATTCTTTCTGTGTTAGATTTTTAGTTTGAGTTATTGGCTTTTTAGGCGCTGAATTATTTTTAGATTCTTTTTTTGTTTTAAAATTAGTTTTCATAAGTTAGATGCCAACTCTCATATATTTATGCTTAAAAATCATGTTTTGCTAACTTGTTGTCGTAGATGCCAATCTTTACCATCCTTCTTCCATATAATTGGTCTACGAAACTTGTCAATTATTTGATTCAATGTTATTGAATCCATCTCCATATAATCAAGAAATTCTTTTTCGTATAATTTTGGATATTCGCCGTCAAATTTTAGAACTAGATCAACGCCTTCATCCCTAGTAATGATATTTTGACGAATCTGATGAGCGGCGTCAGAAGTTGCTCGTCCAATTCCAAATTTTATGAACATTAGATAATAGTGAAAACCATCTGTTTTATCATCCAAACTCGCAAAATCAGTATAGGTTCCTTCACTTCTTCCCATAGGATTAGGATTGAATCCAAAATGTTTTTTTGCAATTTGATAATGTTTTTCAGGCGTCCAATCTTCATAAAAACTATAGTAGTGTTCTTGAATTCCTACATCTTTCAAGTCATTAATTGGAGGAGGCATATAGAACGTGAGTTCTTTATCTGAAAATCCACATTTTTTCCAACGGTTGGGATCAGTAGGATTAGACGACGGTGCAAATTTTTCAAGTACATAGTCGTGTCCAAAAACATCTAACTGTGGTTTATTGTAATTTTTTAAACTTCCACCATATTCGAGTTCACCATTTTCGCCATACATGATTAAAGGAATTTTGAATTTTACAGCCATGTGTAATGGAACATGCACTTGACCATAGCTAAAAGGAAGAAAATTTTCACCATACTCGGTGAAGGTCAATTTAGATAGTTTTCTGTGGATTTTACCATTAGGTGAGACTAGAATATTATCATATCCAGATTGGATAAAGTTATACAAATTCTTATTGCCAATATCAGTAGGAATAGCTGAAGCCCAAGTGACTGTTAAAGGATGCATACCAAATTTTTCTTTAAGAACATATGCAACATAACTACTGTCTTTTCCACCACTGCCAGGTACTATAACATCCCATGAACCATCACTACTACGAAATTTGTCACAAATGGATTCTAGTGCTTTTTCTCTTTTATCCCAATCAATCATTGTTTGTTTGAATTCTGCATATAGACATTGACCACATATTCCATCTTCATTAAAATGAACTCTTGGTCTCTGATTCGAGACAACACATTTTTTACAATATATTATTTTTTCATTAGGATCTATAATTTTTAAATTTTTAAACATTTCAGGGGTTTCATCAGACATAACAAGTTCTATATATTTTGGAAACAGTTCCAATATAATATTTTTCTGACTAGACACTGAATATTTGTCTACTATTTTTTTAGTAAACTAATAATTAATCAAAATCTCAGTGATAAACAATGACTGAAGATAATTTAAAGTCGTATCTAAAATCTCACTCCAGACTATATCTTACCTATAGAGCATGGAGATATAGACTAATTTTAGCATGTAATATCTTAACAAAACATTTTTTCAAGATAGTTGACAATGCTAAAGATAATAGAAATCTAATGATTAATGTTGGAGGAGGATATTTTTTTAGACGACATTGGAAAGTAATGGAATACGAAACAAAGTGGTATAGATATTCACCTGGTGTTATAGATTATAACCATAATCTTGCAAGTGAAGACCATTTTCCATTAAAAGACGACTCAGTACAAATCTTTTATCTTTCTCACACAATTGAACATATCCCACAGAGATACTGCCAACATTTGTTTAATGAGTTATATCGCTGCCTAAAAACTGGTGGAGTTGTTAGATTTACTAATCCAGATTTTGATTTGGGATATCAAGCATACAAAAGGAAAGAAATTGAGTTTTTTAACAAATACAAAGGTAATGACTTGGATGAAAAATTTCTCTATTTTTTCGCCTCACATCATGTTGTAGAAAAATCAGAAAGTGAATTAGAAGCGATCAAAAAATTATTGAGGACAAATTTTGCAAGTATGTCTAAAGAAAAATTTGCTGATCACTATACATTACAGATACCAGAAGAATCACAAGAACGACATACTGAAAGTCACATAAGTTGGTGGAATTATGAAAAAATGGAGTACTTCCTGAAGACTGCTGGATTTAAGAAAATCTATCTTTCAAAACCACAGGAAAGTAAATTCCCTGAAATGATAGGAACAGGAAGGAATTCAGGATTTGATTCTACACATCCAGAATTTTCAATGTTTGTTGAAGCCATAAAGTAAAAATCATAAATTTTTGATTTTATCAAAGAATTTGTCAGCTATTAAATCAAACATATTATCATATTCAGATAAAAATGAGGACAATTCATCTGGTTTAATTTTTACTTTATGCAGATACCCTACTTGGAAATTAAATTTCTTAGAAAATTCTGAAGTGAAGTCAGTGTGATCATAATCAAATGAAATTATACTCATATAATCTAGATATTTATTTACATCGTCAAGATTCACTTTTCTATTTAATGAAGTACGAATAATTTCTGGAAGTTTTTCTATGTTATCTACCGTACTAACTGATTGTAATTCAGAATATCCAGAATTGGAACTGAAATTAATTGCTGGTTTACCATAAAATGCAGCTTCTAAACCGACTGTACCTCTAATTGTCATTGCCAATACACAATTTTTTACTAATTCTTCGTTAGATACAGATGGATGAATCAATTTTATGTTAGGTAAATCCAATAATTGTTCATAATATAAAATTTCACGCCATCCCTGTTCATCCATACCAGGATGTTCTTTAACATACAGTGTATATTCAACTGGGATTGATTTTGCTATATTAGCAATTAATGCAATTTGGTTAGTGTAGAAAGGAGAGCCAAGGAGTATAGATTTTTCAGGTTCATACGTTAACGGATAATAGATTATTTTATCTGTAAAATTGATTTTCTTTATGAAATTTTTATCAATGAATTCTTTTCTCTTATTTTTCCTTGATTGCTGTGCTCTGGCAGTTCCTTTTCTAAAAACTGAAGATTTAGTTTTTCCATAAACAGCAAAATGTTTTTCTTCACTATTAGATTTAAGAAGAAAGTTTGATGCAGCCTTGACTTTGGCCATTTTAGAAGTATGATATCTTGTAATATCTTTATGACCTTGACGTAATGGTTTGTATTCTCTAAGATATTCTTGTAATTCCTCAAATTTTTTATTAGAATGAGGTAAAAATTTTTCATACTCATCTGGATCTATATGCCTATCAACAGTTGATGTAATCACCCATTTTCCACCAATGTGGATGGGCTCCATTGTTAATATGTTAATTCCTCGTGCTTTACAAATCTGATATAGCAGAAACATATGATGTTGAGTTATAGTACTAATAATTAGACAGTCAGGTTTGATTTCATCTAAAACCTTTTCAAAAAATTGACATTCTTGCTGAAATAAAAATAAGATTTGTGTTTTATCAAATTTAGTGTATAAATTAATCTTTGAATAAAATAATCGTTCTGTATATGCAGTATGCCAGAAATTTATCGAGTATTTTTGTTCAAAATTCTTTAATAATTTGATATCTGGTTTAGTGCTTTTTACTTGAACGAAATCAGTAAAATGCCACATTTTTTTAAAATTTATTAATGATTGATTAGTATAGAATTCTTTTTGATTTTCTACATCATCAATAATAGCATATTTTTCGACATCAACTTTCTCTTGTATTTTATTTGCGGTTGCAAATATGATGAAATTTCGATCTAACCAATAAAGAATTTTTTTTGTCATTTTATTTGTACGTTCTTGATATAAATTATAAATTTTAAAGAAATATTTTGCTAATTGTGTAGACAAGTTGTTTTAATCACTCTCAGGACTAAAAATAAAAATTAATTTTATATTTTAGTTGGTTTAAAAATTAAGAGAGATGTCACGATTTCCATATCGATTTGATAAAAATTTCAACAAAGAAGATATCATAGATAGTTTAGCAAAATATGGTATTGCAGTAATCGAAGGATTTTTAGATGAACATGAATTATCACAATTAAAAAATGAATGTACATCATTAATTGATACCAAAGATCAAGATCGAATTGAAAAAAATAAATCAGTAATGCAAAAAATTACACTTAGTAAACTAGATAAAGAAAAATTTTCGTTAGTATCATCTTTACCAAAAAATGAATTTTTTAATTTTGTTGCAAAAGATTTTTTCAATCCATTTTCATATAGAGTTCCATTTGCATACATTCATCGTGATGTTAATAAAATTGATTTTAATGGAGCATGGCATCAAGATCCGTCTACTTCAGTAAAATTCTATTTTTATCTTAATGATGTTGGAGTAGCAAATGGTGCATTCAAATATAATATAGGCTCTCACAGAGAAGGATTTTACAGAATGATGTATAAGAGACATACTGGGGATAATTTTCCTACTTTTGGAATTCCTGATGATGAATTAATTAATGCTGAAGATATCGAAGCATCAGCTGGATCATTGCTTATTTTTAATCCTATAGGGGCTCACAGTGCTGGTCAGATACAGGAAGGATTAGAGCGATTTGTAATACGATTACATTTTACTACTATAAGTCCTACCTCAATTATTAAAAGAGGTTGGCATAGGTTATGGAGAACCAGTATTAATCCAGTAAAACCACTAATTGCTAGAGATGAATTGTACAACATCAAACATAAATCTAAAGATTTTCATCTAAATGAAATGAAAGAGCATCAATGAGGTTGATTTTATACATAACAATAGGAATCAAATCGGCGTGAATCAGATAAAAATTAATTCAGTAAAAATTGGAGATTCAAATCCTTGTTTTACTATTGCAGAAGCAGGTGCCAATCATGATGGAGAAGTTCAAAAAGCATTAAAACTAATTGATTCTGCAATAGAAGCTAATGCTGATAGTATAAAATTTCAAAACTACAAGGCTTCAAAATTAGTGACAAGAACAGCACCAAAATATTGGAATGATGGTATTTCTGAAGAAAGCCAATATGATGTTTTTAAGAAATTAGATACACTAACTAAAGATAATTGGAAAGAAATTTTTGAGTATGCTAAAAAAAAGAACATCTCATGTTTTTCTACACCATTTGATGAAGACAGTGTGGATTTTCTTTACTCATTAGATGTTCCAGCATTTAAGATAGCATCTGCAGATATAACACATATACCATTGATAAGAAAAGTGGCAAGTAAAAACCTGCCAATATTTATCTCCACAGGTATGGCAGTTGAGACTGAAATTCAAGAGGCCATAGATGCAATCCAGAATGAAGGAAATAATCAAATTGTAATAATGCATTGTATAATTTCTTATCCAACTAAACCAGAAGATGCAAATCTGGAAATGATTAGAACTCTAAGCAAAAAATTTCCTGAATATATAATAGGATATTCTGATCATACGATAGGTACGGTTATCCCAATCTGTTCTACATTTTATGGTGCAAGATGTATTGAGAAACATTTTACATTTGATACTACTCTAAATCAAAGTAGGGATCACAGATTATCTTTAGATGTTTCCGGATTCTCTAAATTAGTAGAAGGATTACGACTAGCAGAGATCTCAAGAGGGGAAAAGCAAAGAATAGAATTTGATTGTGAATCTGAAGGGGTAAAATATGCTAGAAGAAGTATTGTTTCTAGGGTTAAGATACCTAAAGATGCAATAATAACCAGAGAGATGATTGATATTAAAAGACCTGGAACAGGATTACCTCCTAAAGAATTGGATAATGTAATTGGAACCAAAGCTAAAATAGACATCGATGAGGATATACCCATAAAATCTGAATTCATTTGTTAATAATATAATGAAAAAGAAAAAAATTCTTGTTAGAGTAGATGGGAGCAGAGAGATTGGATTAGGTCACGTGTATAACATGTTAACTATTTTACACCATTACAAGAAACATGAATTGCTAATTGTAATGAACTCTAAAAAGAAATTAGGTTCAACTAGATTTAAAAAAAATGGTTATAAAATAAAGTTATTTTCAAATAAAATGGATCTTTTTAAAATAATTTTTCAATACAAACCAAATATAATTTTTAATGACATTTTGAATAGTGACATTCAATATATGAAGAAAATAAAAAAAATGGATTGTTTGATTGTAAATTTTGAAGATTTAGGAGCTGGACGCAAGTATGCAAATTTGGTATTTAATCCAATTTACTTTTCAACAAAAAATACAAAGACTGAGTTTTATGGAGATAGATATGCTTGTGTCAGAGACGAATTTAGAAAAACAAAAACCACACTGATAAGAAAAAAAGTCAAACAAATTACTATTACATTTGGCGGAACTGACCCAACCAATAAAACATTAAAAATTCTAAAAATTATCCATTCTTTAAGCCTAAGACACATTCAGATTAATGCAATCTTGGGGCTTGGATTTTTATATAGAAAAAAGATCAGAGTACTCTCTAATCAAATGAATAGAGATGGTTTTAAAGTAAAAATAATTGAAAAACCAGATAGTATTTCAAAATATATTCGAAACTCTGATTTTGTAATTACATCAAATGGAAGAACCGTATTTGAAATTGGAGCAATGCAGATTCCCATGATTGCCATTGCAGTGAATGCAAGGGAACGAACACATTCATTTGTAAGACATTCTCAGGGTGGATTTCATATCGACGTTAATTCAAATTTGAAGAAAAAATTACTAGTATCCTTAAAGAAAATTCAAGATTATCAAACTAGGAGGAAATTTGCAAAAAATTTAGAAAAAAAAGACTTACTGAATGGTATTAACAGGGTTACCAATATTATTAATTCAGAGTTTGAAAAATAATACTAAAGATTATTTCCATATTCTAGTTACGCCCAGAGGTATTGATGAATTAAGATTTATTATTTCGGGATTATCATTTACGAAGTTTATGATTTTTTCTAATTGAATTGGTTTTCCGTTTTTTCCTAAAGCATTGTATATTGTCCTAGCAACTAATAGATCTTCAGGAGTATCTACTGTTAATCGTAAATCAGGATACCGAAGTTTTTTTGGAGGAAGAAATTTATTAATTTTAAAATTATTCTGATGTTCATAAATGTATAACGAACATAATTCACTTCTATGTTTACTTGTCCCGCGTTTATGAGACTTCTCAAATGCATTCAAGTTAATAATTTCAAAACCACTGCCAATTGGAATATCTTGAACAAATGAAAAATCAAATTTACCAGTAAGATGATCTTTGATAGCAGTGTCTATACCTTCCCAGAAAATGAAAGGATTTTCTGAGGTTACTCGAAAAATGATATTGGCTTGAACATATTTTGCTCCTAAAATTAATCTCCCTAGGACATCTTTATCATCTCCAATAACAAATTTTATTTTTTCTTTTCTTGCAAAATCAACAAATATCTCATTACCTTCTTTTTCACTTATAGCTAAGATAATATCATCAATCAAATTAGATGATTCTAATTGATTAAGCAATAATCGTAATATTGGAATGTCGGAAATATTTTGAAGTGGCTTTCCAAACAATCTATCAGATTCAACTCTACATGCGATTACAGCAGCAATTTTGTTAGTACCTAATGCTTTTCTTGTTAAAATATCAGATTTTTTAAGTGTATTAGGTGACTTTTTACCATTGATCTCAAAAAAAGGTAATGAATCACTTTTAGTTTTTGTACGTTTGAACTCAAATGACTTTGTATTAAGAATAGTTCCTTTTTTAATAGTATTCTTACAAAGTGTATTTTTTTTATGCTGAACTCTATACTTTAATTCATTTGAAAGTAACTCAGTTTGACTTTTACCAAGAGATTTTTCAGTTTTACGAATTAGATTTATCAATGTTTTAAATTCGTCAGGATTCAATGAAGAATAATGATCCGTTCCTTTCTTAGAACGATCTAATGTGATATGCTTTTCAATCACAGAAGAACCTAATGAGATACCTAATAGAGGAATTGTTAATGCTAATTCAGAATTTCCTCCAATGTGATCCATCAATCCAACATCTAGTTTGTAACGTTTTTTTAGTTCCGGAATTTTTATTAAATTAAGATCAGATATTTGGGTAGGATAACCTTGAAAACCATGCATAAGAATTATTTCTCTATTTTTCTTTTGTACAATCTTTAACACTTCATCAATTTCGTATAAGAATGAACCAGCTGTCGATAATAAAATTGGTTTATCATTTAAAGCCAAGAATTTTAGCAATGATGGATTATTAATTTCAGATGAATGAATTTTAAAACCAGTCACACCAAGTTTATCAGCCAGTTTTACACTTTGAAGGCCAAAAACATCAGCAAAAATTCTTAGTTTTTTATTTTTGGTATAGCGAATGATTTCTTTCCATTGTTTGTTAGAAAATTCAAGTTGCTGAAATAAAGAAAATTTTTCATGAGAAGTTTCTAATAATTCATAAGCTTTAAAAATTTGAAATTTTATTGCATCAATTTTTAATTTAGAACACTCATTAATAATTTGTTTCAATTCACCGATACTCCCTTCATGCGCATTAGCAATTTCCGCTATGATGAAAGTTTTGGATTTTTTAAACAAGGTCATGTGTAACTATTTTTTTTTGCGCATTCATATCTCTTTTTATTAGTCATTAAGATCTTCTCCTAACTCACTTTGCTCATTGTTTATAATTTTTTGAATAATATTTTTAGGATCTTTTTCAGGTATTCCATAATGTTCTTTTACAAAGATGTCACTATTGCTTATAAGATTTTTATAGAATTGTTCAGATGAGAATAAATTTAGAATTTTTGATGCTAATGAATCTAAATCAGTGGTTATTATAGCATTAGAATTATCAAAAATAGGATTTTTATCACCAGGAAATTTTATTCTTATTACAGGTTTTTTTAGACACAGTGAATCAATCATAACACTAGAGAATACTGTAATAGTAACCGAAGAGAGAGAAATTAGTTCAAATAAATCACCATCGATAATAGATGCGTTAGAAACTGAAAGTTTACGAATTAAGTTTTCATAGACTGAAAGATTTTTTTCTGTAGGATGTGGTTTTAATACAAGAAAAATATTATCGTTGTTTTTAAAATTATTAAGTAGGTCTTCCCAAATTTTTACATCATAATCATATTTACCATGACCAGAATAAAATGGTTGTAATTTTCCTGTAGCAAATAATATAATTTTATTATTTTTATTGATTTTATATTTTTCATACAAAGATCTCTCTTTAATTGACTCTTTGATCTTCGCTAATTCAAAAAAATTAGAGTTACCAAAAACCATTATACGCTTTATAGGATAGCCAATGTCACTAAGCATTTTTTTTACATAATCTCCAAAAACCAACAAGTTTGTTGGCGTTGGGAATCCCATCAGAGAATTTTCATCCCTAAAGTTGTAATAATGGTACATTGGGTTTCCTGGATAAATATACCCATGTTGAAGTCCAATTGTTTTAATTCCAAATTTTTCTGCAGCAAGAATAATTGATAATGCTAGAGATCCTGTCTCGTAGGGTAGGAAAATGGCTTTTGGCTGAGTATTTTGAAACACTTGGCATAAAGAATCAACGATTTTTAGATAGAATGGCAAATAAGGATAGTAAAACATTTCATCAAAAAACTTGTCGAGGGAACTCCATAATGAGATATCACGAAAATAAAATAATTCTTGAAATTTTTTACTAGTAGTAATTTTCATTAGATTATTTAAAAATTTAGAATGATTCTCAGATGAATTCATATCAACAAGAAGTTCTAAAGGTAACCATGGAATGGAATCAGACAATCGTTCTGAAAGAATTCTATGGTCACCAATAAAATTATAATCAAGATCAAAACCAATTATGTCATCTTTATCATCAATCAGATTCATAATATTTTGTTGAATATATTCGCCACGTGCAGATTTTCCTGTCACATGATTGGTAATATCTCGTCTATAAACAGTAGGTGTAGCAAAAATTATTTTATTTAAAATATTAGGAATTAAATTATTTTTGGTTTTATAGAGATATTTTCTTTTATTGATTTTATTTTTTGTGACTTTTTCATATCTAGTTTTTTTAAGTCCATGTTTGAGTTTTTGTTTTGCTAAAAATCCCAGTAACGATGTTTTAGAATAATTTAATTTAATATTTTGTTGTTTACATATTTGCTGAATTAAATCAAAATTTGAATAATTATCATTTATAGTAACTGATAACGGTTCATGTTTTCTTATTAATTCATAAAATTTATCAATAAAATTAGTTATTTGTTTATATTTTGGAATAAGACTTTGGTAAACAAACCACCACAAACTAAAATCATCATATTGAAATAATTCTAGAAATGAAATTCCATTAACAGATGATTTTTGAATTATGTTTAGTTCTTCTATTGCAACTTTGTAATCCTCCCCATGAGGAATTTCAAAATCAGATTCCTTCAGAAAAAGTTTTTCCCCATCAACTTTAGAAATATTACCAAAAATTATTTCCACTATTTTTGAAGTCATATTAAAACACCACCATTTTGGCCCAAAATTTAGTATATTTCAAGTTGAATCAGACCATTCAAGCCCATGGGGCAGATTTTGCGAGTAGTCTATGAAAATAATAAGTGTCGCCACCCCATTTCTTTTTATATTTTTGAATACCTTTTTCTTTCTCTGATTTGGGATTAGGGTTAAACCCTGCAAGGTTAAAGAATTTCATATTATTCTTAGAACCCCATTCTATAATTTTCCATTTAATTAGATCCTGAGAATATAGATTGTTTTTAGTATCTTCTAGAGATCTAGCAACACCTGCTTCAATAATATGACCATTCACATGTGAAAATATCATCCCACCAACCAGGACATCAGATTTTTTAGCTAAAAATCCAGAGAATCCAAGAGGTTTGAAAATGTTCCATCTCAAATGTAAAACTTTTCTTTCATGTTCATCATCATTAACTGAGAAATTTCTAGATTTTAATACTAGATTGAAATAATCATCAAGAGTATTTTCAGTCATTTGCTCAATTTCCACACCTCTTTTTTCAGATCGTTCAATATTTTTTCTACCACTGTTTTTATCAATATTTTGATAAAGTTCATCCGTAGACTTTGTTAAGTCTATAAGATATGTTCCCCAATCTATTACTTGGAATTTTTTATCCATTACTTTTGGCTCCCCGGAATATATTGGATGTGACCATGCATTTGGAACAGCCTTCTCTGAAATTAAAAGATCATTTAATGCAGAAAATATATCAGATGAATTGTTTTTTTCAAAAATTATCGGGCCATATGTCCAATTAAAAACTTTTTTCTTGAGTCCTGGCATATTTTTAAGAATTTTTGATTTAGTATTTTGATTATTGAATCTTTGTGACTCATCTAGTAATAATTGACCAACAATCGAACCCTTTGAATCAATGAATCGTAAAAGAATTGGTTTTGAAATTTGATTCAATAACTTCCAACGTTCTTCAGTTTGGAAAATAGTTCCTAAGCCTGTTTTTAATAATCGTTCATTCCATTTTGAATCTGGTTTCTCGATAACTTCAATTGAGATCATTTTTTATTTTTACTGTGTGTATACCAGGAAATTAATTCTAATAAAAAAAATTGTAGACAAAAATGATTATTTGTTTCAGTTTAACCTTTCAATTAGAAGTATATGTTAGTAAACAAGCTTAATTTGAGTGAGTAATCATATCAGGTATTCAAATTGTCAGGTATTAGAGTAACTTATTCAGGTTTAATTTCGTTTGCAGTATCACTTGTAAGCGTTTTTACGGGAATTGTTTTCACATTAATTGTTACTAGACAATTATCACAAGAAGAGTTTGGAACATGGGGATTAATTGGGGGAATGACAGGATATGTTCTAATTTTTGGTCCAATCATTACTTATTGGCTTACCAGAGAAATTGCAAGAGGAGAAAAATCAGGCAAGACTGGATTTATCACTAATGGATTATTTGGCATCGGAGCAGTCCTAATTTATCTTATAATTGCTAGTTTATTTGGAACTCAAGTTGAAGTTGATCAAGCAGTTTTGTTATTTGCTGCAATTACAATTCCAATAGAATATCTAAGGAGTTCATTACAATCGATTGCTCTAGGCTACAAACCACATGTAAGATCTTATGGATTATTAGCATTTGAACTTACTAAAATCCCTCTTGGTTTTGCATTAATTTATTTTCTAGATATGGGCTTAATTGGCGCGATTTTAACTGTAGCTTTAGCGTCGTCGGCTGAGACAATTTTACTAATAATAAAAACTCGTGATCAACTCAAAGCAAAGTTCAATACTGTATATTTGAAAAAGTGGTCTAAACTTTTTTGGATACCAACATACCCAAAAATTTCAAATAGAATTATGAATTTAGATGTAGTTGTATTTAGTATTATTACAGGAACACTAAGCGGTTTGGCATTTTGGACAGCAGCTAACGCAATTTCTAAAATTGTTGCACACTCTGGTCAGATAAGCATACCATTATATGGAAAATTATTAGAAAGTGGAAAGAAAGCGTATCTGCAAGATAACCTTCTTCGGACATTATATTTTTCTATTCCACTAGTAGCAATGGCAATGACATACGCAAAACCAGGTCTTTTTACTTTGAATCCAATATATGAAATTGCCAGTGTGGTTGTAATAATTATGTCACTAGTGGTATTTCTTAGAACATTAGATGGTGTTTTTGATTCAGCATTAACAGGTATTGAAAAAGTTGATCTGAAAGACGATGCAACTTTTAAAGATTATATAAAGAGTAAGTTGTTTTACATACCAACTGTAAGACTAATTCATCGTAGTACTTACTTAGGTTCAGTCATTGTTTTACTATCAATTTTAGCAATTTCCTCATTTTCAGATATAGACATGGTAACATATTGGGCATTAATAGCATTAGCAACACAGATTCCTTTTTCATTGTATTTCTATATACTAGCAAAGCGCAATTTTGATTTGCAAATTGACAGAATAGCCATCTTGAAATATTTATTTGCAGCTATCGTGGTGTTTGGACTTGTATATTATCTCATGGAGGAATTTCTCATTTACAAAGAAAGTATTTTTGAATTCATACCTGATTTTCTACCATTTGTGGCGATTGGAATAGGTGGTTATCTAGGAATTACATATCTCATTGAACCAAAAATCAGAATTTTATTTAAATCAGTAATTAAAGAATTAACCAAGTGACAAATCCTAATTAGAATTTTTTACTTCTAAAAAAAGTAAAATGTTAGGTGGTAGTGTTCCATCGTCTACCATAGATAACATCTGATCAAAGGAATATTTTTTTAAGTCTCTTACAGTTCCGACTAGCGGTGTGTCAAGATAGCCAATAAGGAAAGAATATACTTTATAATCCTCGCTTTTCAGATACTCTAGAACTTTTCTAGTGTTAGCAGGTCCTAGTTTTCCTGGGTGGAATTCAAATTGTATCATAGGTTTAGAATTTTTTATTATATTTTTAGCTCCCTCAAAGAGATTTAACTCACTACCTTCAATATCCATTCGTAGAAAATCTATTTTCTCTATACCAATAGAATTCAAGAATGTGTCTAATTTTTTTACAGGAATCTTAATAACTTCCATTCCTTCTGGAATGTTGTCACCATCTTTGATCACTTTACACATATTTGAAATATCATGTACCAAAAAAGATAATTCTCCATTTTCTTTGCCACATGCAAAATTATGTACTTCATAATTAGATTGATTCTGTAATTCTAAATTTTTTGTGAGATAATGAAAATTTAATGGGGATGGTTCAATAGCAATAACTTTTCCATTTTTTCCAACCTTTATACTTTCAAGTGTTGCATAATACCCTATATTTCCGCCTGCATCGACACAAACCATCCCACTTCTTAATTTTTTAGACACGATTTCTGTTGTTACCGGCTCATGACTTCTAAACCTCGTTAATTCCAAAGAAATACCAGGATCATTTGGAATTAAATGTAATTTACATCCGTTTTTTGCAGTAATAATTCGCTCTTGACCAAGATCAACTCCTTTTTGTTTATACTGGCCATAATACCAGGAATAAAAATATTTGATTGCTTTGGTCACACCATATTTTTGTGAGAGTTTCCAATAACCAATAGCAGCTTTCAACATGAATTTAATCTAATTTCAAGGAATATAATCGATCCTGATAAAGAATTTTGTACTTTTTAGAAAAACTATTCATTCTGTTTTATGGCTTCAACATAAAACCAAACACTATTCTTTTCTACACCATCATCAGGTTTTAACATTAATTCGAATATAGATTCATCATTAATTACTTTACCCAGAAATTTTGGTACAATATTTGCAAGATTTAATTTTCGATTTTTTTTGTATAGTTTTGGATATAAGTTATAAAACCATAAAGTAAAATTCGAAAAAATTTTGTTTAATGAGTATTTT
>PYIL01347266.1_pt1 | contig 18728 bp, 15 predicted proteins | sample 3578041 | NCBI WGS metagenome assembly PYIL01 (sample SAMN08408023, study PRJNA431606) | Marine metagenome isolate SA_KN192-05_S13_150m, whole genome shotgun... | biome: marine; feature: oceanic pelagic zone; material: water; isolation source: 150 m water sample, 0.2-0.8 um fraction ... | reverse complement strand
GGTGGCCGGTGGCCCGACCATCCGGGCGCTCAGTGCCAGGACTATCCCCACGAACAGAGCCTGAGCCCGGGTGTCGGTGCCGAAGTAGACGCGGGATGGGTCGGCTCCCGGCTCGTGGAGTACCGCCATCCACCAGGCCGAGGCCCCCGCGCCGAGCACCGCGACGGCTAGTAGCAGTCGTTCGCTGCGTCGTAGGAGCCCCAGGCCGACGATGAGAAATAGCGGGGCGAACACGTAGAACTGTTCCTCGATGGAAAACGACCAGATGTGCTTGAGCGGAGACGGGGTCCGATAGTGCTCGAAATAGGAGATATCGGCAGCGATCTCGTGCCAGTTAGCGCTGTAGGTCAGGGCTGAAAAGATCGCCCCCGTCCACCGGTCGGTCTGCTCGGGACGGCCGAAGACCACCAGGTAGGCGGTCAACCCGACCAAGGCCACCAGGATGGCCGGTAGCAACCGGCGGGCTCGCCGTCCCGCGTACCCCTTTAGGTCGATACGTCCCGCTTCGTCCCACTCCCGTAGCGCGATGGTCATGATCAGGAAACTGGAGAGCACGAAGAACAGGTCGAGAGAGAGGATTCCACCCGGGACGATGCTTGGACCCCCGGGGACGCTCTCCGGGCGGGCGTGGTAAAGGAGTGGGCCCAGGACCACCCATAGGCCCCGGGCGCCGTCTAGTCCCGGCATGTAACTGATGCGTGGCCGCGTCACCTCGGACATGGCCAAAGACGCTACCGGTCGGTCCGCGGTGGCACCCTCGAGGTGGTCGGACTACCGTCGGCGACCCGAACCGGACGAAGCCGGCGACCGGAACAGCCTGTGTCGGTCCTGGTGGAGGGGGTGTCTGATGAAGGCGTTCGCGCCGGAATGCATCCGAAACGTGGTCTTGGTCGGCCCATCTGGGTCGGGCAAGACCTCCCTGGCCGAAGCCATGCTCTACCGGGCCGGAGCGGTGGGCCGCGTCGGACGGGTGGAGGACGGGTCAACGATTTGCGACCACGAACCCGAAGAGAAGGCCGCCGGCCATTCGCTGAGCACCGGCCTAGCCATGTTCGAATGGCAAGGCCACAAGGTCAACCTCCTCGACACCCCGGGCACCTACGATTTCGCGGGCGAGGCCCTCGGCGCTCTGGCCGCCGCCGACCTAGCCGTCTTCGTGGTTGACGCCTCCAGCGGCCTCGACCACTCCTCGGTAAGCCTCTGGCGGGAAGCCTCCAAGCGTTCCCTTCCCCGAATGCTGTTCATCAACAAGCTGGACCGGGAACACGCAAACTTCGACTCAGTCCTGGCCGAGCTGCAGTCGGCCTTCGGCGCCGGGGTGGCCCCCCTGGAGATCCCCATAGGCCTCGCCGAGACCTTTCATGGCGTAGCCGACCTGCTCACCGACACGGCGTGGCTTTACGACAGCGGCCATGGCGAACAGGCCGAGATCCCCGAAGAACTCAGGGCCCGAGAGGCCGACATCCACGAGGCCTTGATCGAGAACATCGTCGTGGCCGACGATGACCTCCTCGAGCGGTACCTGGATGGCGATGTTCCCGCCTTCGCCGAACTGGAGAAGGTCCTCGGGAAGGGGGTCGCCTCGGCCAGCGTTTTCCCGGTGGTCTGCGGGTCTGCGACTGGACCGATCGCCGTGGACCGCCTCTGCAACTATCTCGTCGAGGTCGGACCGTCACCCCTCGACCGGACACCGATCACCGTCACTGTGGCCGGCACCGAGACTGAAGTTGCCCCCGATCCGGCCGCCGACCCCCTTGTCCAAGTATTCAAGACTGCCGTGGACCCCTACCTCGGCCACATCTCCTACCTGCGCGTCCTGACCGGTACGGTCCGTAACGATTCCAGCCTCACCAACGGTCGGACCGGCGATTCCGAGCGATTCCGGAATCTGGTCACCATGCGGGGTGGTGAGTCGATCGAGGTTGACTCGCTGCCAGCGGGCGACATTGGGGCCGTAGCCAAACTCAATGACACCCTCAGCGGTGACACCCTCTCTGGCGCCGGTCGGGCTGCTGGCCCGCCCATCGGATTTCCCACCCCCGTCTATTCCACCTCGGTTACGGCCCGCAGTCGCAAGGACGAGGACAAGTTGGCTAATGCCCTCCACCGGATACTCCACGAGGATCCGGTGCTTACCGTCACCCGCAACGACGAGACCCGCCAGACACTGCTCTCCGGTATGGGCGAAACCCACATCCGCCACGTCCTGGCCAAGATGGAGCGCAAGTTTGGCGTGCAGGTCGACACAAGCGAGGTGCGGGTCGCCTACCGGGAGACGATTACCGGGTCCTCCTCGGCGGAGGGCAAGTACAAAAAGCAGTCAGGTGGACACGGCCAGTTTGGGGTGGCCTTCGTTCGGCTCGAACCACTCCAGCCCGGCGAGGGGTTCGAGTTTGTTGACGAGGTCAAAGGCGGAGTGATTCCCCGGCAACTGATTCCGGCTGTCGAGGCTGGGATCCGGGAGGCCATGTCCAACGGCGGCACCTCCGGCTACCCGGTGGTCGACGTGAGGGCCGCCGTGTACGACGGCAAGCACCACGCTGTTGACTCATCGGAGATGAGCTTCAAGATGGCCGGCCGACTGGCCTTTCAGGAGGCCCTGCCAGCAGCTCGACCTGTGGTACTTGAACCCATCGCAGTTCTAGAGGTCACCGTTCCGTCCGATTGCTTAGGTGATGTCATGGGCGACTTGTCGTCGCGGCGGGCCACCGTGCAGGGATCGGACGTCGATGAATGGGGTGACCAGGTGATTACGGCCAAGGTCCCCGAATCGGAAGTAGTCCGCTACTCCATCGACCTCCGGTCGATTACCGGCGGTCGGGGCCGCTTCACTTCAACTCACGACCACTACGCCCAAGTACCGGGCGGCGTTGAGGTTCCACCACCTCCCGAAAGGTGAACCCGGCCGTTCTCTCGGAGGAGGGGTTCGCAAAGCTAGAGGGAGTTTCCTGCTACCAGATTCTCCAGCACGATCAAACCGTTGCTGGTATTTGAGGTCGGCACGTGGTGTGCTCGGTGTACTTCGCGAACCTCGAGGTCGAGTGCACCTCTCATCACAAGCCACATAATTAGTTCGATCCCTTCAGATCCGGCTTCTCTCAGATACTCGATATGTGCCATGTCCGCTTGGCTGTCCGGTTCGCTCACTAGGCGATCAAGAAAAGCTAGATCAAATTCCGCGTTGATCAGCCCAGCTCTCTCTCCTTGAAGTTGATGGGACATGCCCCCGGTTCCGACGATTACTACCCGCTCATCACCTAAGTAGGAATCGATGCTTCGTTTTATCGACTTGCCGAGATCAAAGCATCGCCTACCGGTGGGTGGGGGGTATTGGATCACGTTTACGCAAAGGGGAATTATGGAACACGGCCACTCAGTTGGGTTGCCGAACAAGACTGATAAGGGGACAGTGCAGCCATGGTCGACTGGCATGTTGTTCACGATTGTGATGTCGAAGGCGTCGAGAATCAGAGATTCGGCCAAATGCCATGCGAGTTCTGGATGACCTTGTAACGGAGGAACTGGGCGAGGACCGTAGCCCTCGTCTGCAGGGAGAAACTCCGAAGCCACGCCTAGTGCAAAAGTCGGTATCAACTCGAGTGAGAACGCTGAAGCGTGATCGTTATAGACCACGATGCATACGTCTGGTCGCACCCCATCCATCCAGTCTCGGATGGGCTCAAGCTTCTCGAAAAATGGCGCCCAATAGTGTTCTTGTTGTTGCTTCTTATCGATTGCGGCGCCTACTGCTGGTACGTGGGAACTGCCGACACCGCCAACGATCTCGGCCATTACCGGACGTTTTCAGAAACTTTTGAACGGTTGCCCTCAATGGGGCGACCACCAGCGATCATCATTTCTGTGAAATCAGAGGTGGTTACGCCGGACATCCTTGCGCCAAGGTCTTGCATTGATAGACCGTCTACAGCGGCAAGCTTGAAGGTGTAGTAGATGTTCCCTCCCAGGACGATCATCTGGAGCCAGTTGCGGTTCTCGATTGCTTCGCGCTGTTCCATGGAAAGTGGCCACCGGTCGAGATAGCCCGAAGGGTCTTTTCCGAATGCGTCACGGTTTGTTGGGTCATTGAGAGACATACAGAACATATTCAGCGCGTATCCGCTCCTACTACGGTGAGCGTCAAAGACGTAGGTTCCGGGGATGTCCTCATAATCTGGGGTGTCGCGCATAGATCCTGTGCTTTTCTGCGTGGCCTGAGTAAGAGCTTGGTATGTCAGTCTCACAGGTGTTCCCACCGATGATGGCGAATGGAGCGAGACGGTGATCATTGATTGTCATGGCCATTTCACCACAGCACCCCCCGCTGTCGGTGCGTGGAGGGTGGAACAAGAGGCAGCCGTTACGGCTGATCCGACACATAAGGGGGTGAAGGGTTCTATTGGGGTATCTGATGATGAAATTAGAGATGCTCTTGAAGGCTCGCAGCTGCGCTTTCAGAGAGAACGTGGAACAGACCTGACGTTGTTTTCACCTCGAGCAAGTTGGATGGGGCATCACCTAGGTAATCAGCACACATCCAAGTTCTGGTCTGAGCACCAGAATGAGTTAATCCGAAGAGTCTGCGATCTATACCCGAACCACTTCGCTCCCGTGTGTCAACTCCCGCAATCGCCCGGGAACTCCCTTGGAGCTTCAGTGACGGAGCTTGAGCGGTGCGTGTCGGAGATGAGTTTTATCGGTTGCAATGTAAATCCCGACCCGTCGGGCGGCTTTTGGGACGGTCCGCCGCTGTGGGACCGGTACTGGTGGCCATTGTGGGAAAGGATGCAGGAATTAGATGTTCCCGCAATGATTCATGTGTCCGTGTCGTGTAATGACCACTTCTTCACGACCGGCTCGCACTATCTCGGTGCTGACACAACCGCCTTTGTCCAAGCACTTACATCAGGTTTTATGAAGGACTTTCCTGGCCTCCGCTGGGTGATCCCGCACGGTGGCGGAGCAATTCCTTATCACTGGGGCCGCTTCAGGGGTATGGCTCAAGACATGGGTTGGGATTTAGAAAGCACCATGGATCAGATCTGGTTCGATACCTGTGTCTACCATCAACCCGGAATCGACCTTCTCCTCAAGGTTGTACCAACCGAGAAAATACTTTTTGGTTCAGAGATGGTGGGAGCGGTTCGGGGGGTCGACCCAGATAGCGGGAGCCACTACGACGACACGAAGGTCTATGTCGATCATGCGAACGTGAGTGACTCAGATCGATCGAAGATCTACGAGGCCAACATCCGCCAGGTCTATCCTCGCCTCAGAGGTGCGTCATGACTCGCGTTCGTGGAACCCGCCATGTTGTGGTGCGCGATGTAGAGCGTGCAGGACTCGAAACCGTTGATCGGTTAGCTCCGCTCGGTACTTCCACAGTGCACGAAGCGATCGGGCGCAGAGGGTATCTCGGTCCTCATATCACACCGATCCAGAAGGGTATTCAGGTCGCCGGCACCGCGATCACCGTGCTAAGTAACCCCGGTGATAACGGCATGATCCATGCAGCAATCGAACAGTGTCAGATAGGTGACATTCTTGTTGTGGCTAATACTGCCCCATCAACCCACGGCATGTTTGGTGATCTTTTGGGCACCTCGCTCATGGCGCGAGGTGCCCGCGGGCTTGTCATAGATGCTGGAGTTCGCGACACATTCGACCTGCGCAAGATGGGCTTCCCGGTCTGGTCCCGGCATGTTTCATGTCAGGGGACGGTCAAGAATTCACCAGGATCGGTCAACGTTTCAGTCAGTATTGAAGGGCAGGTCGTGATTCCCGGAGACGTCATCTGCGCTGATGACGACGGTGTTGTAGTTGTCGCGCGAGAAGAAGCTGAGTGGGCGCTCGAGCAATCCGTCGAGCGATTAACGAGGGAAAAGGCCGTTCGATCCCGGTTAGCTGATGGCGAGCTGGGGCTCGACTTTTACGGCCTGCGCGACAAGCTCCTCGATCTGGGTGTGGAGTGGGTTGATTCACTGGATGATGTTGACTAAGCAAATCAGACCGTGTCGATAAGACCGTGTCGATAAGTAGGTACTCCCAAGAAGAGAGCTTTACGTGAAGATCGTGATGGCCGGTGAGGGTGCGATTGCGCGCAAGCACCTTGCAGGAATACAACGAATCGGTGGCGTTGAAGTGGTTTCACTTGCCGGTGGGAACGCCGCCAACACAGAGGGCCTAGCGAGCGAGGTTGGTATCGGCCATTGGTCACTTGACCTGGCTGAATGCCTAGCTCAGCCTGGTGTCGAAGCGGTGATTCTCGCGACACCGACACCTATGCACGCTGCACAAGCTGTTCAGGTCTTGCAAGCCGGAAAGCATGTACTTGTTGAAATCCCGATGGCCGACAGTTTGGGCGACTCTGAGGAGTTGGTCCGAGTTGCCGACGAGTCAGGCCTGATAGCGATGGTCTGTCACACCAGGCGGTTTAATCCCAGCCATCAGTGGGTTCACGAGAGGATCGCCACTGGCGATCTAGCCCTGCAGCACCTTGTAGCCGAAACCTACTTTTTCCGTCGAGAGAATAAGAATGCACTCGGCGAGTTTCGCTCATGGACCGACCACCTTCTTTGGCACCACGCGTGCCACACAGTTGATCTATTTCAGTACCAGACTGGCGAGTTAGCAGATCAGGTTTCAGCCATTCAGGGACCTATTGACCCCAAACTCGGGATAGCGATGGATATGACTCTGGGGATGAAGGTTCCCTCGGGTGCGGTTTGTTCTTTGTCTCTGAGTTTTAACAACAATGGCCCCTTCGGCACCTTCTTCCGCTACATCTGCGACAACGGAACCTTTGTCGCCCGGTATGACGACCTCTTCGATGGCGGGGGTGAGGCGATCGATCTGTCAGAGGTTGGTGTGTCAACAGACGGTATAGAGCTTCAGGATCGGGAGTTCTTTTCTGCGCTCGATGAGAGTCGGGAACCCAACGCGTCGGTTAGACAGTGCCTTGATGCTATGAAAACTCTTCATCTACTTGAACAGGCTTTGTGACGAGACGTCACTCGACCAAGAATCAGCTTCGTCACGGGTCTTGTTCTGCGTCTCATGAACATTGGGAAGAAGAGGTTCATGCAGGTGAGAGTGTCGGCTCGGCTTTCTGCAGCTTTAGCTGAACGGATAGAGGCGTTCGGGGTTCTCAACGAGGATCCGGCTGCAAACGGAATCGTCTGCAGCGAATGCCGCTAGGAGATCAACGAGATCGCCGTCGTCTGGCATGTGCTGCACATTTGGGTGTGGCCAGTCAGTTCCCCAAAGGACGCGGTCTGGTGCGGTTGCGATTAGCGCTTGGATATAAGGAACGACGTCGTTATAGGGCGGAGACCCGCTTGCTGTTATCCGTTCGACACCCGAGAGTTTTACCCATGCGCGTTCATCGTTCAGCATTGCCAGCAAGGTCTGGAATGGTTCTTGCTCAAGGCCGTCCTCTACTCGAATGCGAGCCATGTGGTCAATGAGGTAGGGGACTGGCATCTGATCAAGCATTTGGGCGTAGTTGGGTAGGTCTTTGGCGTCGAAATGCAAGGCGACATGCCAGCCAAGTGGGGCGATTCGCTTGATGAGACGCCAGTAGGTGTCAAGATCCGGGGCCCCACCAAGGTGGGCGACAAAGTTGAATCGGATGCCCCGGACGCCAGCTTCGTGGAGCTGTCGGATTTCGAGATCTGTCGTGTCGTCGTCGATCATGGCGACGCCTGAGTATTTCCCGTTGCCCCGTCGGACAGCGTGGAGCAGGGCTGAGTTGTCCGTTCCATGGCAGCTTGCTTGAACGAACACGGCCCGGCTCAACCCAAGCCGTTCTTGGAGCTCTTCGAATCTGTCGATTCCAGAGTCGGGTGGCGTATATGCCCGTTGTTTGGCGAACGGGAACTGGCTAGCCGGGCCAAAGATATGACAATGAGCGTCGCATGCGTTGGGCGGTGGGATGAATACCTTCGGCGGATGTGGGTCTGGGTGGGGTCCGGGGATGACCTTGGTCATTAATATTCCCGCGGGAAGACGTGACCGTCCATGAGCTTGCGGGCTGTTCGGATGACGCTCGCACGCTCGACGACAGGGCTACCACTGGAGTTGAGGGTGAGCCCGACGACAGCGGTGAAACTTCCCGTTGGGTGTTCGATCTTGACGGCGCCGTCGGCGCCGTCGACTAGTACCTCGTTGGCGGGTGTGCCGGGCATGAGGGCCGCAGTAGCAAGTGACACGGCGCCGAGTACCCCAATCGCGTCGTGACATCGGTGTGGGATGAACGTCCGGGTTGAGATTGAACCCCCAGCGGTCGGCCTGGAAACCATTGTCAGTTTTGGGACCGTAGTTTCAGCGACATCCCCGAGATTCATCATGGGCCCAGCAAGGAGCCGGATGTCTTCGAGGTTGGAACACAAGGCAGCGTTGGCCTCAAGTTCAGCGCAGCTTTCCGTGCCGGTAATCCCCATGGCTTCGGCTTGCATTACGACTACGGGCATGCCGTTGTCCACGAGGGTGGATGCGACACCGTGTATTTCATCGACTCGGTTTCCAGTCGGGAGGAGTGCACCACAGGATCTTCCCGCTATGTCTTCAAAGTCGAGCAGTATTGGCGCAGCCGAACCGGGAACACCCGAGATCGTTGTGTCCCCGCGGTAGATGGGCTGTCCGTTGGCTACCTGGCATGAAGCGGTAGCAACAGAGTCGGTGTTGAGCATGAGAACTCGGACGGAAGCTGGGTTCTTGGTCGCCTCGACTAGACCCCGTTCGATAGCAAACGGTGCTACTCCGGCAAGCAGATTTCCACAGTTCTGCTGATCAGAGACAGTCGATTTATTCACCCCGAGTTGGAGAAACAGATATTCGACGTCGGCGCGCGGGTTGTCACATGGTCCCACCAAAGCGACTTTGCTCGTCAGAGGATGGGCGCCACCGATTCCGTCGATCTGTCGGCTATCGGGCGTGCCCATGAGCTGGAGGAGCATCTCGTCCCTCTCGCTGGTATTGGTCGGCAACTCATTACGAAGGAAGTAGGCGCCCTTTGAGGTACCGCCTCGCAACAGCATGCAGCGGATGCCGTCTCTCATAGAGAGAAGTCTGCCTCGTGTCAACATGATCTTCGACATTCAGACCAGGCGTATTGCTCAGCCTCACGGCCGAAACGTGAGTCGAGACGAGAAGTAGAAGTTGTCGGTTGACTTTGATTGGTAGCAGGCTTTGACCCGTTGTGTCGGGAGGAAAATAGCGTGACGCGAGTTGTTCATGACGGTCGTGCTTATGGCCGACAGGAAGGCGAATGGGATCCCGATCTTGTAGAGACGGGTCCCGGGACGCGTTCTGGTGAGTTATTGCGACGGTATTGGCATCCAATCGCGCGTGCGGAAGAAGCCACAACCCTGCCGAGAGAGGTCAGGCTCCTAGGTGAAGATCTAATTTTGTTCCGGAATGGCCTTGGTGAGGTTGGGCTAATGGAACCGCGCTGTTGTCATCGAGGAACAACCCTCTATCACGGCAAAGTTGAAGAGGTCGGAATTCGTTGTCCTTACCACGGTTGGCTGTTCGCACCGGATGGTTCCTGCCTAGACCAGCCCTGTGAACCTGATCGCGGTCGGAACCGCAATCGTTACCGGCAGCCCTGGTACCCGGTTGAGGAGTACAACGGCTTGATATTCGCCTATTTGGGACCAGCAGAGAAGCAGCCTGTGTTTCCGCGCTACCAGATCTTTGAAGACATGACAGACGAAGAGGAGATCGTCATTGTCGAACATTTCGCATTTGGCGGCCCGACCGAGGCACCATGCAACTGGTTTCAGACCCACGAGAACGCCATGGATCCCTACCACGTCTTCGTTCTGCACTCGACTTTAAGCGAGCCCCAGTTTGACCCTCGGTTACGGGAATGGCCGGAGATCGACTGGCAGGGACACGAGTGGGGGGTTACCTCAACCCAGGATCGCCAGCTGGAGGATGGGGTGACGCTGCATCGCATTACCGAGATTCGGATGCCGACAATCCGAGTTGTCCCAACCCCGACGCTGAGTGTCCTGGGTCCGACAAACAACCTTTCATGGGCGGCCCCGATTGATGACACGAACACCAAGGTGTACTGCATGGTGCGGAAGCGGGTCGATTCCGAAGTTCAGGGCCTACCCGTTTATGGAGGACAAAAGAGTTGGTTTGAGCTATCCGACAAGGAGCACCAGTTGTACCCCGGCGACTTTGAGACACAGGTGGGTCAAGGGGCAATTACCCGACATTCAACCGAGAGGCTGTCTTCTAGCGATCGAGGTGTTTCGATGGTACGACGACAATTCAAGGAACAGGTTCAGGTGGTAGCGGACGGCGGTGACCCGATTGGAGTGAGATTCGACGGAAGCGAGGCTCCGCTTGCATTAATTGCTGGCAACTACATCCTCGACTCAAAGACTGATCTCACGCAGATTCCGCTCTTGAGCCTTAAGTCGGTCTCGTAGTTACTGCTCTTAGCGAGCACGAGGAGGGCCTAGCCGGTGTGACCGATGAGGTCCTCTACCTGATGCGCCCACTCGAGATGTGCCGGCAAAGACTCCGGTGAAAACCCTGGAACGGCTAGTGACACGACACCCAAACCGCTGGCGATCTTGGCAATACGCGAGGGATCCCGCTCGGCCAGCACCAGATCATCAAGCACCACAGCCGGAACTGACCTCACCGCTGCCGCAGGTCCCGCACGTACTAACTCATTTTTAATCCGTGCCGCAAGGTCGTCATCAAGTCCCCATCCGATGCGGTACTCCCGACGACTGTTCAGCGACGCGTAGACGGCCACGTTGAGCAACGACGGAATGAGCGTCTCGTCGTGCGCCACGAGCGGGGCCCAGATCAGCTCTGGGGCCGACGCTCTACCCCTTGCCCCACTTTGGATGATCTCGACCGATCGCCCAAGGTCCCCTGTTGGAATCCCGAAGAGAAGAACTCGATCCGCTAACCGCCCCGCAAGCGACATCATTGTGTCGCCCCGCGCAGCAATGAGTACCGGCGGGCGTTGAAGTGGGACCTCAAGGGTTCGACCGGAGCTCTCTTCGAGTGCCCGTCCGTCGGCAACCGCTCGTACCAGTTCGATCAACTCCCGGGTACGGTCGGGAGCATCACGGCGAGACATCCCCGCCACAGCGCTTACCTCCGAGCCGCCGGCCGAAACACCCAAAAATGTCCGACCAGGCGCATGCTCCTGAAGGGTCGCAAGCGCCGACACTGTGTGGAACGGGTGACGGAGGTAGGGGTTGGTCATTGCCGGTCCCACCTCCAGGCTGCTTGTCGCCTCAGCAGCGGCGAGAAGCTGGATCCACACATCCCGCCACCAGAATGCGTCGGCAAACCCGGCCCAAGTTGCCCCACCCGTCTCTGCAACCGCCGCCAGCGATGCGACATCACTCGTGGTCGGATTGGCCATGTGGCCGACTACCCCGACCATCAATTGTCCCCAAGTTCGCGACGCATGACCTGAAACGCGGCGACGGCACAGTCGATTCCCTCGGAGAGGTCAGCCTGGGTCAGCGCCAGACCGATGGAACTGGGCTCGTGGGATTGAACCAGTGCAGCCAAGCGACACCCTATTTCCTCAACGCTGCCGACAAGTATCAACTCGCCTAGGCGTCGATCAGTGATGAGACTCCTAGCCCTGCTGTCATCCCCACTACGCAACTCGTCGGCGGCCTGTTGAAGTTCTTCAGCGGAGACGCCGAGACGGTCCCTGGCTGCCTGTGGCCCGTTCAGAAGCCCCCAGATCATTTGCGGTCGGTTGCATTCGATTGCCTCGTCACTGAAGGCTGCACCCGGATAAAGCGCTACGTCAATCGGCCTCCTGGAGCGAGCCCAACCGATTACCTCACCGAATCGAAAGGGAGGCATACCAGCGACAAAGACCCCATCAGCGACCTCCGAGGCCAGGCGGTTAATTTTTTCGCTACGCGACCCGACGAACACGGTGAGCCGTGATCCCACAATGTTCTCATCAATTGCGTAACTCGGTGGTTTGTACTCGTCGCACGCTCTTCGCTGAGCGACCGATCGCGCGATCTCTATGAATGAACGGACGCGCGAAACCGGATTGACCGCATCAAAACCGAAAGGCTGCAATGACATATCGCCACCAGCCCCGACCCCTAGCACCATCCGGCCTCCGCTGAACTCATGGATCGTGAGAGCGGTCGAGGCTGTAAGCGCGGGATGCCGTAGATACGGGTTCGTTACACCGCTACAGAGCCGTATCCGGTCGGTGACCACCGAGGCGGCGGCAAGTACCGAGAATGGCTCACGAGCTGGACCTTCGTCACCCAACCAGAACTCATCAAGCCCCTGTCTCTCAGAGTCGAGAACGGCTTGCAGTAGTTCGCCAACAGGCCTATCAGGGAAGACCCAGAGGCCGGTTCGGACCTCAGCCATCATGGAGCGCTCGTATGCTGGAGGGGATGACCTGGATTCGTACAATCGCGTGGCCGGAAGCAGACGGACAACTCAAAGAGGCCTACGACTGGCAGGCTGCAGCACTTGGAAGCCCCGCGGAGTTCACAATCCTGGGAAGCCTCTATCCGGCAATTGTCGAAGAGCGCCTGCGTCTCTACCGTGTTGTTGAGCACTGTCCGTCCTCTCTCACACCCGTTGAGCGACAGGCCGCTGCACTGACCACGTCTCTCCTTAACGGTACGGGTCACTGTGCTTCCGGATTGCAACTCAAACTCCGGTCTCTGGGTGTGTCCGAGGACGCTATCCACGCAATCCAGCACGACCCCGCGGCTCCAACAACCGGAGAACCCCGGCTTGATTCGATCTGTCGTCACGCTGCAAAACTCACCCTGACCCCGAAGGCAATGGCTGAAGAGGACCTGGTGTCGTTGCGAACACACGGGCTCTCAGATCTGGACCTTCTCGACCTCAACAACATTGTCTCTTATTACAACTACATCAACAGAGTGGTCATGGGACTCGGGCTCCGATCGGAGATCGCCACGGCACACGAGGCAACCAAAGCTGTGCCGGGCGACGAGGCAAATCAAACCAGCTGAGGTAGGACCTCGGAAACGAGGATCTCGATGGTTTGCCGAGAGGAAGAACTATCCAGACCGGGCACGATCGATAGGTCGCTTACCCCCATTGCCGAAAACTGGCCGAGGGAATCAACAATTTCCGTGACCGACCCGGTCACCGCGTTCCAGTCGACCTGGTTCCCGGGGCTCTCTTCCTGTCCGGTCAGGACCCGCACCCGGTGGGCCAAGAACAGGCCTCCTGCGTCGAAGAACTGTTGAGCCGTGCCAGCCAACTCAGATGGAGTAGCCCGCGAGGCCTGGTAAGGCAGTCGTCTCTCAATGGCCCGTTTCATTGTCGCCTCGGCACCGGCGAGCCATACGGGGGGAGCAGAAGGGATTGGTCCTGGCGAATAGGAGGGATCCTCGAGCAACTTGAGCAGGCGGGTGAGCCCATCATCGAACGCAGTGCCCCGCTGTCCGAAGTCGAGGCCACCGGCTTCTATGTCCTGTCGCCAATACCCAGGAGTGACGACGAGCACAAACCCGCCATCGGCCAGCTGGTGAAGACTATTTGCCTGCTTTGCCAGCCAAACCGGATCCCGGAGGGGTAGTACCGCTGCTGAGATGCCCACACGAGCACCGGGAACGACTCCGGCCAACCAGGCCAGCGCAGTAAGGCCCTCCATTCCGCCTGCCCAACGATCAAAGTCCGGATTGGCCAGGTAGCCGTCGCCCATCCACAAAGTGTCTAGACCTCCCTGCGCTGCGGCGCAGGCAAGTTCGCGGACCTCCTCACGGCTTGACGCAAACGGTGAAATCCCAAGACGCATACCCGCGACCTCCGTCAGGGAGTCGTCCCTGCCCGGGTTCGACTACCTATCCAATATACGGATTGTTCGGATCCCATTCAGAGTGAACTTCAGGTTTGTTTGTCGGGCTGCCGAGATTTGAACTCGGGACCTTCGGTCCCCCAGAACGATGAGCCCGTCCACGATGGCCAGACGATCCATTGTTGGACCCAAGCGCAACGATCACGGTGGGTGGCATCCGGGGAAGGTCAAGATCCGGCCGGGATAGGCACGGTTTTGGTGTAAGTACCCGAGCGGAGAACCACTCCTGGCAGGGACCCCGTGACTTCCCCATCTTCAACAGCCAACGCACCGTTGACGAATACCTTGTGGATCCCCTCGGCGCTTGCGTAGAGGCGGGGACTCTCTCCGGGCAGGTCATGACGGAGGCGCAGTTCACCGGCGCCAATCGTGTCCGGGTCAAACACCACTAGGTCGGCATGGAATCCCTTCGCGATTTGGCCCCGCCCCGCAAGGCCGAAGTAGCGGGCTGGAATGTCGGTCATGTGGGCCACCGCCTGCTCCAGCGACGCCAAGCCTTGACCCCTCAGGCAGTCGGCCAGCCACTCGGTGGGGTAGGAGGCACCGGCCATCCGGTCCAGGTGGGCTCCGGCATCTGATCCGCCGATCATCACGTGTTCGTGGTCCCAGACGGTCTGACGCATCAGCCAACTTGCCGGATCGTCATCGGTAGGGCCGGGCCAGAGCACGGTGCGTAGGTCGTCGGCCATCACAATGTCGAGCAGGGTGTAGAAGTCGCGCTGGCCACGCTCCCGGGCGATATCACCGACCAACTGGCCTTCGAGACCGGCATTCTCCTCCGAGAACGTCTCACCCACTCGGTACCTCCCCCAGCCGGTGAGGCGGGAGAAAACCCCGGCCTCCGGTGAGGCTGCCCGTCCCTCGAGGAACCGGCGTACCTCCGGGTCGGCCAGGCGAGCCTTCTTCTCGTCGACCGGAAGCGCCATGACCTTTTCCCAGTCGGGGAGCTTGTAGAGGGCACAGAACGAGTGGAAGTGCATGGTCATCCCAACCAGGATCGGCATGGTCAGAGCTACAGCTCGGCCGCCCCGCTCAGCCACCCGCTCGCAGGCCGATACCTGATTGCGGAAGGCCTCAGGCCGTGCTGAGTCCACGGTTAGCACATTCCAGTTGAGAGAACGTCCGGCGGCCAGCGACATGGCGGCCATCAGGTCGACCTCGTCGTCGTTGAAGCCGTTGAGGCATCCGTCCGATACCCACTCCAGGGTCGTACCTGGATACTCGGAGCACACCCCGGCAAGGGCGACCACCTCGTCGTCGGAGGCCACCCGCGACGGCACCGGTACTCCGTTGCCGTCGGTGTGGGTGAACGACCGCGTCGTGGAAAAGCCCAGGCCACCGGCGGCCAGTGCCTCGCCGAGCAGTCTCTGCATCTCGGCCACCTCTTCGTCGGTGGCTTCACGGGCCACCGCATCGTCCTTCATGACCATTCGTCGCAGCGCGCAGTGTCCGACCATGGCAGCCACGTTCACCCCGACGTTGCCGTCTAGGCGGTTCAGATAGTCGGCGAACGACCGCCACTGCCAGTCGACACCTAACTCCAGGGCTGCCGGTGACATGCCCTCTACCTGAACCATCATCGCCCCTAGGTAGGCGGCGTCGGAGTCATCACCCAAGGGGGCCAGAGTGAAGCCGCAGTTACCCATCACAATGCTGGTCACCCCGTGCAGGTTCGACGGGGAGGCCACCGGGTCCCAGAAAAGTTGCGCGTCGTAATGGGTGTGGGGGTCCACGAACCCGGGGCACACCACCAGGCCGTCGGCGTCGACCACCTGGGTCGCCTCACCTTCGGCCAGGTCACCCACCGCCGCTATGAGACCTCCGGCCACGGCCACGTCGGCCCGGACCCCCGGCCTACCGGTGCCGTCCACCACAGTGCCCCCACGGATCACCACATCGAACATGGGGCGAGGCTATCGGCGGCCACGATTTGTCTGGGGCACGCCCGTTAGTCAGTAGTCGTCCCGGTGGGGGATCATCGTCCGGTGAGTGACCGGACCGAGGCCCTCCTGGCTGAAATGACCCTCGAGGAGAAGGCCACCTTGATGACTGGGCGCGGCCCGTGGGATGTACGGCCTGTCGAACGCCTCGGCATCCCGTCGTTGAAGGTCACCGACGGCCCGGCCGGTGCCCGGGGCGCCGGCCTGCTGGGAACCGGAATCCCGACCCTCTGCCTCCCATGTGGCTCGGCGCTGGGTGCTACCTGGAACCCCGCGCTGATAGAGGATCTGGGGCGGGTGCTAGCCGCCGAGACCCGGGCCCGGGGCTGCCACGTGCTCCTCGCTCCAACGGTCAACATCCATCGGACACCCCTAGGGGGCCGCAACTTCGAGTGCTACTCGGAGGACCCGCACCTCACATCGTGCCTGGCGGTGGCCTACGTACGCGGCGTCCAGAGTGGCGGGGTGGCCACCACGACCAAACACTTCGTGGCCAACGACTCGGAGTATGAACGCAACAGCATCGATTCGGCAGTGCCCGAACGAGCCCTGAGGGAGGTGTACCTGGCGCCATTCGAGGCGGTAGTTACCGAGGCCGGGGCCTGGGGGATCATGTCCTCCTACAACCGGGTCGACGAGACGTTCATGGGCGAGAACCATCGACTCCTCACTGGCGTGCTACGTGACGAGTGGGGTTTCGACGGGGTGGTGGTCAGCGACTGGTACGGCACCCGGTCGACGGAGGCTGCGGTGCGGGCCGGCCTGGACCTCGAGATGCCCGGCCCCGGCCACCACTACGGCGACCAACTCGTCGAAGCAGTACGAGCCGGCAAGGTTGACGAGTCACTGCTCGACCGGGCGGTCCGACGTCTCCTGCTGCTCTTGGAGCGCACCGGCGCCCTCGACGATCCGTTGGACGTGCCCGAACGGGAACTAGACGTGCCCGACCACCGGGAACTGGTCCGCCGGGCCGCCGCCGAGTCGATGGTTTTGCTGGCCAACGACGGGGTGCTGCCCCTCGAGGTGGCAAACCTGGGCAGTTTGGCCGTCATCGGCCCCAACGCGGCAACCGCGGTGATCATGGGCGGGGGATCGGCCCAACTCCTGCCCCAACACGCCACCTCACCGTTGGAGGCCCTCACCCGGCGGCTGCCCGACTGCACGATTCGCTATGAACCGGGGGCGGTCATTGACCGATCAAGCCGCCCGTTGCCCGCCCGGCTCCTGAGCTGTCCCGATGGCCAGCCCGGCTTCGCTGTCGACTACTTCGACGGGACCGAACTGGCCGGTGATCCCGTCCACTCGTCGACGCTGCGCGACGGGCGCCTGCTCCACTTCGGGATGGTCGATGGGGTGGCCGACCCATCGACCTTTAGCTTCCGGGCGGTGGCCACCTTCACCCCCGAGGAGACCGGTGAGCACACCCTGACCCTCGTCCAGGCCGGTCGAGCCCGGGTGCTAGTGGACGGAAACGTGGTCATCGACGGCATGGCCGACCCGGCCCCGCCGGGCGAGGCCTTCTTCGGCCTAGGCAGCGCCGAGATGACCGCGCCCCTTGTGTTGGAAGCCAGCCGGCCGGTCGAGGTGACGGTGGAATACTCCAGTGATGGGAGTATCGCCATGTACGGCGCACAAGTTGGCCTGCGGCTCCCACCCGCAGACGACCTGATCGACCGGGCGGTCAACGCTGCGTCATGGGCCGATGTCGCGGTCGTGGTGATCGGCACCGACTAAGATTGGGAGACCGAGGGGCGCGACCGAGCGTCCATGGACCTCCCCGGCGGCCAGGCAGAGTTGGTCCGCCGGGTTACCGCGGCTAACCCCCGGACCGTGGTCATCGTCAATGCAGGATCTCCGGTGACCATGGACTGGGCCGACGAGGTCCCGGCCGTCCTGGTCGCATGGTTCGGCGGACAGGAGATGGCCGACGCTCTCGTCGACGTGCTCACCGGGGAGTCCGACCCCAGTGGACGGCTGCCCACCACCTTCCCAAAACGCCTCGAGGACACCCCGGCCTTCCTGAGCTATCCGGGCGAGAACGGGCAGGTGCTCTACGGCGAAGGGGTGTTTGTGGGCTACCGGTGGTACGACGCACGGAAGGCTCCCGTCGCCTTCCCGTTCGGCCATGGACTCGGATACACCACGTTCGCCTGGGGGGAGGCCCGACTCTCAGCGGTGCCGAACTTGACTGAGATGGCCGGCGGGGCCACCGTTACCGTTACCGTTCCGATCACCAACACCGGCAACCGCACAGGCGCCGAGGTCGTCCAGTGCTACGTGGCTCCCGAGACACCGGTGCTGGCCCGCCCCCCGAAGGAACTCAAGGGCTTTGCCAAGGTCCGACTCAACCCCGGGGAATCCGCGGAAGTGTCCATCGATCTCGGACAGCGGGCCTTCGCCTACTACGACCCAGGCGACCCGACCTGGGTAGAACGCTCCATCCGGGTGCCGGTTGCCGCTGGCGGGGGGCGTCACGGCCCCGGCCACCGAAGCCAGCCAGGCTGGTACGCCGACCCGGGTTCCTACCGACTGTTGCTGGGCGCCTCGGCGTCCGATATCCGGGCCGACACGGCGCTAAGGCTTGAGGAATAGGCAGAGTCGGCTTCAGGTTGCGTAAACCCGGGTGATAACCGGGACTGGTTTGCTCCATGACCCTGATCGGGGCGATGATGGAGGATCTACGGGGCGCGTCCGGCGCGCCGTTTTTCACATAACTCGGAGGGGTAGTTCTTATGGGCCGAAAGTGGCGTGTTCTGACCGCATTGTTGCTGGGCTTCGCTCTTGTCGCGGGGGCTTGCGGCAGTGATGACGACGAGGCTGCTCCGGCGGCTACGACGGCTGCTCCGGCGGCTACGACGGCTGCTCCGGCGGCTACGACGGCTGCTCCGGCGGCTACGACGGCTGCTCCGGCGGCTACTACGGCT
>PYIL01046257.1_pt1 | contig 18845 bp, 21 predicted proteins | sample 3578041 | NCBI WGS metagenome assembly PYIL01 (sample SAMN08408023, study PRJNA431606) | Marine metagenome isolate SA_KN192-05_S13_150m, whole genome shotgun... | biome: marine; feature: oceanic pelagic zone; material: water; isolation source: 150 m water sample, 0.2-0.8 um fraction ... | reverse complement strand
TTATAAAAGGGACACTTCCCGCTAGGAAAGTATCCCTTTTCATTTGCCAAAATTCTCGCACAAAAAATCAGGGCACCGATGGGGGAAACCCACCGAGACCCTGATGCGGGCGCCTTTTGGGGGTAAGGCTCCCTATTGGCGTGCAGGAAATTTTTTAGGAGGATGAGCCGAGATCCCCTGCAATCCACTTATTACTACGTAACGTCACACCTTCTCGGACGTAGGAATGTCTCAGAGTTTTTCAGTAACGACCCTCGCTGCAGATTCTGCTTCGGCCGCATCCAACAGTGGAGTAACGCCACTCGCTAGGTGGTGTGAAGCTGGATCACTGAAACCCTTTTCTTGAAGATCAACAAGCTCCCGATTTCACCTTGGTCAACTTCACCCATGTCAGATTCATCTCCGATAGGATCTGCTAGGTCCTTCAGTTCTGGTCCCTCTGAAGTCATCAATATAATTTGATGGGCTGCTGGGTTTCCAATCTATAAACGTATGGCAGCTAGACTCAGCAGGACCCGTAAGAGTTCCCGGCGGTGCTAGAGATGAGATTCCAAGGGGGACCCGTGTGGGTTTAGAGCATGGCCTCGTTAAGAGTCACACCGAACCCGGGGCTGTCTGTTGGAGAGATATGCCCGTTCTCGGGGGATGGTTCGCCCAACCAGAGAATATCGCGCTCTTCCTTGATGTGGTCGGAATGGAACTCGGCCAGGTTGGCGCAATCGGTGGCCACCAGCAGGTGTAGGCCCCAGACCTCGCCGCCGCGGTGAGGACTGACCGGAATGTCATGTTTGTTGGCCAGTTCCACGATGCGGAGTCCGGCGGTCAGACCGCCGCACCAGGTGATGTCCGGCTGCCAGAGTCCCAGCGCCCCGGCATTTGCGATGTCTTCGAATCCGTGGTGGGTGAATTCATGCTCGCCGCCGGCTAGGATCGTGTCTCCGATCAACGGCCGCAGTTCGGCCTGGCTCGCCAGGTCGTCCGGGTTCAGTACGTCCTCGTACCAGTAGAGATTGAACTCCGCGAGGCGTTTGGCCATCTCCACTGTGACCGGTTTGTCCCAGGACATGTAGGTGTCGATCATCAGCATGGCGTCGGGGCCAAACATCTCCCTGGTCTTAGCCGCAGTTTCCACGGCGGTGTCATAGTCGGCCTCTGAACCACTCCAACGGTGAGGGAACTTATGGGCCTTATAGCCCAGCTTGTGATACAGCTCGGAGTCGCCTCCGGTGGCGTAGGAGAAGACCTTGTCCCGCTTGGCCCCACCCAGAATGTCATATACCGGTTCGGATTCGGCTTTGCCCAGCAGGTCGAACAGCGCCAGATCGACTCCGCTAAGAGCCATGATTGCCAAACCCTTTCGTCCGTAGGGCATCGAGGCATTGTAGAGCACGTCCCAAATGGAAGCGATGTCTGCAACAGAGTTTACTTCGCGTCCGACCAGGTATTCCTTGAAATGCCGGTTTACGATCTCGACGCTGGCGATGCCGCCGCCGCCATATCCGAGCCCGACCACACCGGCGTCCGATTCCACGCGGACGACGATCTGCCAGAAATTGGTGCGCCAGGACGGCACCACGTGTTTGTAGTTGGGAAAGACGGCTTTGACGTCAGTGATCTTCATGGATGAGATGAATCGTTCTCTCTTGGAATTGATATTTATGAGAGAAGGCGCAGAATCACCTTGAACCGGCGCATGGCGCAGGTCGCGCGCAGTTCCTCAAAACTGACTATCTCGCCAGCTTGATTACCCTGGCCCTCTTCTATCTGCATGTCAGCTTCGGGAATACCCTTCCGGTAGATGCGACCCAACGGTTCCTCTTCAACCTCAGAGTAAAGGAACCAGGTGGTCGTTGGCAGGCAGGTTTCTTCTGGTTCACTCAATTTCTTGTTTCTCAGCCAGATCTTATTGGATGGGAATCTGTGCGTAAGGAACGTTCTTCGACGGGTCGATCCTTCGACGCTCAATGAACGATGTACGGCGTTCCGAGCATTCTTCAGAGGCTAGGTAGTCTGGGAAATGATCTTGCATGGGCGTCGTGACCGGGTTTTCAAAGTGGTCGTGCCGGTTGTAAGAGATCTTCTGCATCTGGAGGATGATGGGGCTGACATTTTTGATGTCGGCGATCCACCGGTCAACCTCGGTCCACAACTGGTTTGGCTCCACAACCGTGTTGACCAACCCCATATCACAGGCCTGCTGGGCGGTGTACTGACGGCATAGCATCCACATCTCCCGCGCCCGTTTCTGGCCGATGCGGGCGGCCAGCATCGCCACGTTGTGACCGTTGGCCGGACTTCCCACGCGGGGGCCGGTCTGCCCGAACCTGGAACGGGTGGTGGCGATGGTGAAATCGCAAGTGTAGGCCAGGATGTTTCCTGAACCGATGGCGAACCCGTCTACGGCCGCAATCACAGGTTGGGGCATCTGCATCACAACCTCGTTGTAGCGGACCTCGGTCTCGCTGCGGTGACCCCGGTAATCGCCGTGTTCAAGCTCTGGGTCATAGCTCTGGTCGTTGCCGGTGCAGAAGCCGTTGGGGCCGGCTCCGGAGATAACCACCACTCGTATGCTGGGGTCTCCCGCTGCGTCCAGCAGGCTATCGGCCATCTCGTCCATGGTGATACCGCGCTTGGCGTTGTAGGTCTCCGGCCGGTTCAGCAGCAGCCAAGCCACGCCGTCTCCCTTCTTGTAGACAACGTCGGAATAAGAACTGGAGCCGATGATCGGGCCAAGGTAATTAGAGAATTTCTGGTCGATCATATCCAGGGCGTCCTGGAAACCCTTGATCAGTTCAGGTTCTGTCACATCTGGCTTGGCGCTGCCGACGATCTCCGCGTCGTTGCGGGTGGCCTGGAACACCTTGGTATTCAGCCAGCGGGTAAACCCGCGGGTGAAATCATGTACTGGTGCGCAGGCTTGGTGGGTGAAATCAATCTGCTTTCCGGTCTTGGTGTCATCCACCGTGACACTCAAGCTAGCCTGATCCGGCCCCGAGGTAGAGGTCAAACTGAGGTTGAAACACACGCCTGCTTTTTCATAGGTCGCGCTGGTCTTCAAGTCGATACTGGCTGGCATAAAGCCCTCCCAACTATTGGCAAGAATATTGCAGGTGGAATTCTAACAGGTGGGACTAAGGAAGGAAGCGGCTAGATGGCGCAGGGCGAAAAATGGCAAGGGACTGAGGGGCAATAGAAAAGAGGTGAAATGGCTCCCCGAGTAGGATTCGAACCTACGACCTATCGGTTAACAGCCGACCGCTCTACCGCTGAGCTATCGGGGAACGTTCAAAAAAGAGGGCAAATACTAAGATTGGCACCTTGGTGATTAGCCTTCAGGATTGTAGCACTTAGGCGGCGAACGCTCAATAAGATATCGGTCGTCTTGGTAGGGCAAATTCCTGTAGCGATAGGTTCTGGTGATAGAAGCCAATCGACTCTATGGAGTTTGTTTCTGCTGTGCTTCTATCATCTCAAAACACCAACCTGTTGTATCATGGAGTCAATACTTAATTGACCTTAAGTTTCTGAGGAGTTCTTTTCCATGCCTTCTTTTGATGTGGTTTCCAAAACTGATCTGGCGGAAGTCGATAACGCTTTGAACGGCGTAGAGCGCGAGATCAACCAGCGATTTGACCTATCCAATACCAAATGCGCCATCGTCCGGTCCAACGACCAACTGACGCTGACCGCCGATGACAGCATGAAGATGACCCAGGTTGAAGAACTGCTGAAGAAGTACCTGGCCATGCGCAAAGTGGAACTGGGCGCGCTGGACTTCAAAGATGCGCAGGACGCCGCCGGCAGCAGTCTCCGCGAGATCGTGGACATCAAGCAAGGAATCGACAGCGACCTGGGGCGTAAGATCGTCAAGGATGTCAAAGCTGCCAAGATGAAGGTCCAACTGGCGATTCAAGGCAATGAACTACGGGTCACCGGCAAGAAGCGGGACGACCTCCAGGCGGCCATCACCTTTATCAAAGACATGAAGAACACCCAGCCCCTGCAGTTTGTGAACTTCCGGGACTAACCTTTTCAACTAAGAATTGGACCTAATGGACAACAGAGAGATTGACGCGGGATTTACTGAGCGGTTCTGTTCAGGTGACGCTGACGGTCTGATTCCGTTGTTGGTTGATGACCTTAAACTCCCAGGCCCACTGTACAGTTTCGATTCCCGGGTCGCGTATTTGAGCAGTCTAAGGGACGGTTCGCGGGGAAAAACCGATACGAGATTCTCAGCACCACCGAAAACCAAGAACAAGTTTCCGTCGTCTATGACTACCATAAGCCCGAGGGTAGTCTCCTCATTTCTCAGCTGTTTAGGTTTAAGGACGAGAAGATAAGCGAAATGTTATTGGTGTTCGAAGGCCGCAGTATGGGACATGAGCCTGGCTAGTCTGCGAAGTCGGGCATGACCTCTTTGGCGAATAGGTCCAGGGAATCGATCACCTTCTGGTTTTCGATGCCGCCAAAGTTGATGAAGAAGATGATCTTCTCTACACCAGACTTTTGTAGGTTTTGAATCTTGGCTGTGATGTCGTCGGGCGTTCCAAACAGGGCAACGTTGTCGAACATGGCGTCGTAGTCAAAGGTCACATCCCTGGCAAACCTTCCCCGGTAGGCCTGGTACTCATCAGGTAGCAACTCCACCTCATTGTCCGGCGGCGCTCCCACCTCTTGACCCGTCTGCTTGAACCACATGAAAGGTAGTTCGGTGTCGTTTTTTGACTGGGATAGGTTTGCCGCGCAGTACATGGGTCTAGCCAGGACCACCCGGTCATCGTTGTAATCATGCCCTGCTTCGGCCAGCGCCCCTTTATAGAATTCGATCTGGTTGGCCACCTGGTCGAACGGATCCCCCTGTCCGATGAGCAGATTCCAGTCGTTGCGTGCCACCCGGTTCACGCTATTCTCGCTGGATGCTGCAACAAATATGGGAGGATGGGGTAGCTGCACCGGCTTGGGATGTACGGTCATGTCGTTGAACTGCCAAAACTCCCCGTTGTGATCGAAGGGTTTGTCGGATGTCCAAGCCTTGGCCAGCACGTCCATGGTCTCTTCAAATCTGCGGTTCGACTCTGCCATAGGGATGTTCAGCTTGTGGAACTCGCCCCACTGGAAGCCCCGACCCACACCAAAGTCCAGGCGTCCGTCACTGAGTAGGTCAACTGTGGCTGCCTGCTCGGCTAGTTCGATGGGGTTGTGGAAGGGTAGGACGGTCACGCCAGTGCCCAGGCGTATCTTCTCGGTGACGCCCGCCAGGTAGGCCAGCAGCGACAGCGTGGCGGAAACGATCCCGTGTCTTGAGAAATGGTGCTCGGTTATCCAGACGGATTCGAAGCCCAATTGTTCGGCGTGGCGAACCTGGGCCAACGCCTCTTTGTAGTACCTGACTTGTTCATTGGGATTGGGAAGTTGTACCGATTGGAATAGACCGAATTTCATAAATTCCTACTGTTGGGTTATTTATATCTGGAAAGATTGGCCTCTGAGCGCGGCTAGTTTAGCGAAAAACCTAACGGAGTGGTAGTACTATCTAGCACTGGCGAAATGACAAAGCTTGCTTCAAGCGAGTTGTAGGCCTACGATTGATTCGGTCCTATCTATTTCCGGGAGCCACACACCCCACAGTTTGCGCCCAGACTCGCCTCAACCATCTGCGCCCCCGCCCACAAACCCGGCAATTCGACCGCCTCGAAGTCGAGTTAGGACGTTCTCCTCACTCCAAAAGAACGTTAACTACCGTTATCTATGGACCGGGAATCTCTTTGCCAATTGTGCCCAATGGCTACAGTTTGTGACCATTGGCTGGTTGGCGTTGGACATCAGCGGATCAGCCCTCCACTCCATATTGACCGTGGCGGTTAGGGCCCTCCCTGTGCTGATTCTGGGACCCTGGGGTGGCGTCCTAGCCGACCGCTACGACCGCCGAAAGATGGTAATGATAGTTCAATTGGTCATGGTGGCATCGGCTCTGATTTTCGGAGCTATGGTGGCTTCGGACCGGGTCGACACCATCTGGCACGTTTACAGCTATATGGCGATATCAGGGATTGGATTCGCCTTTGTACAACCGGTCCGTCAGGCTTTGGTCGCCAATACCGTGCCCAAAGAAGACTTGGGCAACGCCCTGGCTCTGAACGCCATGGCGGTTACATCTATGCGACTGGTCGGAGCAGGTATCAGCGGCGTGTTGATAGAGACCCTGGATTTCCAGTGGAACTTCTTTGTTGAGTCGGGACTCTACGCCGGAATGATCTTGTTGTTGGTGCCGATGAAGACACCGTTCCGCGAGGAGTCTAAGAGGCGAAGGGCCTCTGTTGTTGCAGATTTCAAAGAGGGTATGGGATTCATTGTCAGCAACGTCAATCTGCTGCGTTTGATGCTGATGAACTTTGTCCGCACCGGTATCTTCATGCCCCTTTTGTTGTTCCTACCGGCTTACACCGAAGAAGCATTGGGCAGCGGCGCCGGAGTGAGCACGGCCATGGTGGTGGTGATGGGAGCGGGCGGGCTGACGGCTACTATCGTTATCTCGTCCTTAGGGTTCTTTACGAATAAAGGTATGGTGACCCTTATAGCTCTAATAGCAGGGTCATCGGTGGTACTGGTGTTGGGTCTGTCCCATTGGATCTGGCTCTCGATCCCAATCATGCTGATCATGGGATTCTTCCAGACCCATTTCATAGTGGCCAACCAGACACTGATTCAGACCTTGGTGCCGGACAACCTGCGGGGGCGCGTGACCAGCGTATGGCATTACGAGAGCGGGCTGATTCCGCTGTTTGCGGCACTCACTGGCGGTGTGGGATTGTTGGTGGGTATTGACGTCGCCATGGCCATTGGAGGAGGTATTTCCCTGGCCGTCTGCCTGTTTTTCCTGGTACGGTTTGCCAGCATCCGTGCCCTGGAGTAGGTCAGTCTACGGGTGTCGTCGACCAGCTAATACTCGCGTAGGTCCAGCTTATCTTGAAAGGTTGGTCTCCGTGGTTGGCGATGCTGTGGTGAGCGCCAGGGGAGATGAATGCAGCGTCGTTGGGTTTGACGATATGTTCTTCTCCGTTGATGACCATCAACCCTTCACCTTCGATAACGATCACCGACTCCTCAGCGTCATGGTAGTGGGTGGGCGCTGAAGCTCCGATTTCAAACTCGGCCACGCCGCTGGAAATCTTGGTGGCACCGGTGTCGCCATCAACCAGACTTGTTAGCAGCACTCCGGGCCGTTTCTTCTGATGCTCCACGCTGTCGAATCTGACTAGTTTGGCTTTAGGCATGGTTTCTCCGCGGGTTATTCGTTTGGTGTGCTCAAGTCCCAGCCGGGGAGCGTCATGTAGCCCTCGATTGGAATCTCCACGTGGGTGGTCAAACCCTGGGCCTGTTTGATCCGCTGGATGTTGTACAGATGGGTGATGTGCTCGTAGTACCGGTGACGGAATACGGTTTCAAGGCTGAACCAAATCTTGGTAGGAACTTCCGTATCACGCCGCAGACCGTCACCGTGGATGTTGTAGAACCACGGCCATTCGCCTTCATCGGAGAACTCAAATTCCTTGGATCGCATGGAACCAACGGTTTCTTGGGAGAGGATAGTCTGGCCCAGGGTTAGTCCCCGTTTCAGTTCCTCCAGGATACTCTCGACGTCCCAATACAGGTCTTCATCCAATCTGCGGTCGAATTTCGATTGGGCTAGAGCCTTGGTTTCTTCCGGTGTTGGAGCATTTGGTGGCACACCGCCGGTGTACATAGACAACCCCCAGCGCTGCCAGAACCAGCGGAAATTACCTGAGGCCATGTGGCTCAATTGACGCCTGATGCTCCAGCTGCTCCAACCCCACCTGTCTGATTCGAAGTCAAGCTGCTCTTGGGTCAGCCAGGTAACCTCCAACGCGGCACCTTGGTACAGATCTGATTCGAACTGCGGGAATAGCAGAGTCGCGGGTGATTTGTCGTCCAATGTTTCTGCGGGCATTTGTGTACTAGATACCCTGCCAATAGCGGCGTTCTTCGCCCCGGACAAAACGGCCAAAGCCCGGATCGGGGAAATGCCCGGCGGAGACCAGAGTGCCTTCGGCTTCCAACATGTCCAACACCGAATGGCGGGTTGCCCGGGCCTCATCTGGGATGATGTCGAACTCGGGGTTCCAGTCGGTGTAGTGGGCCTGTGCCGGACTGTGGGCCACGTCGCCTAGAATGAATGCATGCTCTCCCTTGGAAACCACCCTGATGGAATTGTGGCCAGGGGTGTGACCGGGAGTTGGGTAGGTGGTGAGTTCGGGTGTTATGGAGAATTCGCCTTCGATCAGGTCCATGATGCCCAGTTCTTGTAAGGGTAGAACCTGGGGAATAACGTACTCAACTGTGTTGATGACGTCGGGCTGGGTCCAGTAGTCCCAGTCTTTCTGGGGAACCAGGAACCGGGCGTTGGAGAAATTTGGCTTTCCATCTGTGAAGTTCCAGCCAACGTGGTCAGGGTGGACGTGGGTGAAGACCACGATGTCCACCTCGTCGCGGTCGATCCCCTTCTCTTTCATGTCGTCCAGCAGGTAGCAGCCCTCACCCTGCATACCGGTGTCGACCACGATCAACTTTCCGGAGGAACGGACGGCCAATGAACCCCAGCGGTGTTTCCCATTCTCATGGTCGGCCATCAGTTCGGGGTACTCGTTCCACTGCTCTATTGTTGTGTGTGGGAAGGCAACGAACGGTGATCTGAGGGGCAGGTTGTCGTTTAAAGAGATAAGTTCAACGTCGCCGACGTTCACGATGTGGTTGGGCATTATTTGCTCCATGTGGCTAGTTTTTGGCTAAAGCTCAAAGGTCTTCTTGTAGATGCTGGGTGAGCCGTATCCGTGTGTGATCAGGCCCATCATCTCAGCGTTCCTCGGGTCGGCGGCAATCTGCGCCTCCCACTCCGGAGACCGGGACGCCGTCTCATTTTCCATCTCGTAGACCACCGAGTACATGGGGTCTTCACCGCGTACCGTCTTGTAGCGTCGGCCCCTGATGATACCTGGGACCTTCTCAAAATTGGGAACGAAGACCGAGTCATACCACCCGTTCCATTCGACTGCCCTTTCGGCAGGGATGTTCATACGGCCGACGTGCAGGGCTGGTGCCATGTCGCTGTTTGCAACCTCTTCCGTAAGTTCATACGGATAGATCATCTCGTAGAGAGGGTTGAAAAAGTTAAGCCCAATTAAAGTGGGCCCCATGGTCTCGCTCCACTTGGACTTCGTCCGTTTGGTGAAGCCGTCTCCCAGGACTGCGGCCGGGCTGTCCAACTCATAACAGGCCAGGTGTTTGGGGCCATTTACCACGGCTTCGTAACGCGCGGCATTGATGACTCCAGGCACTGTGAGAATCTCGGCTATGTGCTCACCGTTGTACCAGCGGTTGAACTCGTCCTCCCGGTCTTCGGGAACGTCACACCAGACCATCAGCAGTCCGGTTCCTTTCTTGGCGGCCATGAAGAATCCCCCATCTATGTTCAGAGTTTATTGCAGCCGCATAGGCGATTCCGGCAACTAACCACGGCGCAGCAAACACTATAGCCCAGGTTGACGTAACGGGAAACACGTTCTTGATCGGATGGTGTGGTGTTAAGCTTTGGTGAATCTGTTTTGCAATGGTACTCTTGCTGTCATTCTGAGGCGAAAGCCGAAGAATCTCTTTGCTCTGAAACAGGCTGAGCAGTAGAAATGAGACCCTTCGTAGCCTCGGGGTGACATTGGAATTGTTGCCTAGATTTATGAAACGGGTCTTATGCAACGATATTAGGGAATCCAGGAAACCACCATAACGACCCCCACTGAAAACTCACCAAGAAGCAACCACCGGATATTCTACGGCTGGTTCATAGTTGTGGCGTCGGGATTGGTTGTATTCAGCAGTGGACCTGGTCAGTCCTACGTATTTTCCATCTTCATCGATTCCATTATCGAGGATACTGGATTGTCCCGCCCTGGTATCTCGGTGCTCTATATGGCCAGCACCGGCATGAGCGCCGTGCTGGTGGGGATCGTCAGTCGCCTGGCAGATCTCTACGGGCCAAAGGTGATGCTGGTGGCCGTGGGATTGGGCTTTGGCGCCGCCTGTTTCGGGATGGCCACCGCCACAAACATAGTTCTGTTCTACATAGCCTTTGCCAGTTTGCGGGCGCTGGGACAAGGGTCGTTGAACATCAACTCGATCTTGCTGGTGAACACCTGGTTCGTATCGCGACGTGGTCGAGCCATCGCCATAATGGGGCTGGGAGCCGTGCTTTCCAGTGCCATATTCCCTCCGTTTGCCCGTTTCTTGATCGTTAATATCGGGTGGCGAGAAGCCTACGCTGTAATAGGTTTGGTAGCCATATTTCTGATAATCCCGGTCACGTTATTGATCGTGAGGAATAGGCCAGAGGATATGGGTCTGTTCCCCGATGGGTTTTCTGAGCCGCCCGTGTCTGAAACCCGTCAGGCGATGGCAGGCGTCCAGACAGAGACTCGGGTGTTCAGTTCGGTGAGCTTCTGGCTGTTGGCGTTGTCCCTTGGCACGCCGGGGTTGGTGTCGACGGCGCTGGTATTCCATCAGACATCGATCTTCGAGGAGAAAGGACTGAGCGCAACATTAGCCGCCGGCGTGTTCATCATCTTCTCAGCGTCGTCTGCGGTCAGTTCTCTATTGGCTGGATTCGTAGTCGACCACGTCGGCCCCAAGGCCCTTTATGCCTTTTCCATGGTGGCATTGTTCGTCGCGTTGGTGTTTGCGGTGGCCATAAATTCGGTTTTCTTGGCCGTGGTCTACGTGCTAATCATGGGGATAGCAGGCGGCGCGCACCACATAGTTCAGGGCGTAATCTGGGCCCATTATTACGGACGCCATGGGCTGGGCCGAGTGCAAGGGTCTGCCATGACCATCAACTTCTGCGCATCTGCCGTTGGCCCACTGCCTCTGGCCATATTCCATGATCTGACCGGCACCTACACCGTTGGCATGGTGGTGATGATGGCCCTTCCCGTGCTATCTATCCTGGCGTTGGTCAAAGCACGGCCTGGCGCCAGCGAACAGGCAATCATTCTTACCAAAGGATGATTGATCTTATCTGCTGTCGATAAAGATGACCAAAATTCCGGTTATTTCAGGTACGGTCGTTGCCACTCTCTTGCGGGGACGAGTGGTTCTTTGATTGTCCTAGGGCTCATCCACCGGGACAGGTTCAGCCAGAACTCAGATTTGTCATTGGTGCCGGAACGACGCCAGCCGCCAAATGGCTGCCGATCTACAATGGAACCACTTGGCTGGTCGTTGATGTAGAAATTCCCGGCTGCGAACCTCATTAACTCTTAGGCTTTCATGGTTGCTTTCGTGTCTTCAACAAAGATGGACCCGGTGAGGCCGCAGGCGGTGGATTCGTCGCAAAGGCTGAGGACACTCTCGTAAAAGTAGTCGGAGTACACCAAAACCGTGAGCACCGGACCGAATATCTCTTCCGTAATCAACTGAGCTTTCGGATTGGTGGTGACGATCACCGTGGGCTCCACGAACCAACCCTCTGAATCGTCACATCTACCTCTTGCATCTACCAACATACGGTTGTGACGTGAAAGGAGCGCGCTTTTACGCCGTGGGCCGGTGTTCTTGCGGCGTAGTACCGGGGCTATGGGCCAGGGGTTCATTGCCGCAGAATCGGGCGTTGTGTAGAATGCGCCAAGAATCAGCCCCGATACTGGGTGGCATACTGGCGAACCACTGGGATTTGACCAAATGGAAGGAGACTTCAAATGGACTTTGGACTGACAGATAAGCGTGCATTTGTTGGCGGAGGCAGCCGCGGTATCGGCAAGGCCATCGCCATAGAACTGGCCAAAGAGGGTTGCGATGTGGTGATTGCATCCAGGACGCAATCAGCTTTGGATGAGGCCGCGAAAGAGATCGAGGACATCACGGGTCGCCGGATAATCCCCATAGCCCTGGATGTGACCTCCCGAGAACAAGTCGACAGCGTCATGGCTGAAGCGGTGAAGCAGTTGGGTGGACTGGACATCCTGGTCAACAGCGCATCGTTGCCAGGCGGTTCCCCTTCTGCGGTTGGCCCGATCGATGGGCTAGACGAGAATGAGCTGCTCAGCGATTTCGACACCAAATATGTCGGCGCTTTGCGCTGTGCCCGGGCGGCCATCCCCTACTTGAAGGAACAGCCCTGGGGCCGGATCATCAACATCAGCGGCGGCAACGCCAGGAACGCTGGTAATCTCAGTGGCGGCGCTAGGAACGTATCGTTGGTCCATCTGACCAAGACTCTGGCCGTACAGATGGGCAAGTTCGGGATTACCGTGAACTGCATCCATCCTGGTACCACCCGAACCGAGCGCACTGTGAGCCTCCTGGAGGCCAGGGGCAAGGCGTTGGGCGTGACTCCCGAAGAGGCGGAAGCCCTGGACTTCGCCGACGGCTCACCCCGTGGCAACCATATCAACCGCATGGTTGATGCATCTGAGATCGGCTTCTTGACGGCCTACCTGGCTTCGGATAAGTCATGGGCCGTGACCGGAGAGGTCATAATGGCCGGCGGCGGATCCGGAAACGCTGTCTACTACTAATCGGTATCTTGCTGGCCGATAGCTGAATTTAAAATGGGGTGTCTTTCCCACGCAACGAGGAGGACACCCCTGTTAGGTGTTTAATACCAATGGCAAAAGATGATTTAACAGAACTTGATCAAGATGTGAACGAAGTTCTCCGTCGTGTGGAGGCCCTTGCAAACGACATGCGTGGCCTGGGCATGGAACTAAGGTTCACGGCTGAGGAATACGGCCCGGAAAAGGACTTTGAGGGCACCATAACCAGGACCGTGACCTTCAACTTCAGGGTTGCCCAGCAGGACTAGCGCCGGCCTAGTGCCATCGCCGTGGCCTCTGGCATGGTCCTCAGTCGAAGCATGGCGGCAATCCCCCATGCGGGTCCGATGGCCAAGACCGCAAAGGCCGGTCCCCAACCAACCAAGTCTGCCATTACTGGTATCAACCTGATGGGTGCTATGGTCAGCAAGAAGCCGATACCCGTCTGAAAGGCCAGCGCAGTTCCACGGTAATCATCATCGGATAACTCGGTCAACGCTGTGGAGAACTGGGCCGAATCCGCGACCACCGACGCCCCCCAGACCATCGCCGCTATGGCGATCACCAGGTTCCATTCCACTGGTAAGAAACCTATGATTAACGCGGTGCCGCCGCTGATGGCCATAGCCCAACTGGTCACGGAAGTCCGGCCCATTTTCTCGGCGAACATACCCGCCGCCACGCAACCGATAGCACCTGATATGAAGACCAAGAACACCACCAAGCTGGCCAGGTCCAATGAATCTCCAACGAGGCTCTTGGTACCGTAGACGGTTGCCAAGAAAGCTGGTATCCACGCCCACATGGCATAGAGCTCCCACATGTGACCGAGGTACCCAAATAGGACCAATCGCGTTGATTTAATGCGTACGGTTTCCAGGATATAGCCAGGCTTGAATTTTCTTGCCGGAACATCCAACGGCCCGTCTTGAACCAGGAAATAGACTATGGCTGCCCCCAGGGCAGCGAGGCCAGCGCTGAGATACAGAGTGATCTCCCACTGGGCTACAAAGATTGAGCGTAGGAGGTGGGGTGAGCCGGATCCGATGGTCAACGCACCGATCATGACACCGATGGCGATACCCCTTCCGGAGAGGAACCAACCGGAGATGATCTTCATCCCTGGTGGGTACACACCACCCAGGAATATGCCGCTCAGTATGCGCAGCACCAATGCTGTGGCGAACCCCCCTGGAACAAATACCAAGGCGGCGTTGAAGAACCCGGCCAGAAGGGCGCTGATGGCGAAGACTTTTCGAGTATTGACCACGTCTGCGACATTAGTCAACGCGATTAGCATGGTGCCGATGACAAAGCCGATCTGTACGGCGATGGTCAGCCAGGCGATGTCTCCCGTGGAGAACCCTTTTTCAGCCTCAAGGGCCGGGGCGATGGCGTTGGTGCTGAACCAAATGGTCAGGCTCAGGACCGTTGCTAATGACAACAATGCCAGCATGCGCCACCGCAGTGGATGCTCTGGAGTGGCGGTCGGGCTCTGCTGGTTCGCCTGTTCATCTTGAGGGTCGGGCAATCTCTACCAGAGCTCCTGGCTAGCCAGTTTGGCGCCCTCTACCATCGCCTCTAATTTGGCCCAGGCGATTCTGGACTCCACTCGTCTTCCCCAGGCTGATGTGCCAAAGCCGCAATCCGAACCGACCATCATGTTTTCCTTGCCGACGACATTGGCGTAACGCATGATGCGCTCCGCGATCAGTTCCGGATGCTCGATGAAGTTGGTAGTGGTGTCCAACACGCCCGGGATGATTACCTTGCTATCCGGGAGTTTCACCTCCTGCCAGACCTTCCACTCGTGGGCATGGCGGGGATTGGCACCCTCGAAAGAAACTGCGCCAGGTGGGGCTTTTAAGACGATGTCCACAATCCTCCTCAGGGGCACGTCATGGTGGTGAGGACCCTCAGTGTTTCCCCAACAGAGGTGCATGCGCATCCGGTCTGGCGCGATTCCTGCCAGGGCGTATTGCAGAACTTCTACATGCATCTCGACTATCTTGATGAACTCGTCCTCGCTGAGGTGTGAGAACTGGGTGACTCTGGTCATGGCCAGGTCGGGACAATCTATCTGGAGCATCAGACCGGAACCGACGATGGCTTTATAGTCGTCTTTCATAACGTCGGCCAGGGCGTACAGGTATTCCTCTTCGGTGACGTAGTGTTCGTTGTGGAGGAAGTTGGCGATGACACCGGGGGAGGCGGCGGTCATGAATACTTCTTCAGCTTGTACCCCTGAGGCCGCATTCTTCAGCCGTTGGATGTCCCGTTGGACAGCGTCCTTGTCCTTCCAGGCAATAGGGCCGGTGCAGGCGGGCCACGGTATGGTTGCCGATGACGAAACGCCGCTTTGGGCCGCAAATTCCGGAAAATCCAGCATGTCAATCCGAGGGAGCGCGCGCAACATCTGTTCGCCATCGAACCCGGTCAGGCGGTCTTTCACATAGGTGGCGTACTGCACTCGGCCTTGCTCTCCGTCATTGATGACGTCGACGCCGATGGCTGCCTGCTTGGAAACCACGTCCGCTACGGCTTCTTCTACACCCGATTGGAATTCCTCGGCCTCTGTGTCCCCTGGGTCCAGTCTGGAACGCAATAACTCCTGCAATTCGGGAGAACGGGGTAGGCTGCCAGTGTGAGTGGTGAGGATCCGTGTTTCGCTGCGTTTCATGGCGGTTTTGCACTCCTTTTAGCGGCTTTGAACTCGAATTCTCGCTGGTGGTGTTCGCGTTCAATGGCCAAAACGATTCTAAATGCCGAGATGGAGAGAGCAATCCCGAGCGCTGCCATAACGGCCAGATTACATAGAATGCTAGAACTTTGGAGAATGGCTAGGCTAAGGAGAGAATGCCTAAGTCAGGAGTTCTTTTACACGATCAACTACCTGGTTCGGGCCGAATGGTTTGCTGATGTATTCATCAGCTCTCTTGGCAAACGTCGTAGCCCTTAATGTGAGGCATCATCACGTCTTAGATAAGGATGTCGGGTTTAGAGCCACGATCATCTCCATTGCCTCTTCATCGTCTTCTGCAATTGAGACTTGGTAACCTTCTTTGTTGAAAACGAAAGCCAATGACCGGACGATATTAGGTTCGTCATTGACGACCAGAATCTTATTGCCGCGCAAAGTGCACAACCTTCCTGGGTGACCATTTCTTAGTTCGTCGGATGTTTGGGTGGAATCGAACCGATCTGGTGTTCAATTTCGGAAACCGAACCGCATTGATTTACATATAGCGGTAAGGTCCATACTAACCTGGTTTAAGATTAAATTAACCGGCGCAGACAATCGGATGAATTATGAATGAGTATGGTTAAGGAAATTAGGTCGCTAGGCGTAACATAGCCTTGGTTGCCTAGGGTTTATAACGCGTTTAATACAGAGTTGTCTAGTCAGCACGGGTCTTTTCTTCGTATCCTCTGGGAGTGATCACCCTCCCTCCGTGGAGGTATGTCGTGGAATTTCCAATCACCACAATGGTCACCATGTCGACGAACTCCGCATCCTTTTCCAGGTCTTGCAAAGTGGTGAGTTTCACTCGCTGCCCAGGCCTGAACGCGTCACCAACCAAGCCAACCGGGGTATCTCCCGGGCGGTGCTCTAGCAAGATTTCCCGGGCCTCAAGAAGCTGGCTCTGTCTGCGCTTGCTGCGGGGGTTATAGAGGGCTACCACGAAGTCACCCTGTGCGGCAGCCTCCAATCGATTGCGAATTTTCTCCCATGGTGTGAGGAGGTTGCTGAGGCTGATGGCGCAGAAGTCTTGCATCAGTGGAGAACCCAACACTGCGGCAGCGGCCTGCATGGCCGAAACTCCAGGAATCGTTGCAACTGCCGGGGATTGGCCGTCCCAGCCCCGGTCTGTGAGCACTCTAAAGACCGGGCCTGACATGCCGTAGATGCCAGCGTCACCGGAAGAGACCACAGCAACGGTCCGCCCTGCGTAGGCGAAGTCCACCGCTGCGGAGGCCCGCTCCAGCTCCTGGCCCAGTTCCATGGAGACCACTTCCTTGCTGGTAATCAGACCCTGTATCTGGTCGATGTAAGCCCGAAAGCCGACTATGACATCGCTTTCAGAGAGCGCTTGCGACGCGGCAGGCGCCAAGTATTGAGCGTCTCCAGGGCCAAGGCCAACCAGGTGTAACTTTCCTTTGGTGGATACGGTGGTCATTGAATCGTGTTCTCCAGTGTTTTGGTCGTATGGCCGTTTATCTGGAAAGTAATGTTAGTCGAAGGTCTTGCGGGCCACCGCGATGGTGGCCCGAGTGGTATTTTTTCGAGTTACAACCAACTCGTTGGATCCGGAGGCCAGTAACGCAGACGGCTCGGCCACGCCCCAAACGCCAACCAGATTGCGGGCGCGCTCCGACTTGGAGGTGATCGCCTCAGAGTGGGTCTCGAAGACGTTGTTTAACCTGTCACTCTGATAGAAGGTCAATGGCACCCCGTGACGTTCGGCCAGTTGTTCTAACCCGGGTTCACCTCGTTTGATCTCGGCAGATGAGATGCCAGCTAGGCACTTCGCAGATAGCCCATTTTCCACGAGGGTATCGTTCAGCAGCGATTCCAGTTCCTCTACTGGAACGCCCCGTCGGCAGCCCATTCCAATTTCCAGACTTTTGGGTCGGTAGACCACGGTGATCTTGTCAGCCAACAGGGTATCCAGAGGCTCCGTTTGGTCGGTGATGACCAGGGCTGTGGCGCAAGCCGAAGCCGCCAGGTCGTCAAGGGTCTCATACACCGTTATGTTCCCAGGAAGCGGCGTTTCATGAGGCCACCAGCCGGGCTCCCCAGCTCTCTGCCAGACCCCAACTGGCTGACCGTTAACCACGGCAGCGCTGGCCCGTGTGACGGAAGTGGAGTCGGCCTTCAGTTGCCAGCCAAATTCCCTTCCCAGCAGGTCCACAGCCAGTGTGCCAGAGGCATGGGACGCGGATGTTATCACCGCTCTGGCTCCCACGTGCTTGGCCACTTCCTGGGCCAATTTGTCTGCTCCACCCACATGGCCGGAGATGAGGCTTACGCAGAAACTTCCAGCGTCATCGACGCAGACCACCGCTGGGTCCACCTGTTTACTTTTCAGCAGGGGGGCCAGCAGCCTTATTGAAGCTCCTGTGGAGAGGAACAAAACCAGATGTGAATACTCGGTAAATGCCCGTTCCACTACCGGTCTGAGTGGCAGGTCAAACACCTCTGCGTTGTCCCCTTCCTGGTGAAATCTGCGGTCTAAGAATAGCGCGGCTTCGCCGTCAAAGGACGCGGCCAGCGACTTTGCCATTCTGGACCCGTTGCGGGTCAGTGCGATGATTGCCGTTTGTTCGGCGTGTTTAGCCTGTTCCGTTGCCACTGGCCGCCTTCCGGTAACGGTGGGTGTAATCGGCGGAATATAAGTGGGAAACAGCCCCGCCTCTGTCCAATCCAGGGTCTACAGCATCACCCACGATAATTAGGGCCTGCAGGGTTATCTTGGCCGTTCTGACCTTGGCTGCAATATCTTTCAGTGTTCCCCGAATCACCAGTTCGTCGGGCCAGCCAACCCGGTAGACGACGGCCACCGGGGTGTCTTCGGTGTATCCGGATGAGGTGAGCTCACGGACGACCTTGGTCATGCGGGTTATGCTCAAGAAGATGACCATGGTGCAGCCGTGGGCCGCCAGGTCCCTGAGTTGCTCTCCTTCCGGCATGGCAACCCGACCTTCCATGCGGGTCATAATCACCGTCTGGGCTTTCTCGGGGACTGTCAGTTCCGATTTCAGGACCGCCGCGGCGGCAAAAGCCGCGGTGACACCGGGTATGATCTCAAACTCCACGTCGTTTTCATCAAGGATGCGCATTTGCTCCAGAATGGCACCGTAGATGGATGGGTCACCGCTCTGCACCCTGGCGACTATTTTTCCATCGGCCACAGAACTGAGTTCTAGGTCCATGATCTCGTCCAGGTTCATCTCTTTGCTGCCGACGACCTGTGCGCCTTCTTTGGCGAAGGCCACGATTTCCGGGGGTACCAGAGAATCGGCGAAGATCACGACATCAGCCGATTCGATGATTCGCTTTGCTTTCAGTGTCAGCAGCTCCGGGTCACCGGGCCCGGCGCCAACTACATAAACTTTGCCCTTGGTTTGAGTCATGCTTTGTTTTCCTTAAGAACGTTAGTGTAAGTACGTTTCTGCGCGGTTTTGTTTATGACCCTGCTGAGGATTCGTCCTGGTTTCCCCTCACGATTAGGAGGGAGAAGT
>PYIL01081925.1_pt1 | contig 18898 bp, 15 predicted proteins | sample 3578041 | NCBI WGS metagenome assembly PYIL01 (sample SAMN08408023, study PRJNA431606) | Marine metagenome isolate SA_KN192-05_S13_150m, whole genome shotgun... | biome: marine; feature: oceanic pelagic zone; material: water; isolation source: 150 m water sample, 0.2-0.8 um fraction ... | reverse complement strand
GTACGCGTTGGTCGAGGGATTGGTCGGGATAACTGATGATGGCAAGGGATTTGACAGAGTCACGCTTGCACCTCGATGGGCGGCTGCGGATGTTGAAGACGCCGAGGTTCACTTAGAGTATCCCCAGTCGGGCAAGTCAATTGGATATCACTATCAGGCTGAGGAACAAGCTATACGCTTTGCCGTGTTCGCAGAGCAATCAATGGCATCTCTACATGTCTTGCTTCCAGAGGGGCTCGTTGCAACCCAGGTGACAGTGAGCAACCTCCCGACTTCCTGGAAAAACACGTGCGTGCAATCAAGCAACTACGTGAATATCGATCTTGATGTTGAACGCCAAACAGATGTATTGATCGAGTTGGCGGCCGGCGTGGACTCATGAAGACGGTCTCCGAAGCTTTAGCTTGTGTAAGCACCGTAAGAATTGAGCCGGATGCGCCGCCAGTGGTGAACTTGGTCGCAGAGCGAATTGCGACGAAGGTTGATGCTGTAATTGAAGCGATCCACACCAATCTGGAACAACAAAGCCCTGGCGTGTTTCAGATTCCGACTCCTCGCACAGGGCTCCTCAACGGTCACAGGCAGGAAGTCTTTATTCGTATAAATGAAAAAGGCGGCGGGATTCTTGCGGTGACGGCTTTACCCCTGCTGTTTGGGAGTGCGACAAATCTTCTCACACGTCTTGGAGATGATCCTGTCGAATCTTATGAGCAGGGTCGTCGAATGCCAGTGGCGTTCAGTTGGCAACGCAGCCTGTTCGACTTCACGCTTACACAGGAAGGGCGGATTCAATTTCAGCGCGATCCATCAGCCTATGTTGAGCGGTTAGCAGCTAGAGGATTTACTCATGTCGAAGTAAACGGGTTGGCTTCGGCCCACGGCTACGAGACCGGACCGCCCGACGAAATTTATCCCATGTTTTATACGTATGGTCCGGCGCTCGATCAGTTTGTCGCGAGCAAACTCAACACCGGGCTCTACCCAAAGGAGTGGCTTGCAGAGAACCTTGCGAATCTCAAGGCGAATGCCGCCCTTGCGGTGACCTACGGTTTAGTGCCTGGACTCTTCTGTTTCGAACCTCGTTCAGTGCCGGATAAATTCTTCGACGAGTATCCGATGCTACGTGGCGCACGGGTGGATCACCCGTTTAGAAGTTTTAAGCCACGTTACAACATGACGACTAGCCACCCAAGTGTACAGGCACACTATAGAGAGATGGTGCAAACTCTTCTTGCTGAGGTTCCACAGCTCGGCTTTCTTTCAGTATGGACTAATGATAGCGGTGCCGGATTCGAATACACGAAGTCTCTCTACGTTGGACGTAACGGTGGGGCTTATTTGATTCGTGAGTGGAATGAGGATGCCGAAATTGCAAAAGTTGCTGGCGAGAATGCCATCCAGTTTCTCCGACTGTTACGTGACGCCGGGAGGTCTCAGCAGGCTGATTTCAGAGTGTTGACACGCATGGAATCTTTCTATGGCGAACACGAAACGATTTGGGCAGGTTTGGAGGAGGGTGTTGAAATCGAAAGTGCATCTTTAATAGGGAAGGGCTGGGACATGCCGTATACCCATCCTCGGTATTCTGACTCGAACGCGGTGAATCCTGGAACCGTGTACCAGGACAGCTTTGACTCGCGTGAACGTGACTTGATGTCGGATTTGGAAGCGCGTGGCGTTCGAGCGGATTTCTATTTTGCAACAGGTCCACACGCGATTTTTGCCCCCCTGCTTGGTGTTCCCTATCCTCGATTGACCGGTAGAAGACTTCAGATGCTTCACAAGAATGGAGTTCAGCATATTGCTCACCTCGGAGGCACGAATGTTCCAGGACTCGTACCATTTGATCCGAATCATGAAATGGTGGCGGCGTTTCAATTTACACCTGATTTGGAGATTGATCGCGAGGTCGACCGTATGGCAAAGCGGTGGGGAGGCCGCCAGTTCGCTACGACATTACTGGATGCTTGGACCGATGCGGAAGAAGCGATTCTTGCGTATCCGAATGTGGTGCCATTGTATTCAATGTATGGATTTGTTTGGTACCGTCTGTGGGTGCGCCCACTCGTTCCGAACATTGAAGCAATTTCAGAGAGTGACCGAGCTTATTATCAAGATTTCATGTGCACGACGCCACACAATCCAAATAATGTCGATCTGAGTCGAGATGTACTTTTTCAGCTGACGACACGAGAGTCGTGTCAGAAGGATTTAACTCGATTTGACGCCCACGTGTGGAAACCACTCGACCGTGGGATAAGTCGCCTTGAAGAGTGCTGTGATGAAGCGAACAACGCACTCGGTGTCAAGAACGTGATTTATGACCAGTGGATTCGAATGAGAGCACTTCGCTGTTGGTTACGTACGCAGCGGAGCGTGGCGGCCTGGGTGGTTAGCGTGCATGGATTCCTCGAGGCTAAAAAAATCGAAGATGCTAAAGCCATGGCCCATTGTCAGTCTGTCTTGCACGATACGATGCTTGAAGAGATAGTCAATTCAGAGGAACTGATAGAGCTTCTCGCTTCTGGTATTGAGTTCATGGCGACAACCGATCAGGAGGAAACTCCGCTTATTCACGGAAGAAACTTGAAAGAGTTATTGCAGAAGCGCATCCGTCTAATGCGGGCCCATCTTCATGATGAACCCTGGATCGATCCGCAGTATATAGAGCGAAGAGCCTCGGCGAGGGGCAACCAGCGAGCAATATCGAATAGCCTCGAATGAGACCTTTCTGTTAGCGAGCTAGAAATAGATCCCGCCCCTTTACCAGATTCACGATTTTTCGGTCGGCAACACTTCGAGGTAACATCCAAAAACCACAATCAGGATGCACCCATCGAATGCGGTCCGGACCAAGCACGTTCACAGCGTGTTCAATCCGAGAGGCAACCAAGTCTGGTGTTTCCACTTCGTTGTCCTTAATGTCGATTACGCCAACACCCAACGCAAGTTCGGGTTTGAGATCCCTCAATATTTCGAGCTCGTCGTAACCAGGCCTTGCGAATTCAAGTAACAGATGGTCAGCATGGAGCGCATTAAGAAATGGCAGCAAGTCCTTCCAGAAACCATGTTGTATTGTTGAGCCTCCATAGTTTCCGAAGCATAGATGCACGGCCTTCTCGTGTGGAGCAGCATCGAGAATCATGTTGATAGGTTCATAAGCCCAATCACGGTCCTCAGGATGCCCTGTCAGGTTGGCTTCGTCGACTTGAAGAACGGGCGCGTCAATTTGCGAGATTTGGGCGGCAAGGATTGTAGCGAGTTCGGTGCAGAGTCTCCTGAGGTCGCCGTAGTGGTTGTCCAACAGTGTTTTCGCGAGCATGTAGGGTGACGTTACGGTAAATTTAATTGGCTGCGTGCTAAGGGGCGGTAACTGCTTCCAGTGCGATGACAGATCAAGCGTGCCGGCACCAAGTGAGCCACGCACGACACCGGCGGGCCGATTTCGGAATTGCATGCCTGACTGGGATTCAAAGGCGTTTCGTTCTTCCGTCGTGAGTTCTGTAGAAATACCAGCGAGTGGACGAATAAAGAATTCAATCATGCCATTGGTATCAGGATGATTGAGATCAAATCGAGCCAGTTCGCCATCACTCACCACATCGATTCCGGCAAGCTCTTGAGTTTTAAGCACAACGAGCAACGCGTCTCGCAGCGCAGGCTTGGATGGCATGGCTGATAACCAACTGGGAGTCGGGTAAGACCCGACGACTTCTGTGCGGATCAGAGGTTCTGACATAGTTCTGCATTATAGTCTTCTGAGTGCCTGGTTTAGCGTGCACTGAACTCATCATGAGAAAATCGACGGCCTGCAAGAGTTAACGGTGAGGAGAAATTAACAATGAGCGAGAAAGTGTTGGTTGTTACCGGAGATGGAGGAGAGAGCTACGAGTCACTTTATGCCGTTCATCGGCTGCGTGAGGCCGGATTTGAAGTCGTCGTGGCAGCTCCAAGTAAACGTCGGTTACACCTTGTGATCCATGATTTCGAACCAGGTTGGGACACCTATATCGAGCGACAGGGTTATGGTCTCGACTCTGACCTCGCTATAAAAGAGGTCAGAGCTGAGGACTACTTGGCCGTTCTTGTGCTTGGTGGTCGAGCGCCAGAATACCTGAGACACGACGCCGCACTCATTAGCCTCATCCAACAGTTTGCAAAATTGGATCGCTGGATATTTTCAATTTGTCACGGCATTCAGGTGCTAATTGCGGCCGGTCTCGTGAAGGGGCGAACTGTAACCTGTTACGAACATGTTCGGAACGAAGTGGAATTTGCCGGTGGCAGATATTCGACTGAAGAAGCCTGTCGAGATGGAAGGATTGTGACAGCGCAAACCTGGCAGTCGCATCCAGAATTCTATCGACACGTTTTGAACTGCCTGCAGGATTCAGCTATTTGAGAAGATTCTATCGACGTGCGAGGTCGGGAAATTGTCAGGCATGAATTTCCCAATTGAGTGTCTCGTCGACGAGACGGTCGGTGCGCAGAACGAGACCGCAACCAGGCGTGTCGGGGACCCGCATACGGCCATCCCGTAATTCGAAGGCGGAGGCATCAAAGAGGTCAGTGTTCGCTGGATCCTGTTCAGCCATAATCAAATTTGGAATACCGCGTCCCAACACTAGCTGCATGTAAAGGCCAAGGTAGTTACCCCAGTTGTGTGGAGCGAGGCGAATGCCCGCGGGGTCTGCCTGTCGTGCAAGATTACGTAACTCGGTGAAGCCGAAGCGGCGCATGTCACCCTGAAGGACGTCGAAGGCACCACGTTGGATGTACGGCGTGAAGTGATCCAGCTCACGCGCGGATTCACCGTCGGCAACCAGTGTGGCCCAACCACGCGAATGGATCCATTCCTTCAGTTCCAGGTCTTCGTCGACGGATTCCGGGAACATCTCTTCCAGAAAAAAAAATTCAATGTCTGCTTCTTCGAGAAAGCGTTTGGTTGTCGCCAGGTCGTAGCCATTATTCGAGTCAACCATTAATTTAACGTCAGAGCCGACGTGTGCGCGGATGGCGCGTACCACTTGGATATCGCGTGTCAGTCCAGCAGCCGACGGCATCCATTGATAGCCCCGCCCAACCTTAATTTTGAAGGCCCTGTGTCCTAATTCGAGTGCGTAATCAATTTCTTCCAAAATTCGAGGAATTCCGCGGTCCTTGTATTCAGGCTCGAGGTCCGAGAAATAAATACTTCCGTCATACACCGGCACGGTTGCAGGGCCGTAACCACCGAGTAGGCGCCATACCGGTTCATTGAAAATCTTGCCGGTTAAGTCCCATAATGGCGCATCCCCTCGTCCAAGAGGACTGACGATTCCTCGACCTGGTTTAAAGAACTCAAGCGGGTCTTTATTTAAAAGTCTGTTCGCGTCGGCTTCCTCTGGATTCGACGAGCCGAAGCCTTCTAGGCCACTGGCTGTATTGATGATAAGTAGGCGATCGGTGGCGGTGTCTCCATGGACGTCGAGATGGGAATTCTTACCGACAACCTTCCAACGTTTGGAGGTCACTGTGAAGTGACGGATGCGGGTGATTCTATCTCCAGAGGAGTTCGCCGCCGTTGGGGTTTGTCCAGACCACGCGATTGGTGAAGTCGTTGTTGCCAGAAGAGCAGCAGTGGTTAGCTGGAGCATTTCACGACGTCGCATGCCTGAGCTCTTACTTTCCATGACCAGTAATCCTTATTACACGGCAGCTTTGTGAAGTTTTCTCGGTCGAACCAAACAACTTTCTAATGGCGTAATTCTCCAAGAATGGCCTGCAAAAGAGGAATATCTTCGATTGCAGGTGATTGCGATGGGAGAGATTCAAGAAAAGCATAAATGTCGGCTAGATTCTGGTCCGAGACCTCTGGCTCCTGGTATGGTGGCATCCGTTCAGGATTAGTCGGGTTACGGAGGTACTGAATGAAACGCGCCTGCCGCATGCGGGGTGGATTGAGTCGAGTTCCCAGGCCGGTTTCTCCAGTATAGCCGTGGCAGCCTGAACACGTATATTCATTATAGAGTTGCTCGCCGTTTTCCGTATCTCCAAGAAGAGACTCAACGTCTTGGGATTCGCTGAGTTGACCACCAACGAACAGAATGGTGAGTGTCAGTAACGCGAGTGTAAACAATGGTAAGCGATTCATAACCTCCTCCTCATCCTCGTGGTTGGGTTAGAACGTCAAGCACGGCAGGTTCTCCAGCTTTCACCCGTTCGAGTGCACGTTGGAGTGCCGGACCGAGGTCGCGTGGGTTGTCGATAGGACCCTCACCGTAGACGCCGTAGGCTTTCGCCATTTGGGCGTAGTTAATGTTCGGGTCCTTTATCGTTGTTCCAATCTCCGCACGGTCTACACCGCGGTTTCGAGCTGCACATTGCTTTTGCAGGAACATTACCTCTGCGTGATAGGCGCGATTGTTTGCGACTATTGTGAGCAGTGGAATTTGGTGGTGGGCGGCCGTCCAGAGTACACCAGGGGCATAATTCAAGTCGCCGTCGCCTTGGATATTGATAGAAACCCGACCGTGTTTTCGATTCGCTAGGGCAGCACCCACGGCTGCGGGTGCCCCATAACCCATTCCGCCAGCGCCATGTGCACCGATGAAATGGTGAGTCTTTTTCATATCCCATAAGTGACTTGGCCAATTCCCGAGAAATCGTTGGGGGGACACGAATGACCAATCAAGTTCCTTAATGTGTGGCCACACTTCCGCGGCAAGTCGCGGGAGACTCACCGGGCTGTTGTTCCAGCCGTATCGGGCATCTGTGATTGTGCGGCGGCGTGCTCGTAAATGAGCATTGGCAATTTTTGTACCGCGATCCTGCAAGAACGCTTTTCGGTCGCTCGTCATCAAGCGCCGAACCTCTTCAATGAGTGCAGGCAAGGTCGATTGTGCGTCGGCGGCGATGACGAGGTCGGCGTTTCCTGCTCCGTTGCCGAAGACATTGAAGTTGCTCGTTGCGAGAAATTCCGCGGAACTAATCGTAATCGTTGTGAGGTTTTCAGAATCGGGCATTTGGGATCGACGGCCAGTTGAACGTGGTGAACTCGGTGAAGTTCCTACGCGTGAACCCGGTTCTAAATTCAGGATTAAATCCGGTGTTCCCGTTCCCGCACCTTGGAGCGGATGCCGTGACGGGAAGTTGAGGCGATTGGTGACGCCGTTGACCGGTACTTGTAACAGTTCAGCAAGTTCCACGAGCAAGTCGAGGCCTTCTTGTGTGCGCGCTACTTGACCTGTATTGATGCGAGGATTTTCTGCTGCGAGCAGAAAGCGAGCGATTTCTCGCACTGATTCAATATCGGCACTTGGAAATTTTGGTAGGGAAATCTTTGGAATCCCTGGTGGATTGTCGGCTGCGTCCTTTTGGAGTTTCGCATCGAGAACCAGAAGCACAGGAGCCATAGGCGGTGTGGTCGCAAGGGTGTATGCACGAACAGCCGACCGACCGAAGTCCGACAAGGCACCAGGCTGGTGGTCCCACTTAATGTAGTCGCGGACCAGAGCAGCGAGGTCAGTGGCATTATGGGCCGACACGGGACCGTCGTAGTCAAGTCCGGCTGCCATGTAGACAGGTACACGATCTACGTAGGCGTTATAAATGGCCATTGCGGCATGTTGAAGTCCGACGGTGCCATGAAACAAGGCCATCATGGGTTTACCTGCGATTTTCGCGTAACCGTGGGCCATGGCCACTGCCGATTCTTCGTGAAGACAAGTCAAAAATTCAGGCAGGCGGTTCGCGCCATAATTGACCATGGATTCCTGTAATCCGTCAAAGCTGGAGCCGCAATTGGAAGCACAATATTCGATGTCGAGCGCCCGAAACACATCAACCATGTAGTCGGACCCTGGATGTTCTATCGTTCGGCTAACTTCACTGTTGTTGTCCGTTACAACAACGGACTCGGGTCTTGCCTCACTGTTCTTTGTGCGCCCTGAGGCTTCGGTGAGGGAGGCTGGAACACTGCTGCCGGCCAACATCGCGGCGCCGGCGGCTGCCTTTTTGAGGAAACGTCGACGGCCGACCGAAGCGTTTTTGGGATTTCGAATTTTTTGTTTCATTTTTCAGCCTTTAACGTGTGATTTTCAGACGCCAAACGACCTGCTCTCGTATGCTGAGTGAGTATAACAGGATACGATGTTTGGAATTGCCGGCCGATGGTGAATCAGTAAAAATATTGAAGAGGCTGGAATTTTGGCTCTTACTGCTGAGTGAGGAGGAATCATGAGTGGCTACACGACAGTTGTGTTTGCACTAATTATGTCAATTGCGAGTGGTGCTTCTGGGCAAGAAACACCTGACCGTTGGCAGCTTGTTCAGGCTGGTACGCTCCTTGCTGTTCCCGGTAGCTCTGCCGTGGAACGCCAAACCCTTGTGATTAAAAACGACCGTGTCGATCGCATCGTCTCAGGATTTCCATCCGCTGAATCGCTCGATCTCGAAGGAGCAAAGGTTATCAATTTGCAGCAGCACTTTGTCCTGCCGGGGTTGATCGATATGCATGTGCATTTGACGTCTAGTCGAGGTGTGTCGCTCCCTAGGGCCGACCAAGGACGTGATGTGTATAGCCTGACCGTTGGGATTGCCAATGCGCGCAAGACGTTACACGCCGGGTACACCACTGTTCGAAATCCAGGTTCAACAGGATGGTCAATTTTTGCGTTGAGAGACGGAATCGCAACTGGTGATCTCCAGGGACCTCGGGTATATGTGGCTGGCCACACCATTCGTATTGGCACTGACGGCAGTTCTGGCGCGTGCTCTAGTGTTGATTCGTGCCGCGAGGCAGTGCGTCGTCAGATTGGGATGGGCGCTGATTTTATTAAGGTGTATGCCACGTGTAGCGGGTCACAACCCTGCGCTCATGAGAACGCTCCTGCCGTGTTCTTGTTGGATGAGTTAAGAGCCGTGGTTGAGACAGCCCAAACCCGCGAATTAAAAGTAGCAGCGCATGCCCATCCGACCGCCGGAATTAACCTCGCTTTAGAAGCTGGAGTGGATTCCATTGAGCACGCTTCTTGGCTCGACGAAACCTCCTACCAACTCTTGCTCGAATCCGAGGCTTATTTAGTACCAACCTTAATGGTAAAGGACATGATTCGACGGAGTCTCGGAAGTCGTGATCCGACAACGAGAGCCCGCCTAGAACGATCTCTTGCGGAACATCCGCGACGGGTGGCTGAAGCATTTGCTGCTGGAGTGAAGATTGCTTCTGGAAGTGATGCTGGAGTGGTGCCACATGGCCAAAATGCCAGAGAGCTTGAATGGTACGTGGACATTGGTCTATCAGAGATGGAGGCCATTGTGACGGCTACGGTGAATGCGGCAGAGTTACTTGGCCAAAGCGACCATCTAGGGCGACTGGAGGCAGGCCGGTTCGCTGACATGATTGCGGTACCTGCAAATCCGCTGGAGAATATCTCCGAACTGTTTAATGTCGCCTTCGTCATGAAGGGTGGGAAGGTCTATCGAGACGACCGTTGATCGATTCCGACGCGACCCGATGTATGCCGCCGTGGCGACACAAGGCGTTCATGATCGTCAGTCTTTTGCCTGTCTACCCAAGTAGGTAGTTCAAATAATCAACAGGCGAGTGGGATAGCGGCGGTGCTTAACGTCCCGGCACCATCAGGTGTGCGCCAGAGGTTCCTCCACCCATTACCGAGATGATGTTTGCGGATCGACCGCCCGGTAGACCCAAAGATTCGTTGGTCGCGAACGGCACCATGACTACCAGATGTTGTCGCGCGCTCTCTTGATCGTTGCCCACCATATAGTAGTAGACGGAGCCGAAAACAGGCACGATGCGTGTCCCGTCTGCTTCTGCGGCATCCATTAATGCTTTTGACTCTTCTGGGGTGCTGCTAGCCCGAAAGAATTCAAGGTTTTGTTCGTAGCGTTCCAGGTTGCCCTTGTTTGTGCATTGCACGCTGAATGCGCGCTGACCGTTTTGATTAGATCGATCCCAGCAGACAAAATCGTTTGTGCCTTCACGGAGCACTCGACGAGTACCGTCTTCATCCCATGTGACCACCATGGCCTCAGTTTGCCCCGTGCCACCTCTGCCAGCAGGCGCTGCGAGGACAGCACGTTCGATAATTTCCTCGTCAGTTTGTGCCGTTGCAGGAGCGGCAAGGGCAAGTAGAGCACTAGCTAGGAGTACAACACGTTTCATGGGGTAACCTCCGTGTGAGTAAACGTTATAAATAGGTTAAATCGCACAGCAAACATTTATTGTAGGCGAGTTAACCAGTTGGGACAATGAGATGTCTCGAATAGTTCTCGTGAGGTGTATAGTCTTATCCTATTCAGGAGTTGGACGGTTTCGCTATCAAAATAGTGTTCGGAGAGTGAGGACGAGTGCCATGAAAAAGTTATCAGTTTTGTTCCTAAGCGTGCTGGTCACGGCGATGTGGGATGTAGAGGTGAGGACGCAGACTTTCGCTTCGGATGATCCGGTGATTCGACAGATCTGGACGGAAGGAATTGAGAATTCTCAAACCTATTCGTTAGGCCAAGTGTTGTTCGACAAAATTGGACCGCGATTGACGGGCACTCCCGGAAAGAAACAGGCGAATGATTGGCTGGTGGACACCTATAGGAAATGGGGCATCGAGGCTGAGAATGAAGAGTATGGCACGTGGATGCGTTGGAATCGAGGGCGGACGCACGTCGACCTTGTGGAGCCTCGGGTCCGAACGCTCGAAATGGCATTGTTGGCGTGGAGTCCAGGGACCGAGGGACAGCCTCTTCGTGGCGAGGTTGTGATCATGCCAGACGTCGAGGATGTAGCCGCGTTTGAGGCTTGGTTGCCAAACGTAAAAGGTAAGTTTGTTGCGATTGCTTTTCCCCAACCAACTTGTCGACCTGATTCAGATTGGGAGCAGTGGGCCACGGAAGCGTCGCTGAGCGAGATGCGAGAGACCCGCGACCGGGATGAACAGACGTGGCGGGAACAGATGAGTCGATCCGGGTTTGAGATTCAGGGGCGAGGCTCCGAAACAATTATTTCTGAAGCCCTCGAAAGAGCAGGTGCAGCCGGTGTGATTGCCTCCCGCTGGAGACGGGCGACCACTTCTGGAGGATGGGGTGCGAATCAAATGTTTGCGGCCGGTACCGAGCGCATCCCAGCCTTAACGGCTGGGTGCGAGGATTACGGCTTGTTGTATCGGCTGGCAGCGAACGGACAACATCCGGTTATTGAAGTTAATTCCGACGCTGAATTTCTTGGAGAAGGACCAGTATTTAATACGATCGGCCGGATCCCTGGTGTTGAACTCCCAAATGAGTACGTCATTCTGTCTGCCCATTTTGACTCATGGGACGCAGCGTCCGGTGCGACCGATAATGGCACGGGAACTCTCACGATGCTGGAAGCGATGCGACTTCTAAAGATGGCGTACCCTAATCCGCGTCGTACGATTCTTGTGGGACATTGGGGTGGCGAGGAGCAGGGTCTCAATGGATCACGAGCGTTTGTTGAAGACAATCCTGAGGTGGTTGAGAACCTCCAAGCGCTCTTTAATCAAGACAACGGCACTGGACGCATTGTGGCTGTTTCGACGCAAGGTTTCGTCGACGCCACGGGCTACGTCGCCCGATGGTTTTCGGCAATGCCGTCTGAATTTTCCAATAGCATCAATTTTGATTTCCCCGGTATGCCAGGTAGTGGGGGTACTGACTCTGCGTCGTTTGTCTGCCGTGGCGTGCCAGCATTCAGCCTCAGAGCCCTGAATTGGAGTTACAGCCAGTACACGTGGCACACGAATCGCGATACATTCGACAAGGTCGTGTTCTCTGACTTGACGCGCAACGCCACTCTTTATGCCATGCTGGCTTACTTGGCATCAGAAGAGCCTGATCGCGTACCCCGAGAGCGACGTACCGAATTTCCGGTGAATGCAACTACTGGGGAACCCGGGTCGTGGCCGGACTGTCAACCGGCGCGTCGAGAATGGTCGGAGCGTCGGTAAACTAGGGCGGCGGTTCGCCGCGACGAAATTCTCACCTCGGCTCTTGGTGCGATCGTTTGTGAGCTAGTCAATCATGTCTGCTTCGAGTTGTGTTTCGACAATTTCACCATCTTGGAGATCCACGTAGTATGCGTTGGCCTCTTCTCGAGTCCGTACGACTTGTGCCACTTCGTTGTCTTGGAAATAGATGCCAGCGTCATTATCACAGGCGTACCCAGGCTTTAGCTCACCTGATTTAATGAGCCTGTGGTAAGTCGGTCGGCGGTCTTCCTCGCCATCATAGTGTGGCGAGTGGCTCCCCTTGAGGAATCCGAGGCAGTTAATTTTTGAGAGCTCCTTTGGGCGCGAGTCCGTGGTGCCCTCCTCGAACCAACATAACGAACCAGCGCTTGCACCGCCAAGAACAATTCCCCGATCCCAAGCTTCTCGGAGCACCTCGTCAATGCCGTGGGCTTTCCAGATGACTTGTTGATTTAGGGTATTGCCTCCGGACACGACAATGCCATCGACGGACAATAACACTTCAGCAAACGTTTTTGTCATTCGTCCGCTGCTGATGAAACTTGCCTGCACAGAGGGAATTACATTTAAAGGTGCGCAATTTTCGTACCAGCGGATAATGCCGGACTCGCGGTCGGCTGAAGCAGTTGGCAGGTAGCAGAGCTTCGGCCGGTCTTTACCGGTTAGTGTCGCGAGGTGGCGAATAAATGAGGTTCTGAACCCGCCTCCCGCAATGAAGATTTTTCGATTCTCGCTTTGCGGCGTGCGACCTTTCGCTGACGCTGCGAGCGAGAACTCTCCGGCTCCAAGACCGATGGACCCGAGTGTGGTTGAAACAAGAAAATCTCGTCTTTTCATGATGTTTTATTCCTTACTGAGAGTGATTCGACGTTCCGATTATAGGTGAAAGGACTAGAAACGATAAACGCCTTTCTAAATGATCCACTTTAGGGTCGGCGGCCACCGGATTTCAGGCAGGGTTATAATTATGGAGGTTCCGACTTTGGAGTGGTTATGCCTACATTTGATGTTGTGTCAGAAGTGAATCTCCACGAAGTGACGAACGCTGTAACTCAGGCGATCCGGGAAATTACTACACGATTTGATTTTAAAGGTAAAAACGTGAAGCTTGAATTTGCGGATGACCAGGTAACAATGCGGGCACCAGAAGAATTCCAATTAGAACAGTTATACGACGTGCTGACGAATAAATTTGCCAGTCGAAAGGTGGACGTGCGTTGTCTGGAGCGGGATCCTGTCCAAAAAAATGTGAGTGACGTTTGGCAGGTCGTGCGAGTTCGTCAAGGCATTGAGGTTGAGTTGGCTCGGCGACTTGTGAAACTGGTGAAGAACACCAAGCTGAAGGTGCAGGTGGCGATACAGGGTGAAAAACTTCGAGTCTCAGGAAAGAAACGGGACGATCTGCAGACGGCGATTCAAGTGTTGAAAGATGCAAAGGTCGATATCCCACTCCAATTTATTAACTACCGGGAGTAATATGGACTCGGTCCGTATGATGTTTGTGAGAACCATTAAGTCGTATTTTAGAGAAGCCAGCCTAGTCCTTCTTGGATTTGTGCTGTTGGTGCCGCCGCCGGTTTATGCTTCGTTGCGAAGTGTAATAGGCGTAGAAATCCAGGTGTCACAAGCGCAAGAAGGTGAGACAGATCTGGCTTACCTGCAGGCGTTAGCCGCCCAAGGTGATGCGCTGATGCAATTCGCACTTGGGCTGATGTATGAAACCGGCGAAATCGGCCCAAGTGATGTGGAAGCCGCAGCGCTCTATCGACTAGCCGCTGATCAAGGCTTGCAAGAGGCACAAGCCCGACTTGCTGCTTTCTATGCGGAAGGGAAGGGCGTGACGCAAGATATCGAAGAAGCAGTACGTCTGTACTACGAGGCTGCCATCCAAGGAAATTCTGAAAGTCAAGGAGCACTTCGAGCGATTGCTGATCAAGGTATCGCAAGTGCTCAGTATCTTGTGGGTTTGATGTTTCATACAGGAGTGGGATCGAGTCCGGGAAGCTCAATGGCTGCGCAATATTACAACCGAGCTGCCCAGCAAGGACATGCGGAAGCCTATGAAGGGCTTCGCACCCTTGGAGAACACTGGACGCGAGCGCAGTTCTTTTTAGGATCCTTGAATGATCTTGGTGAGGGGATCGAGCAGAATTACGCGGAAGCCCTTCGTTGGTACCGTCTAGCTGCAGACCAAGGGGATGAGGAGTCCCAGTACAGAATTGGAATGATGTATGCCGAAGGCCGTGGCGTCGAGCAAGACTATTCAGAAGCGGCGAAATGGTTTCGCGTCTCCAGTGAGGATGATATTCATGACTATGACAGGGCCGGAGAACTTGTCGTTGACCCTGAGTATTTGACTCAAGAAGTTGAAGGTGCGCGGACCAAATTGCGTCAACTTGCGGAACGTAAAGACCCTGCGGCCCAATTCCATCTCGGATTGTTGGAAGAGCGTTACGCCCGGAAATGGTACCAAGAAGCGAGTGCACAGGGTTTAGCGGAAGGCCAGTACGCTTTGGCCGAAAGCTTCGCGGAAGGCCGCGGCGTACCACAAAATGATGCCGTGGCGGTTCGACTATACGGTCGTGCAGCCGCACAAGACTTCGGAGAGGCGCAGTACAAGCTGGGCGTGATGTACGTGCTCGGACGGGGTGTCGTGCCGAATACGAGAGAAGCGTTGAAGTGGTACCAGCAAGCTGCTGAACAGGGCGTCATCCAGGCTCAACTTGCTCTTGGTGCCATGTATGCCAGAGGACAATTTCTCACTACGGATCTGAGGGTGCCGACGGACTACGTGTCCGCCTATAAGTGGCTGAGCCTTGCAGGCGCCAAACTGCCAATGGATCAATTCCTGCACTGGCAGGCGACGAATCTCAGAGAAGTCGTTAAGAAAGAGATGACGCTAAGCGAAATTCGTCAAGCCGAACGTCGCGAACACGCCTGGTACCAGCAAGCTGCTGCACCTGATGGGCCGGGTGCCGGGTCTTTGCTCGGTCGTGACCGGCTTGCCTCCGCCCAGTACAATCTGGGCCTTATGTATGCTGAGGGGCGTCATGTGGCACCAAATATCAAAGAGGCTGTGGTGTGGTTTCGACAAGCCGCCGACAAGGATTTGCCTGAAGCTCAATATGATCTTGCCGAAATACTTGAAGAAGGCGAATTGGGTGTCGTCCGCAATCTTGACGAAGCCGTTCGATGGTACCGCCGTCTGGCTTCGCAGGACTTCCGACCGGCAGAGTTACATCCATCAATTGCTGAAGCTCAGTATGTTCTGGGCCAGTTCTACGAGCAGGGCCGGGGTGTGCCACAGGACGATGGACAAGCTTCGAACTGGTTTGAAACTGCAGCCGGACGAAATCATGGACAGGCCCAATTGAGGTTGGCAACAATGTATTTGGTCGGGCGAGGAGTCGAACGATATTTAGCTCGGTCCCTGATGTGGGTCGACCTCGCGGCCACGCGTTTGGTAAATAATCCTGAAGCAGTCGGTCGAATAACGATGATACGGGATGCATTGTTGCGTGAAATAACTGACGAGGAGGTCCTTGAGGCCCATTGTCTGTGGCAGTTAGAGCATCCTAAGTTGACAGGAGTCAGTACCGCAGAAATGCACGATCTGGTTCTGCGGTGCGCGGAGGGAGAGGGATTCGCTGGTTCTTAAAGTTGGGGAGTGGTGAGAGTTCCACGTGGCTTTAGACGCTGTGTTTTACCGTGAAGACAGTCTTCGCGTCTTGATATTTACCGCGGTGTTTGTCCTAGCTGCCGCATGGGAATTATTCGCAAGCCAACGAACCGCTTCCATGTCTCGGGTTCAGCGTTGGTCCACGAATCTCGGGATGCTTGTGCTTGGCATTGGAACCATTCGCGTGCTACTGCCGATGACCTTGATTACCTTGGCAGAGTGGGTTGCAATTTTCGAGTGGGGACTGATCGGATTTCTCGATCTTCCATTCATGGTTGGCGTGGCTCTTGCGGTGGTCGCTCTCGATTTCTGTCTGTATGTTCAACACGTCGTGATGCACCGTGTGTCATGGCTGTGGCGTTTACATCAGGTTCATCATTCTGATGCAGAATTTGATGTGACCACGGGGCTTCGATTCCATCCGTTTGAAATGGTTGTGTCCGCCCTGTATAAGGCCATGGCGGTGGTACTGTTAGGGCCTCCAGCGTTGGCAGTTTTAATCTTCGAAATTGTGCTGAATAGCTCTTCGATGTTGACTCACGCAAACGGCCGGCTACCACAGCGTCTGGACCAAGTGGTTCGTTGGTTGTTTGTGACGCCAGATATGCATCGGATTCATCACTCTGTTGAAGTTGGTGAGCTTAATACCAACTTCGGATTCAATTTGGCTGTCTGGGATCGCTTGTTGGGAACCTACCGACAACGTGCGGTCTTAGAGTGTGCACATATTGAGGTCGGACTTCGGCTGCAGCCTGGAAGGGCATCGAGTTTACGATCGGCGCTTCGGATGCCTTTCGAGAAGGGAACGATCTCGTCATCCTAGAGTCGATTGGAGCGCACTAGGTCGACGTCAGGAAAGAGGTGGTAAGTGTCGTTCAGGGACGCTGGTTTGCCGCCCGACCGAGCTGAACCACGATATTGAATTCTGCTTTTGTGACCGGTTGGATGGAGAGACGACTCCCTTTCTTGGTAACCATCATCTTGCTAAGAGCCTTGGTGGCTTTCAAGGTTGACAGGGGCAGGGTATCTGGAAATTGCTCAACGAACGAGATTTCCACCATATGCCAAATCGGCTCTGTTTTGGTGCTCTTGGGGTCGAAGTATTTGTGGCCCTTTTTCCAGGCGTAGTGATCGGGATGGGCCTCCCGTGAGACTTTCGCAATGCCGGTGACTCCAGACGGTTCCGCATTGGACGCATAAAAGAGGACCCCATCTCCAACCTCCATTGTGTCGCGCATGAAGTTGCGGGCCTGGTAATTCCGGACCCCTTCCCAACTCGTGGAACCATCACGTGCCAGATTCGCAATCGTGTAGGCCGCAGGTTCACATTTCATTAACCAGTAGTTTCGAGCCATTCAATATTCTCACTTGTCTTCTTGAACAATTCAGCAGCTAATCGTAAGCTAGATCTAGTTGAGATAACAATGTTCCGGAACCTTTGGTCTCTCCTCACCGCTCAAGGTGAAAATCGCCGTAAAGGCGTTGCCTTTCTACAGTATTGCCTGTTTGTCTATGTCCTGATCCATTTGTTTGCGGCAGGGTTTAAGTGGCTCATGATGGAATTGGAAGGACAGTTTTACACGTGGACGACTGCGGTCTACTGGGTCTTAATGACAATGAGTACAACTGGTTTCGGTGACATTGTGTTTACCCATGACGTGGGCCGAGCCTATACGACAATCGTCCTGGCGTGTGGGATTGTGGTGTTGATTGTCGTGTTGCCGTTCATATTTTTCAAACTGTTTTATGAGCCATGGTTGGATGTGCAGATGCAGACAGGGGTCGAGAGGCGCGTCCCCAAGAATATTCGAGACCATGTCCTGATTAGTCGCCAAGGCGCGATCGCCACGGGTCTGATCGAGCGGCTCGCGCCAAGTAAGATTCCTTATTACCTTATTGAAACGGATGCTACGGTTGCCAACAAGATGCAAGCCGATGGTCTGTCGGTGCTCTTGGGTGACATCGATAGCCAAACCAATTATCGCAATTGGAATGTCGCGAATGCACGCGTTGTGGTTGCGAATCGTGAGGACACGACTAACACGAACATTGCGTTAACCGTACGGGAAGTCTCACAGGATGTACCAGTGGTCGCATTTGTCGAAGATGAGGATTCGATGGATGTGCTAGAACTTGCCGGCTGTTCTCATGTCGTTCCAGTGAAAGTACGGTTGGGTGAGTATTTGGCTAATCGTGCCAGTGCAGGTCTTGGCAAGACGGATGTGATTGGTAGCTATGAGGAGTTGCAGATTGCTGAATTCTCAGCGCACAACAGTCACTTGGCTGGACGCAAGGTGTCTGAATCGCACCTCCGTGAACAGACCGGTCTCAATATTGTCGGTGTTTGGAATGCTGGTCGGCTAAATCCGGCTTATCCTGAAACTGTCATTCACGACAAAAGCATTGTCGTTGTGGCGGGCCTGGCAGCCCAGATGGAGACGTTGGATGAATTATTGACCCCGAAGACTCAAGAGAAACGCCCAGTGCTTGTGGTCGGTGGCGATGCGGTCGGGGTAGCTGCCATTCGGTCGTTGAAAGCAAAAGACGTTCCGGTCAATTTGATCGACAAAGATCCTGACATCATCAAGAAAATGTCCCCTTTCGTTGACGATGCCATTCTTAGTGACGCTAACAATCTGGATTCACTTGCGAATGCTGGCCTCCATGATGCGACGGCAGTCTTGCTTACAACGAGCGATGATGCGATGAATATTTATCTGGCGGTGTACTTGCGGCGCTTGAAGCCCGAGTTGCGAATTGTGAGTCGGATTACCCATGACCGTAATCTCCAAGCCATTCATCGTGCGGGCGCCGATTTCGTGATGAGCTATGCATCTCTTGGAGCGGAGGCGGTCATGTCGTTGGTTGAAGGGCACGAGCTTGTGATTCTCGGTGAAGGGGTTGATTTGGTCACGCTGGGGATTCCGAAGTCCTTGGTCGGGAAGACTCTTGAGGAAAGCGCGATTGGCTCTACGACAGGCCTGAGCGCGGTCGGGATTAAGCACGAAGGAGAGTTGGTGTATAACCTGCATGCATCTATGCGTCTTGAAATGAATGACGAGTTGATCGTTTTTGGTGATGTGAAACAACGAGCCGCCTTCAGAAAAGCGTTTGGTGCGTAACGTCTTACTCTTAAGGAAAGCAACAGAGGTGGGGAATGCGTGATGCGATTTAGCTGGACTCGTGCTCTTGCGCTCGCACTGATTTGCTGCACTGGTTCTGTGACTCTGGG
>PYIL01243447.1_pt1 | contig 18968 bp, 18 predicted proteins | sample 3578041 | NCBI WGS metagenome assembly PYIL01 (sample SAMN08408023, study PRJNA431606) | Marine metagenome isolate SA_KN192-05_S13_150m, whole genome shotgun... | biome: marine; feature: oceanic pelagic zone; material: water; isolation source: 150 m water sample, 0.2-0.8 um fraction ... | reverse complement strand
CCAAGGCCGTTCTTGATGGCATCCCGTCGTGTCGATTTTCATCTCAAAAAGAATATTTTTTCACGGTGGAAATACAGGCAGGTTGATGGGTTCGTTTGTGCATCGAATGCTATTCGCGAGATGCTAATCGGCGATGGATTTCCAGCTGATCGGGCATGCTTAGTGCACGACGGTATTGATATCCAACAACTTGAGGCCGCGAGGCCAGTCGATTTACACCAAGAATTATGCCTTCCAAAAAATGCGCTTATCGTAGGAAACGTTGCAGCGCTGGTCCCACACAAGGGTCATCGCTATTTGATTGATGCGATGCCAGCTGTTCTAGACAGGATTCCCGAAGCGCGACTTGTTATTGTTGGGCAGGGCCAACTCGAGTCCGAACTGCGGGCGCAGATTAAAACTCTCAACCTTGAAACGTACGTTTTCCTAGTTGGATTCCGTCCAGACGTCCTGGCGTTCCATAAGGCTTTTGACATCTTTGTCTTAAGTTCAATCACGGAGGGACTCGGCACTTCATTACTTGATGCCATGGCAGCTCGCCGCGCTATCGTTGCAACGCGTGCGGGTGGCATTCCTGAAGTAGTTACAGATAAAGAGACAGGACTGTTAGTCTCTCCACGAGACAATCAGGAACTCAGTTTGGCAATCATTCGACTACTTCAAGACCAGGAGTTGTGCGCTCGGATGGGAGCAAATGGCTTTGCACGAGTGTGTAAATATTTCAGTGCCGATCAGATGGTCAATTCGCTGCTTGCTGCTTACAACCACTTGGGTGACAAAGACCGCGAAGCGGACAGTTCGTATCCTGATGCGCCTGCCTGAAACCGCATGCATTAGTCATTCCGAGTCGAAACAGTGAAAAGTCATACTTCACTGGGTCATTCGGCGCAAGGACACGTAACGATGCAGTGAGGTCAACTGCCATGCGCCAGCTTGGACTACGATATTTGGTCAAGTTGAGACACTGGCCAACACGGACAATGTGAGTATCAAGAGGAATAATTAATTTCGATTTTGAAATTAACGACCATACTCCAAGATCAATCTCATCCTTACGTACCATCCATCGTAAAAATAAGTTCAGTCTCTTACATCCACTCCCTGAGGATGGTTTCGGGAAAAAATATCGCACACCGGTTGTGGGCGTTTCTTTCCCATACACCATTGATAAATCGATTTGCAAGGCTCGTTGAGAGAATGATTCGAGTGCATTACCGATATCGCTAGCCTCGTCAACGTAACCCTGAGCGAAAAACCGTTCGATCGACCCTGACCTTTCTACCATCCGCCGAATGATCCAGAGCAACGCAACGATGTCAATGCCACGAATCCATCGGTGTTTAAGTAAATATAAATCCTGGCGATGCCGATTTGGTTCGAACGATTTGATGAACTCAAACGGAGCTGGACCGACAACCTCAAGTAATAGCTCAAGGGTGGATAGAATGCTCTCAACCCGTCCAAATGCTAATGCGGCCGCACAAAATCCAACTACTTCCCTGTCGGCATTAGTTCGATACCGATGGACCATGTGAACTGGATCAACACTATCCTGCACTCGGTCATGACTCCGGTACAGTCGCTCAAGTTCCAGTCCTAGAGACTGTGAGGAATTAGTAAACGATGGCTGATTGGAAAAGTCTTGGGTCAAAAGGTCGTAATTGGTTCACCTGTTACACACTGTGGACATTCCGCAACTGGATAATTCTCAGGGGCACGGTATTCAGCTAGAGCTGTGTTGGGAACCTCTAGTGACGTAATAACCTCGAGTCGATCAAAAATCTCAACCGTTCCGATGACTGAACCACCTGCGCCATGCACAAGGGTTGCGCACTGCTCGAAGGTCTTACCTGTATTTCGAACGTCGTCAGCTAAGAGCACTTGCTTACCGGACATCCGACTCGCATAAAAACTTCGTAGAGTTAAACCTTCGACCGGATCAAAATTGAACGGCGCAAAACTACATGGGGGATGAGTGAGGCTTCGCCGTCCATCGAGCAGCCCAGCAATAGTATGAGCCAAGAGAGCCCCACCAGTCACCGGACCGGCAACAATCTGAGTCTTAGAAATCATGTCTTCAGGCAAAACATCAATGAGATCTTGTGCAAATCGCCAAATGGTGGACGGTTGCTGAAACAACTGATGGGGGTTCAAGTAAACACGCCCGTGATATCCGTTGCCATAATCGAAATGCCCATTGAGCATTAAAATTTCAAGATCTTGTAGAACCTTCAAGGCTTTATTCCGCACTTCACGTTGCCGACTCACGTCACCTGCCTTTTTGAATTAGTTAGCTGCGTTATCCAATGGAGAACCCCGTTGCTCCGTCAAGTCCAGTATTGACGAAAACACTGCGCCCACCGACTATTGTCGCCGCAACAGCGCCATGTAATTCCCAACCGTCAAATGGGGTATTTCTCGCCTTTGAGCTGACATTAGCCGCCTTAAATGTTGTCGTTGCATCTAATGAAAGGAGGGTGAGGTCAGCTGGCGCTCCTTCAACCACCGTGCCTCCCTCTACGCCTAAGATGCGAGCAGGATTAGTCGACAACAACTCAACCAATCTTGACAAAGATAAAATGCCAGAATGGACCAACCGATCGAGTGAAATAGACACCGCACTCTCGAGGCCAATAATGCCAAATGGAGCTGCATCGAATTCCAAGGCCTTTTCATCGTAGTGATGTGGAGCGTGATCGGTGGCAATGGCATCCACACTGCCATCGGCCAAACCTTCAAGTATCGCATCACAATCAGCCGTCTCACGTAACGGGGGACTCATCTTAAAATTTGTGTCGTACCCAGCCAAGGCTTCGTGAGTCAACGTAAAATGATGCGGCGCAACCTCACAAGTCACGCGAATTTTTCGTTGCTTTCCAGATTTGACCGCACGCAACGACCCTCGTGCACTCAAATGTGCGATATGCACTGCTCCCCCAGTGAGCCCGGCAAGCGTAATATCCCGCTCGACCATAAGTTCTTCAGCCACCGCCGGCAAGCCACGCAGACCCAACGCGGACGCATGAAAGCCTTCGTGTGCAACCCCATCTCCTTTTAGCGACAAATCTTCACAATGATCAATAACGGGCATTTGGAACATGTCCGCGTACTCCAGCGCGCGGCGCATTAGCAAAGCATCCGCAACGGGATAACCGTCATCGGAAATGGCAACACAACCAGCCTTACGAAGCTCCGCAATATCAGACAGTTGTTTTCCGAGAGAGCCACGTGAAACGGCACCAATTGGATACACGCGTGCCTTGTTCGCCTGCGTCGCCTTTGCCAAAATAAATTCTGTAACGCCGGCATTGTCGTTGACTGGGTCGGTGTTTGGCATACAGGCAACAGCAGTAAAACCACCTGAAACAGCTGAGGCTGTACCGGACTCAATCGTTTCCTTGTGCTCGTGACCTGGCTCCCGGAGATGGACGTGCATATCGATAAACCCAGGACACACTACCCAATCTAGAGGCACGTCAATAATCTTCGCTCCAGAGGCATCAAAATCACCGCCGACTTGTGCGAAGACGCCGTTATCGATCAAAACGTCACATGCCCCATCGATTCCACGCCCTGGATCGACCAGACGACTGCATCTCAACAAGGTTTTCATTAGCTCTTAGACCCTCCAAACCTCAGATTGTTTCCCCACTTCCCGCCAACAAGTACAGCACGGCCATTCGAACAGCTACTCCATTGGAAACTTGCTCCAACATTACCGAACAGGTTCCATCGGCAACTTCCGAGGCAATTTCAACGCCACGATTAATAGGCCCAGGGTGCATGATGATGACATTTGACTTCGCTCGCTTCACACGCGCCGAAGTCAATCCAAATACGTTGAAATATTCCCGTAATGAGGAAATAAAATGCCCTCGCATCCGCTCCTTTTGGATTCGCAACATCATAATGACATCAGCATCCGTGACAGCATCCTCGATCGATGTGGTGCTACGGACGCCAAAGTCAGACACTGAAGGAGGTATCAGCGTCGGAGGACCACACAAACACACCTCAGCACCTAGCAACTTCAGCAACAAGAGATTGGATCGCGCAACTCGGCTGTGCAACAGATCTCCAATAATCGCCACCTTAAGACCCTTAATACGGCCATGGTGGGCCAGAATCGTGAATGCATCCAGCAAGGCCTGGGTTGGGTGTTCGTGCATGCCGTCCCCAGCATTTACGATACGTGCGCGGCAAACACGTGCTAGTTGATGACATGCACCAGATGAGGGATGACGAAGGACAATCATGTCAGGAGCCATGGCTTCAAGATTTCGCGCAGTATCGATTAGAGTTTCCCCTTTCGAAACACTGGAACCACCTGTCGAAATATTCAGTGTGTCCGCACTCAGTCGTTTCTCAGCGATCTCGAATGAAGTTCGTGTGCGTGTGCTCGGCTCAAAGAACAAGTTAACAATAGTCTTGCCTCTCAATGTTGGAACTTTCTTAATGGCACGAGATCCGATTTCCTTCATCGCTTCGGCTGTTTCCAAAATCAACATAATCTCATCAACCGAAAGGTCGTTAATGCTCAACAAGTGACGTGCCTGTATCGTCTTAACCGGCATCACAGAATCATTCGCCTCCACAACCTGATCTGAACTAGTTGAGTAGTTCATGGCCATTCTCTTCAGCAAAACCTGGTGTCAATCTGATTAAACTGGGGTTCCTTCCTCAAGCACAACTTCGTCCAAGCCGTCGACTTCTTTCAAATGGACTTGAATGCTCTGACTCGTGGATGTAGGAAAATTCTTCCCAACATAATCAGCTTTTATTGGCAGTTCCCGATGTCCGCGATCTATCAAAACAATTAGTTGAATATCTCGCGGGCGACCAAAATCGATTAGTGCATCCAATGCTGCACGTGTCGTTCGTCCCGTGTACAACACATCGTCCACGAGGAGAATACGTTTATCATCAATTGAAAATGGAATTTCGGTACGGCGTACAAGTGGTTGTGGCCCAACAGGTTGGCGCATTAAATCATCTCGGTAAAGCGTAATGTCAAGCGCGCCAGTTGGAACAGGTTCCCCTAGTATATTTTGTAATTCCTTAGCAATGCGCTGCGCAATCGGCGTACCTCTGGTACGAATCCCGACGAGCACTAATTTATCGCTAATCCGATTCCGTTCAGTTATTTCATGAGCAATACGCGTAAGTGCGCGCGTTATTCGATCTGCATCCATCACAACAGGCATCGGCACCTCACTGCAGATGGCAGCACGCACAAACAGGGGATCGTGCACACTTCGTCACTCGAGAACAGTATTTCCAGATTTATACTAGAGTGCCGACGGGTAGGTTGGTCTAATGCGATATAGGTCACTTATCTTCTCTTCGCGACCTCACAGTGTCGCACTTAAAGAGTGAATTTAATTCTATCGAGTGCTCGGGAGTGATGTCAACTCTCACATAGGACAATGCTGATACACACGACGAATCGGCTAATTACCCTTGATTGATTGCGAAAAGGCACTTCATACAAATGAAAACCCAGAAAACCAAATCTTTAATTGACGCTGCCAAATGCTAACCTGCTCTCGTTTGCAACTAGACTTGAAACTGGATCGGCAAGGTATACTGCAATTATGGTGATGGAACTGGAAGCTCGAGTGAAATCGAATGTACGCCTATCAGATGACTACAATGTAGTAACCCTAGAAGCACCGAGCATAGCTGCAAATGCGGATCCTGGCCAATTCGTTATGGTGAAATTGTCGGATAGTCAGGAACCTCTTCTTCGACGCCCGTTTTCAATTTTTGAGATTTGCAGAAACAGCGCTGGTACACCAACCGGCTTTTCATTGCTCAACAAACGTATTGGTCTCGTTACTCAACAAATTTTTGATCTTACAGACACGAACCAGGTTTCAATTCTGGGACCACTAGGACGACCCTTTACCGTGATAAATCAGCCAACACAGGCTTGGCTTGTAGCGGGCGGAGTTGGCCTAGCTCCGTTTGTAACGCTGAGCGAAAAGCTCCGCCAGCAGGATGTAGCAGTGACTCTATATTACGGGGCACGAAATGCTACCGAATTGTTCTACGTGAACATATTCGAGCAACTCGGTGTAAGTGTCGTGACTGCAACCGAAGATGGTAGCCTTGGCGTGCAGGGTGTTATTACAGTCGCCTTAAATGAACGGTTGCGGAAAATTGGAACCAATGAATCACTAATGATTTATGCGTGTGGTCCAACACCAATGATGCAAGCAGTAACAGACTTGGCAACGAAATATCATCTGCCTATCGAGGTTTCTTTGGAACAGGTCATGGGATGTGGGCTCGGAGGCTGCTATAGCTGCGTCGTAAGAATCAGAGACGAGCAGGGGCAGGAACACTACACCCGTTCCTGCGTGAACGGCCCGGTCCTACCTGGTGAACAGATTGTTTGGGAAGCACTCTAGATGATAGTCAGTACGGTCGACTTCAAAAGGAATGTAAGACTAGTATGAGACCGACATCATGGATCTAAGCATCGAGATTGGTAGTCTGAATCTTGAAAATCCGTTAATCGCAGCAAGCGGCTGCTTCGGTTACGGTGTAGAGTACGCTGATGTCGTTGACCTTGCGTCCCTCGGCGCTGTCGCAGTTAAAGGCTTATTCCTAACTGAACGACTTGGCCATCCACCTCCCCGCATTATCGAAACCCCTGCTGGGATGTTAAATGCTATAGGCTTGCAAGGAGTCGGTGTTCATCGCTTCATCCGTGAGTACCTTCCTCAGTTACGAGACTCCGGCGCCGTAACCATCGTCAATATCTGTGGAACCACTATCGAAGAATATGAGGAACTCACACGGATTTTATCAGACGTAGAAGGCGTGGCCGCAATCGAGCTAAACATTTCATGCCCTAATATCAAGGCCGGTGGAATTACTTTCGGATGTAATTTAGCGGGCACGCACGATGTAGTGCAAGCCGCTAAACGTGCAACCCACTTACCTGTTATCCCAAAACTGACGCCTAATGTAACCGATATCGCATCCTTTGCTCGGGTAGCTGAAGAGGCAGGGGCAGACGCCGTTTCTCTGGTGAATACTTTCTTGGCGATGTCCATTGACGTCGAGACCCGTCGCTCAAAATTGGCAAATATTGTCGGCGGCTTAAGCGGCCCCGCGATTCGTCCAATCGCTGTTCGTATGGTGTACGAATGTCACCAAGCGGTCAGCATTCCGATTATCGGAATGGGTGGCATCACGACAGCCAACGACGTTTTAGAGTTTATGATCGCTGGCGCTAGCGCTGTTCAAGTGGGAACTGCGAATTTCGTCGACCCGTATATCTGGAAAAAACTGATGGTTGGTCTTAACGATTATCTCGAAAAACATAAGATAAAACGGCTTCGCGACATCATCGGCACCCTAGAAGTCGATCTAGCTGAGGAAGCATGAATCCACTGCTAATTGCGCTTGATGTCAGCTCAAAAAAACGAGCGCTCGAACTTGCTGACATCCTTCGAGATGTCGCTGGAGGATTTAAGATAGGCAGCAGACTATTCACTGCAGAAGGCCCCTCAATAGTTGACGCCCTAGTCGCTCGTGGAGACAAGATTTTTTTAGATCTCAAGTTTCACGATATTCCAAATACCGTGGCAACAGCGGTTACTGCCGCAAGTGATCTCGGCGTTTGGATGCTCACGGTCCACACTCAAGGTGGAATTGATATGATGCGGGCAGCTAAAGAGGCGTCCCTCTCGGGGTCAGTCAGCCCACTCGTTGTTGGTATTACGGTTTTAACCAGTCTAGACGATGACGCACTGCAGACCATCGGTGTCTCACGCCAAGTCGCTGATCAAGTGACCAGACTCGCAAGTCTTGCCCAAAAAGCAGAGATCGATGGCGTAGTTGCATCACCACGCGAAGTCAAAGCTATTCGCGAAACTTGTGGATCAGATTTTAAAATTGTTACCCCTGGCATTCGAAGCGGTCTTGAGACCACATTACTGGGGCATGACGACCAGGTTCGAACTGCGAGTGCAGCCGATGCGGTTCGAGACGGAGCTGATTACATCGTGGTTGGACGTCCTATAATTGAAGCGCCTGATCCAATTGAAGCAGCACAGAGGATCTCAGCCGACTTAGCCTAACCCGTCGCTAGAAGAAATTTCTTTTTCCAAATGTTTGGTCAACAGAACGCGCCTAGAGTACCTGCAATCAATTTGACACTTTATTCGCGCCCGGACTGTCATCTTTGCGAGAAAATGAAGATAACACTGGAGCGGGTTTCGCGCCGTTACCCTTTTGAACTGACAGAAATAGATGTTTCAACGAATTCAGAACTTGAGAAGACCTACGGTAGTGAAATTCCAGTCCTGATGATCGAAGGTCAAAAAACGGCGCACTACTACATTCGCGAAGAAGAACTCTTGCAAAAACTGTCAGAGTATTACTGATGGAATAAAACGGGGGCAGCAACACGGGCAAGCCGTGTCTACTACCCCCGTTCAGGAAGTCTACTACTTTGCCGTAATGATAAAGTGTCCGCGCCGATTCTGTGCCCAGCAAGCTTCAGTCTCTTCTGTGCACGTTGGCTCTTCTTCACCCTTACTAACCATGCTCAAACGACCCGCAGCGACACCAAGGCTTGTTAAGTAGTCAACAACGGCTCTTGCGCGTTGCTCACCAAGCCCAAGGTTGTATTCATTGGTGCCTCGCTCGTCACAGTGACCCTCCACCATGATCCGCGTACTAGTCCAGCGCTGTAACCACTCTGAATTACCCTGGAGCGTGTCGCGTGCTGCATCGGATAATTCCGCACTGTCATAATCGAAAGACACATTGCCAAGTGGCTGTTCACCATTCAACTCGGCGAGTGACTTACGATCGAACAGTTCTTCCTCTGTTGGAGGAGGAGGTGGTGGCGGTGGTGGTGGCGGTGGTGGTGGTGGCGGCGGCGGTGGTGGTGGCGGTGCTGCCGGCGGCGGCTCAGGTGGTGGTGGTGGTGGCGCCTTTGCACAAGCTGATACCCCAACAACAACAAAGGTAACGAGCAAAGCGGCGAGGATATACCGGTATGTACGATTCATGTTGAACTTTCCCTTCTTTCTACTCTCAAACCTCAGCTTGCACCGAAGGACACCAGTTACACACCTTCCGCTTAAGCTAATAAGATAGCGTTTGGAGCAGATTACAAGTTTTAGACGAAATCTGTCAATTCCTCTTCAACCAAAATTTCACGCGCTGAGTCTAAATCACACACGATTGCACACCTTTGCAGTCCCTGGAAACGTGAATCGCTAGATTTTGACTAATTTAATCACGGTTTTTCCAAGCGTCTCGTTCTCAAGCTGACACTAGTCCGTATTCTCAAAAACCGTATCTTACACTAGTTTTTCACCCGTAAGAATCATCCAAGAAATACTGATCCAGTCCTTTTTACTCTTATCATTAGGTAACGCCGATTCAATGCAATGTTGATTGTTTATTGAATCCCTAATGAACGTTCTCACAGGAATTTTATATTATAGCCAACTAGGAGATTCTGGTGATCGAGGTTAGGCATCTTAGTAAAACATACGGCTCCGTCACTGCGGTCGACGACATAAGTTTTCGTGTCGCGCATGGTGAAATTCTCGGATTCCTTGGTCCGAACGGCGCTGGCAAGACAACGACAATGCGCATCCTTACGGGGTACATACCACCAACGGAGGGTGAAGCGATTGTAGCTGGTTTCAACGTTTTTGATGAGCCGATTGAAGCCAAGCGTCGTACAGGATATCTGCCAGAAACTCCACCACTCTATCCAGAAATGACCGTGCGTGAGTTTTTGAGCTTTGTGGCACAGATTAACAATGTAGCCAAATCTGAACGACGCCGTCGGGTAATGACAGCAATGGAACGCACCTGGGTAACTGATATGGCAGATCGTCATTGCGCGACTTTATCCAAGGGTTACCGTCAGCGAGTTGGGCTAGCTCAGGCGATCCTGCATAATCCAGAGGTTTTAATTTTGGATGAGCCGACGGCTGGCTTAGATCCGAAGCAAATCATCGAAACACGCGAACTCATCAAAGAACTCGCTGGCGATCACACCATCATCTTAAGCACTCATATTCTTCCGGAGGTGTCCCAAACCTGCCAACGCGTCGTGATTATTAGTCGAGGCCACGTGGTAGCTGAAAACACACCGGAAAACTTAACTGCACTAGGTCAGGGGGTCACAACCGTCCGGCTACGGTTTGACACACAGGACATGACCGCTCCTGCGACCCTAGCATCAATTCCAGGAGTTCTCAGAGTCACAACCATCGAACAATCGAACAGTGTCACCACACTGGATGTCGAGACCGAACATGATCACGATTTACGGCGCGATCTTGCACAAACAATCGTTGCGAACGGATGGGGTCTACTCGAACTCCGGTCGATGCAAATGAGTCTTGAAGATGTCTTTTTACACCTGACCACGGAAGAACAAGATGAAGGACCGATAATTCTGGATGAGGCTTCCCAGGCAGAACAGCTACACCACAAAAAGTATGCTGCGGAGCTCGACAATGAATAACATCCTGGCGATCGCTCAAAAAGAACTTCGTTCATACTTCGCATCACCGATTGGCTACGTTGTCATCGGAATGTTTGCGCTTTTGTTTGGTTATTTCTACTACACCATTTTGAATTTTTTCATCCGACAAAGCATGCAAGTCAGCCAGTTCGATTTCGGCGGGCCTGCTGCGCTCAACATTAATCAACAGATGATCCGGCCACTTCTACTTAATGCGAGTGTGTTCGTCCTCTTTGTGCTCCCAATGGTCACAATGCGGACCTACTCCGAGGAGAAACGGTCTGGAACAATGGAATTGCTCTTAACGTCTCCACTGAGTGACGTTCAGATTGTTATGGGCAAGTTCTTCGGCGCAATGGGATTGTATGTGGTGATGCTAGTCGTGACTCTGTTGCATATTGGACTGCTGTTCGTCTATGGCGATCCAGAATGGCCACCAGTTCTAGTTGGATACTTGGGTCTACTTCTACTCGGTGGTTGCTTCGTCTCTGCAGGCCTGCTGATTTCGAGCATGACGAAGAATCAGATTGTATCTGGTATCGTCACATTCGCTGTATTCCTAATGTTGTGGGTCATTAACTGGCTCGGTGATAGTGCAAGCCCACTAACACAAACGGTCCTGTCGTATCTTTCAATCACGGAACACTTTGAAGATTTTTCGAGAGGAGTTTTGGATACAAAGCACGTCATCTATTACTTGAGCTTTATCGTTTTTGGATTGTTTTTAACAGTGAAATCCCTTGATAGAGAGCGCTGGAAGGGATAATCGGCAAACGTAACCACGCATACAACGGTCATTGAAACAGATGCTGCGTATCGTAATAATCACACTAGGATGGCTTGGCGCAAGCCTGGTGTTTATCGCCGCTGCAGGAAGGTTCCTGAGGGCAGACTTGCAGGATGTCTGGTTCTGGTGTTCTGTGGCTGGTTTCATCTGCCTGTTCTTGTACATGCTTTCTCAGTGGCGTGACATCATCAAATTATTCTCGACACGACAGACGCGGTACGGCTCCCTCGCACTATCAAGCATCGTATTGGTTCTCGGAATACTCACTGCAATCAACTACATTGCATCTCGACAAAATCGACGGTGGGATTTAACCGCGGCCAAACAATTTACATTATCTGACCAGACCATCAGAATCTTGGAGACATTAGAGGGACCAGCAAAGATTTTAGTTTTTGATCGGGAGAACGATTTCGACCGTTTGCGAATGCGACTAGTTGAGTATGAAAATGTAACCGACCAAGTGTCAGTCGCCTACATCGACATCGATAAACAACCATCACTTGCACGTCAGTATCAAATCCAAACCTACGGCACGGTGGTTTTCGAATACCAAGACCGCGTCGAACGTGTAGTGGCGAACACCGAACAAGATCTGACCAACGCCCTCATCAAAGCTATCGAAGGAACAGAGCGCACTGTTTATTTTGTGCAAGGACACGGCGAAAGGAATGTGCGTAGTGCTGAACGTGATGGCTACAACGCAATTGGGGATGCTTTGGGGCTCGATAACTTTCTCATTGAAACACTCGTTTTAGCTCAGCAACCCCAAGTACCGGCTGACGCCTCAATGATTGTCATAGCTGGGCCCAAAACTGACCTGTTTGAAGGCGAGATCGAAACACTGCAACAATACCTTGAGCGCGGCGGCAAGGTGCTTTTTCTCGTGGATCCCTCAGCCGAACTCGAGTCAGTACAAAAGGTCAACATCCGAAACCTTCTCAGGCGGTGGGGCGTGACACTCGGCGATGACATTGTCGTCGATGGAAGTGCCATGGGACAACTACTTGGCACCGATGCATCGGTGCCTGTCGCAGCGGATTATCCATCTCACCCAATTACCGATCGATTTAATGTCCTAACTGCGTTTCCACTGGCACGCTCGGTCGAGCCGACGCCAAACGAGACATCAAATCTTATAACTGAAGCTTTTTTGCAGACTGGCAGCCAAAGTTGGGCAGAAACAGACATCGCTCGGTTGACCCAGACCAGTGAAGTTGAACTTCAAGAAAACCAAGGAGACCGACCTGGTCCGGTGACAATCGGCGTGGCGGTAACTGCTGCTATCTCCAAGTCGACCATAGAAACTGGGAATGTAACTCTCTCTGAACAAGGTGAGTCAACAGTGGCACCCGATCCAACAAGCGACGCCAGCACCCTTCTGGAAAGTGCCGCCAATCCTAGTGGCGACGCCCAAAACATTGAAACTCGTCTAGTGGTCGTAGGGGATTCGGACTTCGCGGCAAATTACTCGCTGGGCATTCAGGGAAACCGCGACCTTTTTCTTAATATAGCCAACTGGCTCACCCAACAAGAAAATCTTGTAGCCATTCGACCCCGTGAGCCCGAAGATCGACGCATTACCTTGACCGCGGACCAGCAATTACGAATTTTTTGGCTGTCAGTATTCATGATTCCTGGTGTTATTCTTGGAACAGGAATCTACACGTGGTGGCTGGGTCGTCAATGATGGGACGAGGTCGTTCAACCCTCATCCTGTTCATCGTATTCGTCGCACTAGCTTCATACTCATACTTCATCGAGCAGAAACGACCATCTCGTGCCGATGCTGAGAGCGCAAAAGAGCGTGCGTTCTCAGTAGAATCTGAAAACATTGCAGAGCTTCAAATTAATTTGATGAGCAGCCAGACTCACCTAGAAAAACGCGATGATACCTGGCACATTACAGACCCCACAGAAGCCATGGCAGATGCCGTTGCAGTATCTTCAATCACATCAAGCCTAGAATCGTTAAACATCGAACGAGTGGTGCAGGAGAGTTCCGACAACTTGGCGAACTTCGGTCTTGGTAATCCACGCCTTGAAATTACGTTCAAGGATGTAGAGGCCTCAGGTCCTACAACGCTGGTGATTGGCGATGACACCGCTACGGGTGGTAACACGTACGCGACTATTAAAGGAAGCGACCGTGTCTTTTTGATCGCAGCGTCTTTGGGAGAAGGATTCAGTAAAACCACCTTCGATCTTCGAGACAAAGCGATCTTACACCCGAGTCTCGGTGCAGTGGACCAACTAACCTGGTCATCCAAGGACAATCAAATCGAAGTCACTAGACGTGAGGGTACTTGGAGAATGGTACAACCCTGGAACGCATATGCAGAGACAGCCGTCATCGATGGACTGATCAGTCAGCTCAGAAATACATCAATGCAATCCATCGTAACGTCGAACCCGTCGAACTTGCTGTCCTACAACCTAGCCGAACCTTTAGTTACAATTACCGTCGGCGCTGGCGCTACGAATGCAACACTGCACCTTGGTAATGAAGCTGACGGGAATATGCGTCATGCGCGAGACTTGTCACGTTCGCTCGTCTTCACGGTAAATGCCTCACTGTTCGATGCCTTTACAAAGCCGCCTGCCGACTATCGCCGTAAGGAAATATTCGATTTCCAGCCGTTCTCCGCAACCCATCTGAACATTGAAGGTCGTGAGGCAACGGTCACATTTGAAAAACGTCAAGACCCGGAAACTGCCGCGGTATGGGAACAGGTAAATATTCCTCGGAAAGATATCGATCAAACACGGATCATCGATATGCTTTCTCGATTGTCTGCATTACGCGCCAACCGATTTATTGATTTCAAGAAGCCGCATCTTGACCCACCTGAAACGATAGTGACTGTACGATTTGGAGAGCCTGAGCGAGAAGATCGGGTGATTTTCATGCGGAGCAATAATACTGTTTATGCTCTGATGGCAAACGAGGACGGCGGAGCCGTTGTCAACACAAGCGAATTTGAAGAAGTAATAGCGATGATCAACGGACAATCAACTACGGGAAGGACCCCCTCTCCATGATTACCCATAATCAAGTCGTACGTTCTCACGTAAAGCATCATTTTTGGCAACATTCGTTTGGCCTAGTAATAAGCGCGATATGCCTACTCGGTACGCTCGGGTGCGTCCAATCGGCTCGTGTGACTCCACACATCCCTGCACCATCAGCGATGGTGAACACCCTTGCCGCGTCGACAACAGCAGAATTTCGATTACGTGAGGACCTCACGGCCCTTTTCGAAACGCCTCAATTCGACCACACACTCTGGGGTGTTGCGGTACGATCACTTGATCGTGGGGAAGACCTCTATCGTATAAATGACAAAAAACGAGTCATGCCAGCCTCAAACATGAAAGCTGTAACTCTTGCGGCCATCGCGGAACAACTAGGATGGGACTACCAATTTGAAACCCAATTACTCACGCATGCTGCGATCGAAGATGGAACTCTTTTGGGAGACCTCATTGTCCGAAGCAATGGAGATCCAAGTTTTAATCGATTACACGGTGACCCTGTAGAAATCTTTACGGCTTGGGCAGACGAACTAAAACAGCTTGGTGTCGCCATCATCGAAGGCAACATCGTTGGAGACGACAATGCTTTCGATGAATCTACACTGGGCGCTGGATGGGCATGGGATTATTTAGGATATGGATACGCCGCCCCAATCGGACCACTACAGTTGTACCAAAACATCGTAGCGCTCGAAATTCTGCCTGGAAACACGGTCGGAGAGCCGATAACCGTCAAGGTGTCGCCTCACTATAGCGGCCTTGATATCAACATCCTTGCACGAACCGGAGCTGAGAATTCAACGAACACCGTAAATCTCGTCCGCCTCCCAAGCCGCCCGGTACTTGAAATCACTGGTTCAATACCCTTGGGGTCTAGACCTGTTACCCAAACAGCTTCGGTGCCTAATCCCACTGAATTTTTCGTGCGGAACCTTCGCGCAGTGCTCAACGACAACGGCATTGCAGTTCGCGGTGAAGCTATCGATATTGACACATTGGTTGATGAGGGAAATGTTCAATCACCTCGACAACTACTGGTGCACCGCTCGCCCCCGTTAACGGAAACGGGTTCAGTGTTGATGATGGTCAGTCAAAATCTATATGCTGAAACTTTTTTTAGAACTCTTGGTAGTCAAGAAGGAAAACGGACCGCCGATGCGGGTCGGGACGCAGTGCGGGCGGTGATGACCTCTTGGGGTATTTCACCCGATTCGTACCAGCAGTACGACGGTTCCGGCCTGTCGCGCTACAACTATGTCACCGCCGATATGCTAATTACGCTTCTAACGAGAATGCACGACGATCCAAAGCACACCGATGCATTCAAGACTACACTCCCAATCGCCGGCCTTAGTGGTTCCCTGGAACGACGAATGAAGGGTGGCTTCGCAGAAAACAATGCGCGCGCAAAAACTGGCTCAATTTCAAACGTGCGCGCGTTGTCGGGGTACGTCACGACTCGTGATCAGGAACTACTGGCATTTTCGATCATCGCCAACCACTTTCACTTGCCACAATCTGTGATCGATGGAGTAACAGATCTTGCAGTGGAACGCCTAGCAAATTTTACTCGGCACTAACCACACCGAGTTCACAACGAACAGCTTCGACTAACTCGGACATCTTCCCAGAAAGCCCACCTCCCTGGGCAAAGCCTGGTCGACCGCCACCATGACCACCAAACCGCTTCGTGAGGCGATTCAAAACATCGGCAGCATCAATCGAGACATCTTTTGAACATGCGATCACAATTAATATAGGAGACGACTCCGATAAGAGCGTTACAAGGTGACCAGGTTTTCGTACCATTTCAGTAGCTAAACCTTTCAGTTCTGCTGCCTCATTCGTTGCCACTACCTTTAACACCAATGACAATTGGCCAACTTGCTCGGCAGTAGAAGCCATCGCTACTGCTTCGTAGGAAGAAATGCGTTCGCGTTGCTCACGTATGGTCCGTAAAGAAGCCTTGTGTTCGGCTTGCAACCTGACTATGGCGTCAGAAAGTTCTCCAGGGATGACCGACAAATGCCCGACGATCCTACTAAGCACTCTATTCTGTAACCTAAATTCCGATAATGTTCGTTCGCCACAAAGAAACGTCACGCGGATCCCACCTTTAAAGCGCTCACAAGACTTAATGGCAATAATCCCGACAGCACCAGTGTGCTCCACGTGGGTTCCACCACACGCCGATAAATCGAACCTATCCACATCAATTAGCCGAAGGTTTCCAGTGCGAGCGGATTCTTTACGTAGTGGCAGTGCAGAGACTCCTTCAGAATCTGCAAACCGCACTGCAACGGGACGGTTTTCCCACACGATCCGATTAGCTTCCGCTTCTACCGCTTCCAACTTCGATGATGATAATTCAGTATCGAGATCGATCGTTGAAGCTGACCGGCCAAGATGAAATGAAACTGTCCGAGCGTTGTGGAGTCGATCACACGCAGCAGACAATATGTGCTGGCCAGTGTGCTGTTGCATATGATCAAACCGGCGCGCCCAGTCAATCCGGCCGTCGACTTTTTGTCCAATCGCGACGGCCCCATTGATAACATGTCCGACGGTACCGTTATCTAGATCTATAACGTCCACAACGGCCACGCCTCCGAGCATTCCGGTATCGTGGGGTTGTCCACCTGATGTCGGATAGAAGGCAGTGCGATCAAGCGTCACGATCGAGCGATCTTTGTTGAAATCAACTTCGATCACATTGGCATCAAACTCGATTGTTGTTGCACTGGTGTAATAGAGCCGTTCAGTCACCGTCACAAAACCTCACTCGTTGATTGCAATAACCTAAGACTCTAATGTCACATCTCTAACGGATCTGTAACGCCTGCGTCGACAAAGCCCTGCAAACGTAGCATGCAACTATCACAACGACCACACGCCCGACCACCTTCTGTCGGATCGTAGCAACTGTGGGTTAAACCGTAATCCAACCCCAACTCAAGACCTCGCTGAATAATCTGAGCTTTCGTTAGATTCATGAGTGGGGCGTGAATACGTGTCCGGTTACCATGAACGCCAGCTTTCGTAGCAACAGCAGTGAGGTGTTCAAACGCGGTAATGAATTCAGGACGACAATCCGGATAACCTGAATAGTCCAATGCATTAACACCAATAAAAATATCCCGGGCAGCCAAAACTTCTGCCCACGCTAAGGCTAATGCAAGTAGGACAGTGTTACGGGCTGGCACGTAGGTCGATGGGATGTTATTCGCGTCTAGACGTCTTGCTTTGGGAACTGACCCTGAACCGGTTAGTGACGAACCACCGATTCGAGATAGATCAACCTCAAGCTCCAGATGTTTAGCAACCTTAAGTTCATGCGCCACCTTCTTTGCAGCTTCAAGTTCCTGATGATGAATCTGGCCGTATCTCACGGTTAGAGCATGTAGTGCAAAGCCCTGTTGGCTTGCAATAGCTGCAGTCGTGTAAGAATCAAGTCCACCACTCAGCAGTACTACACTTTTAGCCACCATAAACTAGACACCTCGAACATCAGCGCCCCAAATGTATTTGTGCGCTTGGAGCTGGACACGAACGGGCAACCGATCTTCAAGAACCCAACCAGCCAACACCTGTGGTGCCAAATGATCATGAACCGGCGAAAACAGGATGGCTCCGCATCGGGAAGCCAGTCCTAAGCGCTTTAGCGTATCTCGTGCGTACTCATAGTCCGCACGATCGGCGATGACGAATTTCACTTGATCGCGTTTCGTAAGCAGCTCAAAATTGTCCCAGTGCGTCGTTTTCTCCTCTCGACTACCTGGACATTTGACATCTAACACCTTTATCACCTTCGCAGGAAGACGGGCTACACTCAACTGCCCACCCGTTTCCACTAGGATGGTGACGTCATCTTGAAGTAGTAAGTCGATTAAACCATAAACGTCTTCCTGCAACAGAGGCTCCCCACCCGTGAGCTCAACAAGTCCACATTGGTAATTTTCAACTTCCTTTTTCACATCCTCAATCAACATTTTCCGACCCTCATGAAACGCGTATGGAGTATCGCACCAGACACATCTGAGGTCACATCCAGTTAGGCGCACAAAGACACACGGCTGTCCTGTAAACGTCGACTCGCCTTGAATGGAATAAAAGATTTCGTTGACCGTTAGCATTACTCAATTGAGGGTTAATTAACAAAATCCAATACAATCAGATAGCTTATTGTAGACTAGGAAGCGATGCGTAAGACTGTGTTCTTCTGGAAGCCTGGTTGAACGACTTGCCGAAACGCCAGAAGTGTTCTGGAAGAAAAACGTTTTGATCTTGAGGTGCGAGATATTGAACGCGACCCACCGACTCGTGCGTTTCTTGAGCGTCACGTGAGTGCAGTGCAGTTTCTGGATTTCGTGAGCCAGCGAAGTCCAGTTTTCAAGCAACGGCCGTTGCCGAAGTCGAAAAAAGCAGCAATCGATTTAATGATGAAAAACCCAAAATTGATTAAACGGCCCATCATTATCAGCGGTCGCACTGTGATCTTTGGTTTCGATAAATCTCGTGTGAAACTGCTGAAATAGCGCTCCGTATTCCGTAAGGCTTACATCACTTACCCATCCGTGTCACCCCCAGCTTCGGACATAGATCTGCGAGCACGCAGTGCCGGCAGAGCGGGTAGGT
>PYIL01140675.1_pt1 | contig 19015 bp, 16 predicted proteins | sample 3578041 | NCBI WGS metagenome assembly PYIL01 (sample SAMN08408023, study PRJNA431606) | Marine metagenome isolate SA_KN192-05_S13_150m, whole genome shotgun... | biome: marine; feature: oceanic pelagic zone; material: water; isolation source: 150 m water sample, 0.2-0.8 um fraction ... | reverse complement strand
GGAGACCGCCGCACGGCGGCGCCCGTGGGAGGGCATTTCGACCGGGGGTGCAGGCCCCGGTGGGCGTAGCCTGCAGGTCCATGACGGACGCCATCCACGGGGGAATGAAGCCCCGCAGCCACGAGGTCACTGACGGTCCCAGCCGCGCCCCCGCCCGGGCCATGCTCCGGGCCATCGGGATGACCGAGGACGACTTCTCCAAAGCCCAGGTGGGCGTGGCGTCGTCGTGGAACGAGGTCACCCCCTGCAACATGCCGCTGGATGCCCTGGCCAAGCGGTGCAAGGCGGGGGTGGTGGAGGCCGGCGGGTTCCCGATCGAGTTCAACACCATCGCAGTCAGCGACGGCATCTCGATGGGCCACGAGGGAATGCGGGCCAGCCTGGTGAGCCGCGAGATCATTGCCGATTCTGTCGAGGCGGTCATGCACGCTGAGCGCTTAGACGCCTTTGTGAGCTTCGCCGGCTGCGACAAGTCGCTCCCCGGAATGCTTATGGCGTCGGCCCGCATCAACCTGCCGTCGGTCTTCGTCTACGGCGGATCAATCATGCCTGGCGAGCACCACGACGGCCGCAAGCTGGACGTGGTCAGCGTCTTCGAGGCGGTTGGCGCCCACGCTGTGGGTGATATCGACGACGACGAGTTGCTGGCCATCGAGCGGGCTGCTTGCCCGACGATCGGCAGTTGTGCCGGTATGTTCACCGCCAACACCATGGCCTCGGTGGGTGAAGCCATCGGGATGTCGCTTCCCGGCTCGGCATCGGCCGCTGCCATCGACAACCGACGAGCCGACGTGGCGTTCGCCAGTGGCCATGCCGTGATGAACCTCCTGCGCCAGGGCATCCGACCCCGCCAGATCATGACCAAGGGGGCTTTCGAGAACGCCATCGCCGTAGTCATGGCTCTCGGTGGCTCGACCAATGCCGTGCTCCACCTAATGGCCATCGCCTTCGAGGCAGGGGTGGAGTTGGAGTTGGAGGACTTCAACCGGGTAGCCGCCCGGGTGCCCCACTTGGCTGACACCAAGCCGCACGGGAATTACCACATGGTGGACATAGACCGAATCGGTGGCGTGCCGGTTGTCATGCAGATGCTCCTGGACGAGGGCCTCCTAAACGGCGAAGAGGTGACGGTCACCGGACAAACGGTGGCCGAGAACCTGGCCCTGCTGGACGTCCCAGCCCCCGATGGGGAGGTCATCCACGCCTTCAATGATCCAATCAACGAGGTGGGTGGCCTGGCCATCCTGCGGGGAACACTGGCCCCCCAGGGTTCGGTGGTCAAGGTGGCCGGCCTGGACTTCGACCACTTTGAGGGTCGGGCCCGTGTGTTCGATGGCGAGGACCTGGCCATGGAGGCCGTGCTGGCCGACCGGATCGAGACCGGTGACATCGTGGTGATCCGCTACGAGGGACCCAAGGGCGGCCCGGGAATGCGCGAAATGCTGGCTATTACCGGGGCCATGAAGGGTGCCGGTCGCGGCGGCGACGCGGCCCTAGTCACCGACGGCCGGTTTTCTGGGGGAACCCATGGGTTCTGCGTAGGTCACGTGGCACCAGAGGCCGTTGACGGCGGTCCGATTGCTCTGGTTGAGGAGGGCGACCGGATCCTCATTGACGTTGGGACGCACACCATCGATCTGCAAGTCGACGAGGCCACGCTGGCCAAGCGACGGGCGAATTTGAAGCCGTTCGAGCCGCGCTACCGGTCCGGCTTCCTAGCCAAGTACGCAGCTCTAGCCCAGGGAGCCGAGAAGGGGGCCGTCACCCAGGCCTAGGCCAGTGGTTCCCTCTCTAGTCAGGACCCGTCCCACAGCCCGAAGGAACGGGCAGCGGAGAGCATGGTCCACGGCTCGGCTGCGGCGGCTGCCGTGGACGACTGCCGGGCCACCCACCAAGGAACTTCGAGCAGTACCTCCAGGGGCACCTCCAGGCCATCCCGGGGGGCCACGGCACAGGTCGGGAGACGAGACAGGGCCTTGGCCATAGCCGCCCCATCCTCGTAGAACGAGGGGTCGTGAAGTTGGTGCCACTTGTCAGCTCCCATGACCACCACGTCGTAGTCGTCGGCGAGGTCGGCGACAAGCCGGGCGTCGACCACGTTGACTGCTAGCCAGGCATGGTCGATGGCTACCCGGTCGAGCACTGTCCGGCGTTCTTCCACGGTGGTCCGGCCTCGTTCTTTGCCCAGCGGGTGGCGAGACAGTGTCCAGACCACACGATCCAGACTGTGGCGGCGTCGGGCGGCGTCGGCCACGGTCAGGTGGGCCAGCGTCGGAGGATCAAATGACCCCGGGTAGACACCTTGTCGCACGGCTCCATGGTGGTCGACGGGCACGTAATGGCGGGGCACCAGTGGTTCGATCGACCGGGCAGGTTGTGGTCACTAGGACTGTCGGCGCATAATTGCGGTCCATGCAGGCGTTCCCGAGCTCCCCAACCTCCGAGGTAGCGGTATTGCCGTAGGCACGCGCCCCTCCGCCCGACGGTTGCGTGCCTCGACCTCCCGATGAGGGAGGTCATTTCGCTTTTCACCCGATTCCTAAAAAGATCATGAGTCCCATGGCCAGAGAACAGATGGACGGCGGTCGAGCATTGATCCGCGCCCTCGAGGAGGAGGGCGTTGAGGTCATGTTCGGGCTGCCCGGCGGAGCGATTCTGCCGGTCTACGACCCGATCATCGACTCGTCGATTCGCCATATCCTGGTCCGCCACGAACAGGGTGCCGGCCACATGGCCGAGGGCTACGCCCAGGCCACGGGCCGCCCCGGCGTGGCCATGGTGACCAGCGGGCCGGCGGCCACCAACATCGTCACCCCGCTGTGTGACGCCTACCTCGACTCGATTCCCATGGTGGTTATCACTGGTCAGGTTCCCTACCCGGCGATCGGCACTGACGCCTTCCAGGAATGCGACACCACGGGCATTACCCAGTCGATCACCAAGCACAATTTCCTAGTCACCGAGGCTCAGGACATCCCGCGCACCATCAAGGAGGCGTTCCACATCGCCACCACGGGCCGTCCAGGCCCCGTTCTGGTAGACGTCCCGAAAGACATCGTGGATCCCGGTAACCCGCGGTCGGCCATGACGTGGACCGATGACTTCCAGATCGACCTGCCTGGATACCACCCGGAGGTGGAGGTCGACCCGGAGGGCATCCGAGCCGCGGCCGACCTCCTGCGGGGGGCCGAGCGGCCCGTGTTGTACGTGGGCGGCGGGATCCTCAAGGCACGGGCCGTCGAGGCCCTTCGGGAGCTAGCCGAGCTGACGGGCATCGGCGTGGTCACCACGCTCATGGCTCGAGGCGCCTTCCCAGATAGCCACGAGCTGTGTCTAGGCATGCCCGGTATGCATGGAAACTTCACCGCGGTTACCGCCATGCAAGAGTCCGACCTGCTAGTCGCCCTCGGCGCCCGATTCGACGACCGGGTGACCGGCAAGCTGGACGGCTTCGCCCCGGACGCCAAGATCGTTCACGTCGACATTGACCCAGCCGAACTGGGCAAGGTCCGTCGTCCCGATGTGGCTATCCGCGGCGACGTCCGGGTGGCCATCGAGGCGTTGGTTGTCGAGTTGTTGGCCAACGGCACCGGCGACGTGGATCGGGGGGCTTGGCGTTCTCGGATCAGCGGTTGGCAGGAGCGGTTCCCTCTGACCTATGAGCCGTGGGCGCCCGGTGAGGCCCTCAAGCCCCAGCACGTCATTGAGTGCCTGCGAGACGCCACGCCGGACGACACCATCGTGTCCTCGGGCGTCGGCCAGCACCAAATGTGGGCTAGCCAGTACTGGAAGTTCGACCACCCGTACACGTGGATTAACTCGGGGGGCCTGGGGACAATGGGATTCTCCATCCCGGCGGCCATCGGCGCCAAGGTGGCCCATCCGGACCGCATGGTGTGGGCCGTGGACGGCGACGGCTGCTTCCAGATGACCGGCCAGGAGCTGGTCACGGCCACGGTCGAGAACATCCCTATCAAGGTGGCGTTGCTCAACAACTCCTACCTGGGGATGGTCCGCCAGTGGCAGGAGATGTTCTACGAAGAGCGCTACTCGGAGGTGTTCCTATCCAAGGATGTCCCCGACTACCGGATGTGGGCCGAGTCCATGGGGTGCGAGGCCATGCGAGTCGACGATCCCGACGAAGTCGAGGGGGCCATCGCCAAGGCCAACGAGGTGGACGACCGCCCGGTGGTCATCGACTTTCGGGTGGCCGCCGAGGAGAAGGTTTACCCCATGGTTCCGTCCGGAGCCTCCAACTCCGAGCTGGTCGTGCCACCGTCCCAGCAGGGCCAACCCCGATGAACGTCCCGGCGCCCGAGTACCGGTACCACACGCTGGTCGTGAAGGTGGAGAACAGATCTGGTGTGCTGGCCCGAGTGGCCTCCCTGTTTGCCCGGCGGGCCTTTAACATCGAATCGCTGGCCGTGGCACCGACCGATGACGAGCGGTTCAGCCGGATCACCGTGGTGGTCGACCTGGAGTCAGCCCCCCTAGACCAGATCGTCAAGCAGCTGAACAAGTTGGTGAACGTGGTCGAGATTCGCGAGTTGCACCCCGGACACGCCGTGGAGCGCGAGCTCATGCTGGTCACGGTGACCGCCGAGCCGGATCGCCGAGATGAGATCGTGGAGCATCTGGACCGGGCCGGGGGCAAGGTGCTGAGCGTGGGAACCGCCCACATGATGCTTTCTTTGGTCGGCCCGTCCGGTCGGGTGGACGACTTCGAAAATCTGATGCGCCAGTTCGGGATCGTGGAACTGCAGCGGACCGGCCGGGTGGCCTTGGCGTCACTAGACGACATCGCCGACTGATCACCGGCCCGCCAGTCCGTCTTACCGGACCATGGGCCATTGAGAACCAACCAGAAACAACCCAGAGAACAGCCAGGAGAACCCCGTGGCAAACGTTTACTACGAGACCGACGTTGACCGTTCGGCCATCGCCGAGCGAAAGGTGGCCATCCTGGGATACGGCTCCCAGGGCCACGCGCACGCCCTTAACCTGAAGGAGTCGGGAATCGACGTGTGCGTCGGTCTGCGCGACGGCTCCTCGTCGGCGGCCAAGGCTGCCGAGGCTGGCCTGGAGGTACGGTCTCTCTCCGATGCATCGGCCTGGGCTGATGTGATCATGATCCTGTTACCCGACACCGATCAGGCCGCTGTCTACGAGGAGCACATCGCGCCGAACTTGTCAGCCGGTGACGCCTTGGCCTTCGCCCACGGCTTCAACATCCGGTTCGATCTGATCGATCCGCCGACGGATGTGGACGTGATCATGATTGCCCCCAAGGGTCCCGGGCACCTAGTGCGCCGGACCTACGAGGAGGGTGGCGGCGTGCCCTGCCTGATTGCTGTGGAGCAAGATCCGACCGGGGGCGCTAAGGCCCTGGCTCTGGCCTACGCCGACGGCCTGGGTGGCGCCCGGGCCGGCGTGATCGAGACCACGTTTACTGAGGAGTGCGAAACCGACCTGTTCGGCGAGCAGGTAGTGCTGTGTGGCGGCATGACCGAGCTGGTTCGGAGCGCTTTCGACACCCTGGTGGACGCTGGGTACCAGCCGGAGATCTGTTACTTCGAATGCCTCCACGAGTTGAAGCTCATTGTGGACCTGATGTACGAGCAGGGCATCGGTGGCATGCGCTACTCGGTGTCAGATACCGCAGAGTACGGCGACTTGTCCCGTGGACCCCGGGTGGTAGACGACAAGGTGCGGGCCACCATGAAGGAGATCCTGGGGGAGATCCAGAGCGGCAGGTTTGCTGAGGAGTGGGTGGCTGAGGCCCACGGTGGCCGCGAGAACTTCTACCGGCTGGAGGAGGAGGGCAAGGCCCACCGCATCGAACAGGTCGGCGCCGAACTGCGGGCCATGATGCCGTGGATCAGTGCTGGCAAGGTCTCGGTCCAGGAGGCCTCTGGCGGCCAGGGCTGATCCCGCCTTTCGCGTTTGCGATCTGGCCCGCTGGGCTAGATAGGTGGACGGTCAGCTCAACCGCTGGACCACCATGGCCATACCCTGACCTCCGCCCACGCACATGGACTCCACGCCGAGTTCCTTGTCGGCGTCCTCCAGGCCATTGAGCAGAGTGGTCATGATGCGGGCGCCGGTCATGCCGAATGGGTGGCCAAGGGCAATGGCCCCGCCATTCACATTCAACTTGTCGAGGTCGATCCCGACCTCGTCGGCTGACGGCAGAACCTGAGCGGCGAAGGCCTCGTTGATCTCGAACAGGTCGATGTCGTCGGGGGTCATGCCGGCCCGACTGAGGGCCTGGCGGATGGCTTGGATGGGTCCGAGGCCCATGATCTCAGGGTTCAGGGCCGATACGCCGGACGAGATGATGCGGGCCAGGGGTCTGATCCCCAACTCCTCGGCCCGAGTTTCGCTCATCACCACTACGGCCGCCGCGCCGTCATTGAGCGGGCATGCGTTGCCGGCTGTAACTGTGCCGTCGGGCCGGAACACCGGGTTCAACTGGGAGACCTTCTCGTAGGTGGTGCCGGCCCGGATGCCGTCGTCGGTGGCGGCCACCGAGCCATCGGGAAGGGTGTACGGCGAGATCTCCCGCTCGAAGAAGCCACGGTTCTGGGCGGCCTCGGCCCGGTTTTGGGATCGGACGCCCCACTCGTCCTGGGCCTGGCGAGACACGCCCTTGTGCTGGGCCACGTTCTCGGCCGTTTGGCCCATGGCGATGTAGATGTCGGGAAACCCCTCGGGGGCGGTCCAGTCGTCGACCTCCTCGCCGGACCGGTCGGCCGTACGGCCCTCAGCACCGGCGAATCGGGGGTTATGGGGACCGTTGTCAGACACGCCGTACTGGAAGCGGCTCACACACTCCACCCCGCCCGACACGAAGGCGTCGCCCTCACCGGCCCGGATTGCGTGGGCAGCCATGCGGATGGTCTGCAGAGAGGAGGAGCAATACCGGTTCACGGTGGTGCCCGGGGCCTCGAGGCCGGCCAGCAGTCCGGCTACCCGGCCCAGGTTGTAGCCCTGCTCACCGCCCGGTTGAGCGGTACCCCAGATGACGTCCTCGACCTGATCACGGGGAAACTCGGGGACCTTCCCGAGCACATCGTCGATGATGAAGGCGGACAGGTCGTCGGGGCGGGCCTCGACGAGGCTTCCCTTACCGGCCCGTCCGATGGCGGTTCGGCTGGTGGCGACAATGACGGCTTCGGCCATGGGGGTGGTCCTCTCGCTGGGGACCGGCGAGTCGCGACGGTCCGATGGGCTACCGACCGGTAACCGTACCGATGCTATCCCCGGACCGTCCCTGCGCTCTCACCGGAGTCTGCCGGCCCGGCGTTCACCGGAGCCGGATGAGAGACACCCCGTCCCCGATCGAGAGGACTACTACGTCCACCCGTTCGTCGGAAACCACCCGGTCGTTGAACTTCCGAAGGGCGACTGTGTCGGCGTCGTCCACCGTGGGGTCCAGAACCCGGCCCGACCACAGCACGTTGTCCACGACGATCAGCCCATGGGGAGCCAGCCGGGGGACCAACTCCTCGTAGTAGCCGAGGTAGCCGGTTTTGTCGGCGTCGATGAAGGCGAGGTCTACTACGGCGTTGGAGGGCAGGCCCCGGAGGGTCTCGATAGCCGGAGCGATCACCAGGTCGATACGGTCAGCGACCCCGGCGGCCTCCCAATGGCGTCGAGCCACGTCGGTCCACTCCTCGGACACGTCGCAGCACAGGAGACGGCCACCGTCGGGAAGCATCCGAGCGATGGCCAGCGAGGAAGTGCCGGTGAACGTGCCCACCTCGACGGCTAGGCGAGGCCGGAGGGCAGCCGTCAGCATGGAGAGAAAAGTGGCCTGGTCTCGGGCCACCTGCATCCGGGCTTGTGGCCCGAGGGCCGTGGTGGCCTCGGCTAGGGCGTCCTGCACCTCGTCAGCCGGCGAGGTGTGGTCCAGCACGTAGCGGTAGAGGGCCTCGTCCAGAAAGAAGGAACGGTGGTCGGCCACAGGTCCCTCAGCGATCGCCGGTGCCGCAGAGCGGTATCCGGCCCGGTTGCCGATTGGCTACCTCACCGTCGTACACCAACCGTTCCTGGCGTGCCGGCCTGTCGAACATGGGCTCCTCCGACGGCCGGTCGGCCGCTCCACGACGGTAGCCACCGGTCCGGTGGGGGGCCGAACGGGGCGCCTCGGTACCCTCGGGGACGATTCCTGACGCCGTGTCGCGTTCCCGTCCCCAAACGGCCTGGACCGGCGACCACCGAAGAGGAGCACCGCCCATGGGCGACACCCCGACGATCGACCGCCAGCCGGTCGACCCGCAGGAGGAATGGCGGCTGCTCATCGGTGGGGAGTGGACGGCGACCTCTGAGACTTACGAGATCGTGGATCCCAATACCACAGAGGTGGTGGGCCACGCTCCGGAGGGCACGGTGGCAGATGCCGAGGCGGCTATCACCGCCGCCAAGGCCGCCCTCCCGGGCTGGCGGGACACCTCGCCGACCGAACGAGGAGCGCTGCTGGAACGCCTGTCCGACATCCTCCGGGAACGGGCGCCAACCTGGTCGACCCTGGTGCAGGCCGAGACGGGGTCCACCATCAACGTTGCCGAGACCATGCAGGTCGGGTCGAACCTGGCGGACCGTTATTCGCAGTACGCAGTTCCGCGAGACCTGGACCGGGCCGAACTTCCGGTCACACAGGCTGCCTCAGCTCTAGGGCCGGCCGGCTTGGTGGGGGCGGTGGCCCATCGGCAGCCGGCGGGGGTGGTGGCCTGCATCACGTCGTACAACTTTCCGCTGGTCAACGTGGCCGGGAAACTGGCCCCGGCCCTCGCCATGGGTAACACCTGCATCATCAAGCCAGCGCCTCAGGACCCGCTGGGCGTTCTGCGCCTCGGTGAGGCTGTGGTAGAGGCCGGGTTCCCGCCCGGTGTGGTCAACGTCCTGACCTCCTCGGGGGTTGATGCCCCAGCAGCCTTGGTGTCGTCCCCCAACGTCAACATGGTCAGCTTCACCGGATCCTCGGCCGTGGGGAAACGGATCATGGCTGACGGGGCGGCATCCATGACCCGGGTGCTGATGGAGCTGGGGGGCAAGGGCGCCCTGATCATGACGGAGGATGCTGACATTGGGAAAGCCGTCGGCGCTATTGCCAGTGTGTGGGGATTCCACAGCGGTCAGATTTGCACGGCCCCCACCCGGGTTATCTGTCACCGCAGCCTCTATGACGAGTTGGTGTCCACGCTGGCCAACGTGGCCGGCATGCTCAAGGTGGGTGACGCAATTGAGCGCGACACTCTGGTGGGGCCACTGGTCAGCGAACAGCAGCGCGACAACGTGGAGTCCTTCGTCCGAGGAGGGGTGGAGGCGGGTGCCACCCTGGTATGTGGCGGGGACCGCCCGGACCTGCCCGGTTACTTTGTGGCCCCCACGCTGCTGGCCGACTGCACGCCGGACATGCACGCAGTCCGTGAGGAGGCCTTCGGGCCAGTTGTCGTGGTGCTGTCTCACGACGGCGACGATGAGGCCGTTGCTCTGGCCAATGACTCGGCGTACGGGTTGTACAGCTATGTGTACGCAGGCGACATGGCCCGGGCCTACCGGATCGCCCGCTGCCTGGAGTCCGGCAACGTGGCCTTGAACAGCGTGGTGCCCCACCCCAACGCCCCGTTCGGTGGATTCAAGGAGTCGGGGATCGGACGGGACCGCGGAATCGCCGGCCTCGAGGCCTACAGCGAGGTGCAGGCCATCTCCTGGCTGGCCTGACCACCTGACGAGCGCCGCGTCGGTCGGCTGCCTCAGCCATCGGTGTGAGCCGGATCAGGACTAGGTTCCGCTCCGGCAGGCGAATAGATCGGGAGCACGGACATGTTGGAAGTTGGAACACCGGCTCCGGACTTCGCAGTGCCCGATCAGGACGGCACGGTGGTCACCATGGAATCCCTGCGGGGTCACTGGGTGGCCCTGTGGTGGTACCCGATGGCTTCCACCCCCGGTTGAACGGTCCAGGGAGGGGGGTTCCGTGACCGAACCCCGGAGTTCGAGGAGGCTGGTGCCGTGGTGCTGGGTGCCAGTTTCGACACCGTCGATGCACAGAAGCACTTCGCCGACGATCAAGGGTTTCCATATCGCCTGCTAGCCGACACCACTAAGGAGGTCGGGCAGGCCTATGAAGTGGAGGCCGAGCACGGCTTACCGTTGCGGGTTACGTATCTAATCGACCCGGAGGGCACCATCGTCCGGACCTACGACCTACGCGGCGAGGATCTGGAGGCTCACGCTGGTGTCGTCTTGGACGACATTCGAAACCTGTCCTGAAGCCCCTGCTCCAGAGGAGGAGATGGTGACCGCTCCATTGGCTGGGCTTACGGTGGTGGAGGGCACGGCATTTGTAGCCGCCCCCACCGGGGGGATGGCCCTCGCCCAGTTGGGTGCCGACGTCATCCGTTTCGACCAGGTGGGTGGCGGGATCGATTACACCCGCTGGCCTCTCACCGCCGACGGTGTGAGCCTGTACTGGAACGGCCTGAACCGCGGCAAGCGCTCGTTGGCCGTGGATCTACGCGACCCAGAGGTCACAGACCTCCTAACTGAGCTAGTCGCCCGGACAGGAAACTTTCTGACCAACTTCCCGGCCCGAGGCTGGATGGCCTACGAGGAGTTACGGGCCCGCCGGGAGGACCTGGTGATGGTGGTCGTTACCGGATCACATGACGGGACGACGGCGTTGGACTACACCGTCAATTGTGCCGTGGGCTACCCGAACCTCACCGGCCACCCGGACGATCCCCGTCCGGTCAACAACGTGGTTCCGGCCTGGGACCTGGTGTGCGGCCAGATGGCGGCTCTCGGCTTGGTGTCAGCCGATCGGCACCGCATGCGGACCGGCGAGGGCCAGGTAGTGACCATCGCTCTGTCCGATGTGGCCATGGCCGCCGTGGGGTCGCTCGGCAACCTGGCTGAGGTTCAGGTCAACGGCCGCGAGCGAGAGGGGGTGGGTAACGCCATCTACGGGGCGTTCGGCCGGGACTTTGCCACCGCCGACGGCCGCCGGATCATGGCGGTGGCCATCACGGCCCGACAGTGGACGGCTCTGCAGGAGGCGACTGGGACCACGAAGGCCATAGCCGACTTAGCCGCCGAGTTGGGAGCGGACTTCGCCGACGAGGGAGCCCGGTTCCGGGCTACCGACCGCCTGTGTGAGGTTCTGGCACCATGGTTCGTTGCTCGAACCCTGAACGAGGCGTCCGTTGCCTTGGACGATCACGGCGTCTGCTGGGGGCCTTATCGCACGGTTACCCAGATGCTGGCCGAGGACCCGCGGTGCTCGACGGCAAACCCGCTGTTTGCCGAGTTGGACCAGCCGCGTGTGGGCACCCACCTGGTTCCGGGTTCTCCCCTGGCCTTCGGTGGATCGCAGATTGTGGACCGGGGAGCCTCCGTGGCTCCGGTCCTGGGGCAGCACACCGAGGAGATCCTTACCCTTGAGCTCGGCCTGTCGGCGGCAGAGGTGGCACGCCTGGTCGATCGGGGGGCGGTCGCAATCGCTGGCTGACCGGTGGAGGTGGACGGGGTCAGGCGCCCCAGGTCACCACCCGCCAGTCCAGAACGGGTCGGGGAGGGTCTTCGCCCCCCTGGGCGTCAGCTTCGACCCGGATGGCTCGGAGCCGTCCCCCGGCTGCTGACCGCTCGTCGAGCAGCGTGTGGTGAAAGCCCAGGACGTCTTTCTCGAAAACTGGCGCAAGGTGGTCACAGGCCTGCCACCCGAGCACGGTGGCCGTGTCGGGAAACATGCGAGTTAGGGAGGCCTGAGCCAGACCGATGGTGTGGCCGCCGTAGACGAGGCGCCGGCCGTCCGGGCCGAGCGCCGGGTCACGATGCACGGGTGCCTGGTTGAGGGTGAGGCGGGCCAGGGCCACGGCGTTAGTTACCGTGTCTCTCAGACTGTCGGTCCGTTGGGTCCCGACGTTCCAGTCCGACACGGAGACACCGGCGAGGGGGCTGGCGTCCCAGCCGGCAGGGACGCGGTCAACCCAGGCCGCTAGGTCGATTTCGGTCTCTATCTCTCCCAGATCGTCGTGGTGGTCGGTGGCGGTATCGGGATCCCGGAACCGGAGCATTGCGCACCGTTCGTAGTCGGCCACCGTGGCGTTGTCGTCCACCCGAATCGTATGGATGCCGAGCAGGGCGAGGCCCCGGGCTGGGCGGTCGTCGCGGCGTGACAGCTCGAGGAGACCCCGAACCTCAACGGTGGTCCGGAGGGTCTCACCGTGGCGGACCGGTTGGTGCAGGACCACGCCGCGGTAGAAAAGGTTGGCAAAGACCCGCCGGGTGGCGACCGTGCTCTGTCCGATTGACACATGGAGGACGAGAGCCGGGTTGACCAGGGAGCCGGGCTGGCCGGTTACCGCCTCGGCCAGAGGCCGGCTGGCAGCCGTGGCCAGCGGATCGCCGCAGATTGCCTGGTAGATAGCGGCTTCGCCGGGGCCAATGGTGACGGCCGGAGCGGGGTCCAGGGTCTGGCCAACGGCCAGGTCGTCGAAGTAGGGCCCGAGGTCGTGGTTCTCGGGGGCGGGGGCGGGATCGGGCACGGCGACACTCTGTCAGCAACGAGCGGCCATCGCGTGGTCTTGGCCGAGCAAGCGAGAACACCGCCGTTGTTATTACCCGGTAGTCATCGTAGGGAGGCATTCAACATAGGTAGTGACATCACTAATAACGATAGATAGGTTCTCTAACAATCATCGCGAGTCTCTGGAGCGCGGCGAAGACCGTTTCTACTATCTGACCCAACGGAGTAGGGGACGGCACAACGGAGTGGGACTAGGAGGGGCAACTCGCCCCATCCGATCAGTCCCTCCTCGGAGAACCGGAAGGGGCACAAACCATGTCGGATGCAGCGACGAACCTGTACGTTGACCCGCAGACCATGGGTTGGGTGGACGGCGCCCTGTGTGCAGGTAAAAGCGACCTGTTTTTTGCCCCATTCGCTGAACGTCCCGAGGCCCGGGTTCGACGCGAGGCACGGGCCTCCGAACTTTGTGCGGCCTGTCCGGCTATGGACACCTGCCGAGAGCACGCCCGTGACCACCGGGAGTTGGGCTTTTGGGGTGGCGAGTCAGAGGCAGAGCGGGCCACGGCCGGCTTCGCCCCAACCACCCCGATCATCGGACGCCGCCAAGTGGCCGCCCGCCGGGCCGCTGCTGCCCTGGCCGAGGTCGGCTGAGCGGGCGACCATCCATTACCGGTCACGGTTCCGGTAACTGGCCTCCGTCGGCCGCCGGTCAGAGTCCCAGGAACCCACCTCCGTCCACCACCAACGTCTGGCCGGTGACGTAGCGCGCCAGGTCGCTAGCTAGGAACACCGCTGCCGAACCCACGTCTTCAATGGGGTCACCGAGCCGTCCTAGAGGGGTTCGGCGAACCAGTCGCTCTTCGAGGACCGGGTTCGCTTTACACGCTGCCGATAGAGCGTCGGTCAGCCCCAGCGGGGCGATGCAGTTCACCCGGATCCCGTCTGGGCCCCATTCGACAGCCAGTCCCTTGGCCAGGGTGCGTTGGGCGGCCTTCACCATGGCGTAGGCGGGGAGCGAGGCGCTCCCCTCTATGCCCGAAGCCGAAGTCATCACAACCATCGAACCGCCGGTCACTCTTAGATGCGGGTAGGCGGCCCGGGCCCCGTCGAACACGGCACGCAGGGAGGTAGCCACCAGGGCGTCCCACCGGTCGTGGTCGATCTCCTCTACGAGGCTCGGGGGGCCGGGCGGGGCCACAGCGTTGTGAACCAGGCAGTCCAACCGTCCGTGGGTTGTCACGGTGGACGCAACGGCGGCCTCGAGGTCCTCGGCCGATGTCACATCACACCGGACACACCGGGCGTCATACCCGGCATCTCGGATAGCAGCGGCTGCCGGTTCGCCGGTCTCCGGTCGGCGACAGGCCAGGACCACGACTGCCCCGTGGCGGGCCATGGCGGTGGCCATACCGAGGCCCAGACCAGAGCCGCCGCCGGTGATTAGGGCCACCCGGTCCCTAAGGAGGAGCGTTCCAGTCACGGCGACATCCAGACGCCGCCGTCGGCGACCAGTGTGGCCCCGGTGAGGGCTGCCGAGGCCGGATCGGCCAGGAAGCTCAGAATCGGTGCTAGGTCGTAGATCGGATTACCCGGTCGGGCCAGGGCAGGATCGGCCAACGTGGTGGTAGCGGCCAGTGGCGCACCGGTGTCGGGTCCGAAGGCAACCTCGGGAGCCACGGCGAGGACTGCCGTTCCGATGCCCTTGGATCCCCACTGGCGTGCTGCTCCCTTGGCTAGCGATCGAATCCCCTCGGCAGCCGCCGCTGCCCCGGCAAATCCAGCGGCGCCTCCCAGAGCCACCGTGGGCACCACCCAGGTCAGTCGGGAGCCACCGACCAGATGTGGTCGACATGCCCGGACCACGGCCAACGCTTCGGTCATCGGGGCTTCGCAAGCGGCCACCCAGTCAGATGTGGTCTGGTCAACCAGAGGAACAGGATCGATGGGTTGACGGGGAACGTGGACTACCAGGTCGGTCCGTCCCAGTAGGGCTACGGCGGTGTCGACGGCTGCTGTCAAGGCCTCTGGGTTTCCGGAGGAACGCGTGGCCACGGTGGCCACCATGTGTCCCCGGACGATCAGGCCTTCGTGTAGCCCTTCGGTTAGCGAGTCATCGCCGACCAAAAGCGTTCGGACCTCACCGGCCGTGGACTCCACGCCTACCACCTCAGTGCACAAGCCGTCGTGCTCGATCGGGACCCCTTGGGGATCAGGGGAAGATGCCCCGCTGCTTGTAAACAACCTGGAGCCGACGCAGGGCCACCGCGTAGGCGGCGTCTCGTCGCGACGGCACCTCGAGTTCGGCGCGTAGGTCGGCCACTGAGTCGCAGGCCTGCCACAGGGTGTCTCGGAGTTTGAAGTCCACGTCCTCGAGGCTCCACCGTTGTGCTGAACGGTTTTGGAGCCACTCGAAGTACGAGACGATCACGCCGCCAGCATTTACCAGAATGTCAGGTAGGACATCGATCCCCCGATCGGCCAGGACCTGCTCGGCCTCCAGCGAGGTTGGGCCGTTGGCCGCTTCCACGACGACCCGGGCCTGGATCTGGTGAACATTTTCGACCGTGATCTGGTTCTCCAGGGCGGCCGGCAAGAGGAGGTCGGCTGGGACGGCCCAGTAGTCGTCCGGGTCGATCCACATAGCCCTGGGGAAGCCGGCAACCGAGCCGTGCTCTCGGACCCAGTCGGTTAGTTCAAAGGCGTCGATGCCGTCCTCGTCGGCGATCGCCCCCCCGTGGTCGGCGACGGCCACCACCCGGGCGCCGTGGACCTGGAGGATTCGACCAGCGGCTGAGCCCACGTTCCCAAAGCCCTGGAGGCTGGCCGTCGCTCCGGCCAGATCAAATCCCACCTCATCGGCCCAATGCTGGAGGCAGAACACCACGCCCTGCCCGGTGGCCTTCTCCCGGCCGGGACTTCCCCCGGTTTCTAGCGTCTTACCGGTCACGATTCGCTTGACGTTCTGACGCTCGGTCGTGCCGGTGGAGTTGGCGTAGGTATCCATCATCCACACCATTGACTGGGCGTTGCTGCCCAGGTCGGGGGCCGGGATGTCGTGGTCGGGTCCGATGTTTCCACCCAGTGCATGGGTGAACCGACGTACCACCCGCTCTAGTTCGTCGGCTTCCAGGGTGTTCGGGTCGAACGAGATACCGCCCTTGGCCCCGCCGAATGGGATCTCACACAGGGCCGACTTCCAGGTCATCCACGAGGCCAGGGCCTTCACCTCGTCCAGGTCAACCAAGGAGTGGAACCGGACCCCACCTTTGTAGGGGCCAAGCAGGTTGCTGTGTTGGATCCGGTAACCACGGAACACCCGGTAGGAGCCGTCGTTCATCCGAACTGGGAAGTTAACGATGACCTCGTTCTTGGGTTGCGAGAGGATCGATCGCAGGTCGTCGGGGAGGTCGATCAGGTCGGCTCCCCGTTTGAATTGGGCCAGCGCCGTGGCGAAGAGGCTGGTGGAGTCGGTCATCGGTGATCCTTCGGACTTGGTGGGGATCGTCGTTGAAACCTGCCCCGAGAGGGGACGCTAGTCGCCTGTTCCGGTCCGCCGTCGGGCCAACCACCGGGGCACGGTGGCCACCAGGAGTCCACCCCCCACTGTGGCTATCGCGGCGACCAGCCAGACACGTGCATCGGGTACCACAAGCTCGAAGTAGTCCCGGGGGAAGTCCCACACCATGGTCAGTGCGTACCAGCCACCCATGGCGGCTGCCAGGCCGACCTTCCAGGGCCGCAGGGGTCGGCTGATACCCAACAGGATGACCAGGCTGATGGCCAGAAGCGTGAGGGTGGCAGCGGTGCGGGCTTCGGCCAGTGAGGCCTCGCTCCGTCGTACCACCTCGTAGGCGGTGAAGGTTGCCGCAGCGGCCACCGTTCCTACCGGCGCGGCGTAGCGCAACACACGGGGGAGGAACCCCGACCGGACCAGCGAGGCGTCGGGAGCCAGGGCCAGGAAGAAGCCGGGAACGCCCACGGAGATCGTTCCGATGAGGGTCAACTGCTTGGGCAGGAACGGAAACGGCACGCCGAAAAGGCCCACTAGGGCAGTTAACAGGACGGCGTAGGTGGCCTTGGCGATGAACAGGTTGGCCACTCGCTCCACGTTGTTGATGACCCGCCGCCCCTCGGCCATCACTCGGGGCAAGGTAGCGAACTGATCGTCGAGCAGTACCAGTTGGGCTACGGCCCGGGTGGCAGAGCTACCCGACCCCATGGCGATGCCCATGTCGGCGTCTTTGAGAGCCAGGACGTCATTCACCCCGTCTCCGGTCATAGCGACCGTGTGACCCCGAGATTGCAGGGCGTCGACCATGTCCCGCTTTTGGTGGGGGGTAACCCGGCCGAAGACTGCCGAGCCGACTATCGCGTCAGCCAGAGCCTTCGAGTCGTCGGGCAGTGTGCGGGCGTCGACCCCCGTTTGTGCGTCGGGGATGCCGGCCCGTCGAGCTACGGCCGCTGCTGTCTCCGGGTGGTCACCTGAGACGACCTTCAGGGTGACCCCCTGGTCGACGAACCAGGACAGGATTTCCGGGGCGTCCGGCTTCACGGTGTCCTCCAGGAGGACCAGACACATGGGTAGGCGGGCTGCCGGGAGCACATCGGGATCGCACGTTCCGGCGGCTGACCGGGTGAGGACCAGGACCCGCTGTCCGGCAGTGGCCAGTTCGGCTACCCGATCCCGAGCCGTGGCCCACTCACCCTCGGGGAGTAGGACGTCCGGGGCCCCCAGATGCAGGGTGCCGTGGTCTCCGAAGTCTGTGGCTGCCCACTTGCGGGCCGAGGAGAAGGGCACCATGGCGTCAACTGACCAGCCGGGGTCGTCCAGGGCGGAAACCAGAGCGGCCAGAGTGGCGTTGGGTGAAGGGTCGACTCCAGCCATGGCACCGACCGCAGCTGTCGCCTCGTTCTCGCTGGTAGCGCCGATGGTCTCCAAGCCGGCGAAAGCGATCTCCCCGGTGGTGATGGTGCCCGTTTTGTCGAGGCACAACACGTCGACTCGGGCCAGCAGTTCGACGGAGGCCAGCTCGCGGGCAAGGGCTCGTCGCCGGGCAAGGGCCACCACGCCCACGATGAACGAGAGGCTGGTCAGTAGGACCAGCCCGTCAGGGACCATGGCCACCGCGGCGGCCACCGTGCCCCGGAGGGCCTCTTCCCAACGGTCCTCGGTGACCAGCAGACGGAGCAGGAGCAGACCGGCGGCTGGAGGGATGATGAGGGTCAGCCACCACAGGATTACGTCAACCCCCGAGCGGAGCTCGCTATCCACCAGCTTGAACCGTCGAGCCTCCTCGGCCAGGGAGGCGGCATACGAGCCGGCTCCGATCCGGGTGGCTCGGTAGTGGCCCGAACCGGCCGATACGAAGCTGCCCGAGAGGACCTCGTCGCCAACCGTCTTGTCGACCGGGTCGGCCTCTCCGGTCAGCAGGGACTCGTCGACTTCCAGCCCGGTGGCTGCCACGACCGTTCCGTCGACTACCACCTGGTCGCCCGGTTCGAGCGCCAGGAGCTCGTCGGCCACTACCTCGGAGACCGGCACCTCGCTGGTGGCTGCCTCGCGGACTACCCGGGCCCGGGGGGCCGAGAGCACGGCCAGGGTGGTCAGCGTTCGTCGGGCCCGCAGTTCTTGGAAGGTGCCGATCACGCTGTTGGAGACAATGACTCCGGCGAACAGAGCATCACCCGGGAAGCCGGCTACCAGGATGACGGCCAACAGGCTGCCCATGATGGCGTTGACCGGGGTGAGGACGTTGGCTCTCAGGATCTGCTTCGTGGTGCGGACCGGGGCATCGGGTACGTCGTTCACCCGGCCGTCGGCCCGGCGAGTGGCGACGTCGGCGGCGCTCAGGCCGATCATGTCGGGCGATGCGGGGTCCACGGGCGCTGATGGTAGGTCGGTCGGGGCCGTTGACCCGGGCGTGGTCAGGTCCGGTCGTCCTGGAAGGAGTATCGGTCCTCGGCCATAGTGAGCCGGTGTCGTGGCCCGGGCCGTGACGGGTCGACGTCCTCGTAGCCGGCGTCGCCCTCCCACATGGCCACCGGGCCGTCGTCGGTTCGGGCCATATGGGTCTCGTAGAAGGTCGGTTCGGTGGCGGTCAGGGCGGTCAGGGCGGCGGTGACATCACCGAAACCGTCTAGCCGGTGCAGGGTCATCCAGGTGGGGGGGGCCAGTTCGATCTCTCCAGCGTCACGGCGGGCCAAGGCGTCGTCGGGTCGCATCCACTCGTGCTCGGTGATCTCGCCCTCGTCGACGGTAACCGGGCCGGCTGCGTCGTCCAGTCGGGCTGCGAAGAAAAATGTGGCGTAGCGGCGGTGGGTGCTGTTCAGCGGGGGTACCCAGTGGGCGAACCAGACCAGGCCTTTCGGATCAACGACTACGGAGGCTTCCTCGGAGGCTTCGCGTGCGGCGGCCGCAGCGGCCGTGGTCAACTCGTCGATTTGGCCATCGGTGGCAGCCACGACGTCCTCCTCGTCGAT
>PYIL01080008.1_pt1 | contig 19214 bp, 15 predicted proteins | sample 3578041 | NCBI WGS metagenome assembly PYIL01 (sample SAMN08408023, study PRJNA431606) | Marine metagenome isolate SA_KN192-05_S13_150m, whole genome shotgun... | biome: marine; feature: oceanic pelagic zone; material: water; isolation source: 150 m water sample, 0.2-0.8 um fraction ... | reverse complement strand
GTTAGTATTTGCTATCCGACCAATTGGAATTTGTTTTATTTTATTTTTACCAGAAGTTGTTTTCAATTCATTTGCAATCATTTCTGTTTTTACTAATCCAGGAGAAACAGCGTTGATTGTAATACCATTTTTAGAATATAATTTTGCTAATGATGTTGTAAGATTGATTAGCCCTGCCTTGGACGCAGCATAATGAATTTGATTACGTCCTCCCCATTGTCCACTAATAGAAACTACATTAACAATTCGTCCCCACTTGCTTTTGATCATATACGGAATCACTTCTTGTGAAAACGAAAATGCACCACGCAGATTAGAGACTAACATATGATCCCAATCAGCATCACTTATTTTTTCAAATGATTTTTCCTGTGAAATTGCTGCGTTGTTAATTAAAACATCTATGTTTTGACCAAAAAATTTTTTGCATGATTGAATAGCTTTCTTAATAGATTTTCTTGATGAAACATCTACTTGAATTGCGATTGCATGATTTTTTTTAGTTAGATTAGTAGCATCCTTTTTGTTAGTTTTATATCCAACAGCAACATAAAATCCACTTTTAATTAATTTTAAACATATACTTTTACCGATACCCCTACTTCCACCTGTTACAAAGGCAACTTTTTTTTTAGTCATAACAAAAATCAAAATAACTGTAATTTAATCATTCAAAAGTAGTACGTATCTTTGATATTAACCATGATTGATTTTATACACTATGACTTTCTGAGGCAAATTTGATTGATAAATCAATTCAAAATTAGGTGGAATTTCCTTGTTATTTGGATCTGATAGAATTTTCAGATATTCTAATTGATCAGGAGTTTGCCAACCATGTTCAAGAATGGGCAATGTTCTTGGAGTATAAATTATGTAATCTGGGATTGGGTTGGCTATATTATGCCGATCTATTGGTTTACTATGAGCGTTAGAATACATCAACTCAATATCACTCCAATTTTTTCTTAAGATATAATTCTCAATTGAATCGTTTTCTGGCCCCTCATTAAAAGACGCATAAACCAATTCACTCTGAATATGATAGGGCAGATAGAAATAACTGGTCATTATTACACTGTGTTCAATACCAGGTTGTTTTTTTAATTCATCTATCAGTGGTTTCCAACCTAATCCAATTTGTTCAATTCTACTATTTTGAGAAAGAAATGAAAGTTCATCTTGAATGTTAGTAAAAGGAATTCCTGAGGAAAAAATTTTGAATGTCACATATGAATAACCAAGGTTTCCCACTAATATTAGTGAGATAATTATTATTATAATTATTTTCATATTTCCTGAAAACAAATTATGATAATTTTTTGTCTTTATTCTAATTATTTTTGGAATCACCTCCATAATGAAAATTGCACTGAACGCTATAACGGAAATTAAAATTATTAAAAAATGTTCAGGAGCTCTTAGATGAATTATGGAAAGAGTTACTGTAAAAACTACTGGTAGAATTAACAGTGGTGTAAAGTTTCTGCTAGCATTTCGAAAATTAATAATTCCCAAAATAAGTAATGGCACTGCAATTATCGCAAAGAAATGTGTATCAAAATTTCCCGCTAAAAAGATTAGAAATGCGGTTAGACTAGATACGGAAACTAAGACTATTGAATTTATTTTATTAGGTCTAATTTTTAAAATATAGATTATCCCCCCAAGAACAGGAATTAATCCGATATATGGGATAAATGGAATTAAAGATGAATTTACTTTATTATCAAATCCAAAAAGATTGTTTGGTACACTGGAAAATTGATTATAAAAATAATTTTTTAGAAATAGATTAAAATCTACTGAAATTCCTTCAAGCGTTCCATTTCCAATTGATCGGAGAACCTCATCTCGCCACTCAGGAGTTTGATATTTTGAATGTCCAGCTATGTAGAAATTTGAATCAACATCAATCAAATTTTCATGTATAGAATAATTATAGATAATTAAAGGACTAACAAAAATTATGAAAAATACTAAAATTAATCCAATATGATAAAAATTCACACGTATATTGCTATTTCTTATTAGCAGATAGATTATGGCAGTAAATAAAACAACTATGGGCTGCGCTCTAAACATAAATGCAACACCAATTAAAGAACCAATGATAATAATTTCATATGTTCGTAAATGTTTTTTTGTAATAAAATACAAAGAGAACATCATTAAAAATAGCGGAAACATTTCATTTTCGGCTTGAATTGCAAAGATACCGACCCATGGAAAGAATGCAAACAAAAGTTGTCCAGCTAAAGCAATTTTTGAATCAAAAACATTCCTCATTATATTATATGAAAGGAATACCATTCCTGTGGCACTTAAAACTGAAACTAATTTCATTGTAAAAAAACCATCATTAAAAAATGAATTTATTCCTGCATAGAAAACCGGTCCCCCAATTGGAGCGTTTAGTAGGAAAACATTTTTTCCATCACCATTTAGTATTTGTTCACCAGCTGTAAGATAGACTATTCCATCATCACCAACTATCCAAAAATTATGATGAAAAAAGGCAACATATGATACAATGATTAGAAAACAAAAAGTGATTAGTAATGGAAATTTTTGAACTATTATTTTTTTTCTAAATTCAGTACTCTGTGTGGCCATATCAATATTTCAAATATCTAATCAAGGACTTAATTTGGGCGAAGCAAATTTTTTCTTTAAAATCAATGAAAGCATTTTTAATCCAGTTTTAAATATGGCTGAAAAATTTTCAGAATGTTTTGACGCACCACCTATCCTACCATAATAGCTGACTGGAATTTCTATTACCCGTTTATCATTTCTAAGAAATTCAATAATCATTTCAGGAGAAAATTCTGGTCCTAATCCTATGAAATTCTGTTTAATTTCATCATATTCACTTTTCCAAAATGTACGATATGTACATCCAACATCAGTAAGTCTGGGTTCAATCTTTATCCATAATAATTCGATAAATTTTGCAACTAACAGATTAGCAACTCTTAGACCTGTACTCATATTTGCTGCTTGGCTAATCAATTCTTTGGTAGTTCTTGTACCAATCACCATATCACAATCTTTGATGTATTCATACATCTTGTGAATATCTCTAGATCTGAAAGTTGCATCACCCTCTACGAGAATTACAATATCTCCAGATGCTTGATCAATTCCATGACGTAGTGCTTCACCATAACCCGCAAATTTACCACGTATGATTTTTAAGTTAATATCGTTTTCAAAATGTGAAATTTTTTCTATTGTTCCATCCTTACTTCCACCATCTGCTATAATGATTTCATCTACCATGTCTTTAAAATCATTTATGACAAAAGGAAGTGATTCTACCTCATTGTATGATGGAATAACTAGACTTTTTCGGTATGAATTAAAATATGTTTTATTAGAGAGAAATTTTGCATGTTTCCAATCATCTACAGTGTTTATGTTAATGTAGGAGCTGTTTAATTTATGTGCATAAACTTTTTTTTCTTTAGCTAAAATTGAGATTACATCGATGAGTTCTTTGCGTTTAGTTCTAATGCTTTTAGGTGCTTTTTGGATATAATCAAAAATTGAATTTTTGAATACGAATGTTCCAAGTCCGAGCATATTATTTTCAAAGGTTTTAGGTTTTTCAACTAATGATTTGACTCTCATAGTGGAATTTACTGTAATTGAATAATTATTTGATATGTCTTGTGGATTATCTGTATTTAAGAAAGTAATTATCGCCTCCGCATCATTATATTTTTTATTAACAATTGTAAAATGGTTAGAATTTATATAAAATTCATCTCCTAACATAACTAGAAACATTCCATGAATCTTTTCTTTAACTAAATACAACGCATCAGCTATTCCAAGATTTGGGTCAGATTCAATATAATCTATAGTTACTCCAAAATTATCTCCATTCCCAAAATAATTTCTAATTTGGTTATCACCCTTAGAGATAACTATGATTACTGAATTAATTTTTAATTTGTCATGAATTATTTCTAAAATATTTTGCAGAATTGGCTTATTGTTAATTCTAAACATTACTTTTGGTGTATTATTATCATAAACACGTGTTTTAGTTCTAGATCCTAGTCCACCTGCTAGAATAACCGCTTGTTTGACATTCATGATTAAAACTTTCTAATTCTTTAATTTTTTTCCGAAGTTTTATTATTTTGTTTAAAATAATTTAGCATTTCTTTTAGCGCGTTAATTGGTTCATATTTATATCTATATCCAGTTGAAAACAATAATTCGTTTTCATAATAATTGTCTTTATGCATTACTGATAAATGCCATGAGGTTACGGGGATAATCTTTAATTTTGCAAGTAATTTTAGAAATCCAATTAGTTGAATTGGAATGTGTATGATTTTTGATTTACTTTGACCATATCTAATTAGCTCTTGAATTATTTGATTGACACTGCCAGGTATCTTCCCACCAAAATTCACAGTCAGTCTAGGTTTTTTATTTTTTCTGAGATAAATCAAGAAATCTACCAAGTCTTCAACATGAACTAATGATAACCTATTATCACCATCTCCTAGAATTGGAATTGATGAATTATTTTGTAAATTCTTGAAAATTGTTTTGTAAATACCTAATCTTCTTTGTCCTAGAATTGGACCGGATCTTATTATAGTAACTTCTAGACCATTATTTTCGTATTTCTTGCAAATTTTTTCTCCGTTCCATTTTGTCAGCGCATAATCACCATTAGGATCAATAGGTGTATTTTCAGTAATCGGGCATTCAGGACTACCGTATATAGCAGTAGTTGATACGTAGATAAAGTATGCATTTTTTGAATGAGCTAAATTCAGTACTTGTTCAGTTCCATCAACATTGGTTTTAAAAAATTCCTCTTTGGAACATTTTTCGTGTTCTAATCTTGCTGCAAGATGAATAACTACATCAATGTCATCCTCAATTTCTAATGATTTTGAAATATCATGAATTATTCTGGTATGTTCACCATTTTTCCAATCTAATCCAATTACGTCAAATCCTAGTTTTTCCAACTTAGGAATTAATGATTGTGCAACAAATCCAGAGCTGCCAGTTACAAGTATTGTCAAATTGCCTGATGATTTCTAAACTAGTATTTATTTTAATCCACTTTTAGATTCTAGAAATTCTTATGCTCATTTACTGATCTTATATTAGCAAGATTAGTGGCTATTTTCGTCCCAAAGTCGAATGTTACCATAAGCATATCTTTTTTTTATATAATTTTCAAGTTCTATGTCTGTTTTACTTCTTCTTGCTTCTAGAAATTTGGCAGCATCATCACCAACATGATATCTTTGCAATGGTATTTCGCTTTTAACAGCATCAATAATTATCGTTGCAACCTCTTGTGGATGAATTCCCAATTTAGCCTTGCTAATAATACGTGGAATTATTTTATCCGTCATAGCTTTGTATGCAGTATTTAATTCCAATTTTTTAGCCATTTTCATGGGTTTGAAGAAATTTGTGTTCACAATTCCTGGTTCTATTACGATAACATTAACGCCAAAAGGGGCTAATTCCAATCTCAAAGATTCACTTAATCCCTCCAGAGCAAACTTAGAACTAGTATATGCAGATGATACTGGAAACCCAATACGTCCTGCATACGAACTTACATTCACTATTATTCCCGAACACTTTACTCTCATTGCTGGCACAACCTCCTGAACCAATCTTATATTTCCGAAGAAGTTAGTTTCAAATTGCGCTTTGAATTCATCAATAGACACGTCTTCAACACAGCCCCAGATCCCCCATCCTGCATTATTTACAAGAACATCAATACGTTGGTTTTGATCTAAAACTTGTTTTATTGCAATTTTTACAGAATCGTCTTTATCTACATCCAATTCTAGTATGTTAATTTTCAAATTTTCCTTTTGAGAAATTTCTTTAATCTTATCGCCCTTTGAAGTATCTCTCATAGTTGCATAGGTGTAATACCCTTCTCTTGCAAATGCTAAAGCTGTTTCAAAACCAATTCCACTTGAAGTTCCAGTGATAACTGCAACTTTTTTTCCACCATCTGTTTGAGATTTTGCGTTTTTGAGATGCTTTTCCATACTATCAAAACTTAACTTCTAGTCACAAAAATAGGTATTGGATACCTTAAACGTAACAAAAGCACAACATCTAAATCTATACGCGGTAATGAAACATAAGAAGAGTTTATTATAATAACGAAAATCTTCAAAAAATATAGTGGTAAAGTTGAAACAGAAGAGTTTGAAGATTCCTCATACTAAGAGAACTAAATTTATATCATTTGATGGCAGTATTGAAATTACTTCTCAACATCAACGCCCAGATAGATTCCGTAACTTGGAACAAATACCGAAAGATGTTGTTCGGATAGGACGTGGTGGTGGTTATTCATATGCGGCTCCAAGTTTTGGAAAAAATATACTAACACAAGAAATGACATCGTTTAATCGCATTCTTGAATTTGATGAAAAGCTGCGAACAGTTGTAGTTGAATCTGGAATCACTTTAAAGGAATTATTAAAATGGAGTTTTGGAAATAAGCTAATTCTAAAAATTCAGCCAGGCCATCCAGATATTACAATAGGAGGATGTGTAGCAGCAAATGTTCACGGAAAAAATCCGCATAAAGATGGTACATTTGTTGATGTGGTCTTAGAAATTAAATTGTTTCATCCAGATCGTGGATTAATAACTCTCAATAGGACTAAAAATTCTAAAATTTTCGAACTAACTTGTGGTGGATTTGGTCTAACTGGAACTATAGTTAGCGTAAAACTCCAGCTTGATATTTTACCATCAGACAGAATGGTTTTTGAGAGAACCCCCATTGAATCAATAATGGATGCTATAGAATTTTATAAAAATAATTTATCTGCTGATTTTATTTCCAGTTGGCATGATGGTTCACCTTCAAAGAAAAATTTTGGGAGAGGTGTTGGATATAAGGGGTCTTTTGCGAATGGATTTAAATCAAATGAATTAGTTATGCCAAAAAAAAAGGCACTTACCCCATTCTCTAGGGCGAGTTTACCATTTTCTATTTGGAATAAAACTACTGCACCAATTACATATTCATTTTATCGGAAGCGTGAAATTGCTGGTCCAAAAACCTACGAAAGAAATATTTTTGATAGTATGTTTCCATTTGGTGGTAGTGCAAAATCTTTTCACCTTTTCTTTGGAAAAAATGGTTTCGCTGAGTATCAAATTCTGGTACCTTTCAACAAGGTTAAAGAATTTGTTAGTGATGTTACTAAACTGATAAAAATTGAAAATCCTCCTTTAATTGTTATTTTTATGAAACCTTTTCATGGAAAACAAAAATACCTACGATATTCTGATTCTGGCATTACCATGGCGCTAGATTTTCAACGTTCACCAATAACTACTAAAATGTTTTCAAAATTGGATGATATCATAATTTCATATGGAGCAATTCCTAATATTGTAAAGGGTCCAAGTAAGCGAATAGTACAAAACTGTTTTCCTGAATACCATAAATTTATTGATGATTTAAAAAAGTTTGATCCTAGAAGAATCTACAAATCAGATATGTCAGAGAAATTAGGTCTATGACTTACATAATTGTCGGTGGTTCTGCGGGCTTGGGTAGAGCAATTGCAAAAAAATTTGCAGTAGAAAAACATGATTTGATTATAATTTCATCTGATTTGAGAGATACAAAGGCACTTTCTTCTGATTTGGAAATCAGATATGGGATAAATGTAGTACCATTGGAAATGTCTCTGTCAAAATCCTCAATAACGTTTAAGAAAGTTGATAAGGCATTAGAAAAACTTTCGCCACTGGCAGGATTAATTCTTCCTATAGGATTTAATGACCCCAACGATGTTCCAGGAATTACTGACAAAAGTTTTTTTAAACTTGTAAATACAAATTTCATATCTGTTTGTATATTCATTAACCATTTTTTGCCAATCCTAAAAAAAGTGCAAAACTCCACGATTATTGGTTTTGGAAGTATAGCTGCTATTCGGGGAAGAACACTAAATGCAACTTATGCTGCATCAAAGCGTGCATTGGAAAGTTATTTTGAAAGCTTGCGACATTTTGCTGTAAACTCACCTTTGACTGTACAATTTTACATGATTGGATACATTGATACAAATCTATCATTTGGAGTTGATATGACTTTGTTTAAACCTGCTCAAGTGGATAGATTAGCAAATATTATTTTCAATAATAGATTACAGGATTTTGGAACCACTTTTTATCCCAAATATTGGAAAATAATCAAAATTTTATTGCCAATAGTCCCATGGTCTGTTTTTAAGAAATTCAAAAAATAAAACAAAAAGTATGTTCATTCATGAATTTTTTTTATAAATTCAGTCGCTATTTTGTCGAAATCCGCATTATGCCGTTCCAAAAAAAGTTTCATTTTATCTATTGGTATTTCTACATCTGCTAAATTACCACCGTAATGAAAACTATGCATAAAATCTAAATTGATAGCATCGTAATCAAGTTCCAATGAATTTGCTTCTATTAAATTTATGTAGTAATTCAAATCTGAAAGCTTCACTTCTTTTTTTAATGATGATTTTATTGCAGAAGGAAGTTCAGTGATTGATTCTATTTTATGGACAGATGGAAGAATTGAATAATCCAAATCGGCAAAAATTATCGATGGTGTGTTATAGAATGCAGCTTCTAAACCAGTCGTGCTAGATATTGCAATAACCAATGAAGATTTTTCAATCATATCTTTAGATTTGACAGATGGGTGGACTAATCTGACTTTTGGTAACTTCATAATTTTTTTATAATCACTAACAGAACGCCATTCACGGAAAACACTACCTGGATGTTCTTTTACGTATAGTTCGTATCCATCAGGCAATGATTTTACAATGTTTGTAATAACTTCTATTTGGTCAGTATAATTTGGTGCCTGAATTAGTAATCCTCTTTCAGGTTCCTCCTGCAACGGAAAATAAATTAACGGTTTTGTGTTTTTTATGTCACGTATTAAATTTTTATTCATGAAAGATTCTCTGAATCTTTTTTTTATTGTAGAAACAATCGTTCTTATTAAAACTGAAAATTTTGTCCTTCCATAGTAAGTATAATGCGTTTTAATGTTAGTGTTACTTAGAACCAAAAATTTTAGAATGGCCTTCAAATAATCAGATTTAGAACCTAACCAAGGTCTATACGGTCTGGTTTTAAAATAATTTTGTGCATCTTCCATAGAATTAAAATGAAATTTATCATTACTTTTTGCGTTACCTATTGAATGAAATTCGCTGGATAGGATCTGTTTACCAATAAAAAATGATTGCCTAAGCATTAAAACTTTGATGCCCCTGGCCTTACAAATTTCATAGAAAAGGTGTTGATGATGCAATGTTGTCATGCCAGTAATTAAAAAATCTGGTTTAACTTCATCTAATATTTTTTCAAATAACTTACATTCCTGCTCAAGAATTGATAATTTTTCATCAGATGAAAATTTGTAATACGCATTCCATTTATTAAAAAAACGTTCGTTTGATATGAGTAACGGAATATTTATTTTATATTTTTTTTCAACTGATTTTAAATATCCTGTGTTTGGTTTATGCGCTGTTTTCGAAATATGATCGTGAAAATACCAAATCTTTGAAAATTTTATTAGTTCCTGCTTCTGAAAAAACTTTTTTTGTTTGTCAGTGATATCGATAACTGCATAAATATCAAAATTATATTTTTCTTGAAGAATTTTAGGTAGGCCTACAAATGCTAATGCATCGCTCTCCCAAAAAATTATTTTTGGATTCATTTATTATATATCAAAATTATTTGAACTAATAGTTTACTACGAATTAAAAAGCCCACAAATCCAGTTGAACCGGTCATTAGATGCTATCTAAGCTATAACGTATGCTTTCATAATGCAACACATAAGAAATTGAATTTATCTGTATAACCAACATACACGACCAAATTAATCTGCATCATCAACTACGTACTCATATAAAAGATAATCTGGGTATGTATTCTTTAATACGAATTTGAGTTTTGTGAGAAGATTTTGTGATTCAAAATTATTGGGGTTAACTTTACCAAGATATTTTTTTCTTTTATGTAATCTTTTTAATTCTTCAAATGCCGGTATAACAAAACCAAATCCTTTAAACTCTTTTTTAGTAAACCATCCAATTCTATCTGCATTATCAAGCCAAATATGTCCCACCTGTTTTGATTCTATTTCTATAATGTACCAGACATCATATGGATTTGATTTAATAAATTCTAAATGCTTGTTGAATGATGGTAGTTCTTTGTGTGTTACATTAGTTGTTGAATCTCTTTCTTTTAACATCTCATAAAGAAAGTCTGCATTTTCTACAGTTACTTCTTTTAATTTAACTAAATTTTTTATACCTATTTAATTTCTAGAACCTCCAGCAACAATCAATGCATCCGGATGAATTTGTTTACCAAAGAAATAATTCTAGTAACATCATTTTCTGATAAATTTGGATGGGTAGGAAGGCTAATTATCTTTTTTCCAACACTTTCCGTTATAGGTAATTTGTTTTTAGTATTGTACATAGACATCTCATGAATAGGTTTGTAATGAATGCCAGTTTCAATTCCATTTTGTTTCAATTTTTGCATAATTTTATCTCTATTTTTCGCAAGTATCCAGTAAAAATGATAGGAAGATCCGGCAATATATGGCATTTTTTGGTCCAATTCAATTTCATTATAATATCGTTTGGCGATATTTCTACGAATCCGATTAAGGTTGTCTAATTTCTTTAATTGAATTAATCCTAAACCTGCCGAAAACTCGTTCATGTAATAATTCCAGCCTACTTGCTTTACATCATAAGTAAATTCATGCCTATTTGTAATCCCACACCATCGTTTTTCATTTAATATTTTTTTCAGTTTTCTGTGATTCGTGTTATTAATTGAGATTAATCCGCCAGTGGGCATTCCTAGATTTTTAACAGGATGAAAACTGAAGCACACGGCCATACCATGACTACCTATCCTTCTACCATCATATTTTGTTCCAGCTGCATGTGCAGCATCTTCAATGAGTTTAATATTATTTTCTTGGCATAATTGTGATATCTCATTCAAATTACATGCTATGCCAGCAAAATGAACAGGTAAAATAGCTGCAGTTTTTTTAGTGATTAATTTCATGATTTGTTTTGGGTCTATACATAATGTTTCTGAATCTACATCAGCAAAGACAGGCTTTCCTCCATTTAGTGTTACAGCATGTGCTGTTGCAACAAAAGAAAGCGAGGGCAAAATAACCTCCTTATTTTTAATATCTAATAATGATAATGCGAGATTAAGTGCGGCAGTTCCGCTATTAACTGCAATACACTGATCCGAATTTAGATATTTAGAAAATTTTTTTTCAAATTCCTGCACCTTTCCACTTCCAGAACCAGAAGCCCAAAAACCGCTTCTGAGTATTTTGATGATTTCCCTTTCCTCTGAAATTCCAATCACAGGATCAAATAGTTTTATTTTTTTCATGTTGATTTTGCCCCAGATTGATTTTGTAAAAAATCTTGGTCTTCCTTCAAAGATTTCAAGCCTCCTTCTTCTCTGTTTACATTTTTATTCATTTCAACTAATTCTGGTTCCCTCGTAAAAAGTTCTAGTATATCCTTCATTAAGATAGGTCTTTTTTTTATCTTTGAAGCTATTGTGCGCACTAATTTCAGATCCTCTATCCTATCAACTGCCCATCTGAGATGTGACAGATTTTCTGAATTTTCAATATGAGATATTTTGAATTTGTCTTCATGGTTGGAGAAATAAGGAGTTACATGTTCTTTTTCGGAAGGAAGTTTAGCTTTTTCCCACGCTTTTTTCAATGCACTTATTGAAAAAACTTCTACTTCTGTACCGCTGGGAAAGGTTGGGTCGGGTAAAAAATTTGTAATGTAATCATACGAGCTATTCATAAACATACTTACTACATTGTCAACAATTTCAGGATCGATTAGAGGTTTATCGGAAGGGATTCTTACAATAGTCGAAACAGAATACTCTTTTGCACATTGATAGTATCTATCAAGTACGTTATCAGAACTACCTCTAAAACTATCTATCCCTAAATGTTTTGAGAAATCAGCGATCTGATTGTCATCTTCTAGTGTTGTGGTTGCAACAATTATTTTATCAACTAACTTGCAGCTTTGAAGTTGTTTTATAACAAAATATAGAACTGTTTTATTACTTTCCACATCCAACATTACTTTTCCAGGTAATCTAGTTGAACCCATTCGTGCTTGAATGATGCAACCAATCATGTAAATCAGTTAATAAGTTAGGTTTTAATTATTATGATTATTTTCTTCTATATTATTCAAAATCTAATTCAAAGTTATCCATTATGCCCTTTTTCACAGTCAGATGTACTATTTTTTGGATCCTGTTGAATTATTTTTTTGCTATGTGTTATTAATATAGGATGGCGCCAAAATTCTTGTAATAACTCTGCGAATCCACCTCCTTTACGTGGTTTGATCCAAGACAAAATTATATTTCCATGCATAGATATATTTTCTTGAACTAATTGATATTGTTCATCAGTAAGACAAAACATGATTTTAGATGAAGTGCTTTTGAAATCACTTAATGATAGATTTGTCGTATTGTTTAACCATTTCCCAATATCATAGTTAAAAACAAATTCTGGGTTCGTATCCATACGGTCTTTTGCTAAAATATTATACGATAAACCTCTACAATAATTTGTAATTGCAAGAAATTGTTCTTCTAACATAATATCAAATTTATTTTCCTCTATAAACAATTCTTTTGCAACTTTAATTATATGATCTAACCAATCATCCATACATTCAGCAATTAATTGACCAGTACAATAGTATAGAATATTAAATGCCGATTTGCCACTAAGCAATTTCTGATATTCGCTTTCACTTTGATAATGAGCCTCTAATTCTTCTGGGGTGTCCCATAATTCATCAATAGTTAATTGCCTAAACTTTTTGAATGTTTTATCTATTGACGTATTGTTAATAGCTTGTTTTATACTTCTATGGAATAATTCGGCCAGATCAATTTCATGCTCACGTAAAAATTTTAGAAGAGGCTTAAAAATAGGGATTGTATTTGATGCATAAATTGCAAAATCAATAGAACGTAAATCAAGGTAATCTTCAAAAGTCATTGTGTTAGAACCAATTACAATTTCCTCAATCTCAATCGCTTTCCTTCCATTACTTAATTTTGCAAAATCCTTTACGAGTATACGAAATTTGGTTTTTAAACCCCATTTTTTCCGTTGTTCTGGTGTATCCATCTGAGAACCTACGAGTACCATACATGAATACACAAGAATATGATCCATATTTGCATTAAGTAATGCTCGTAATGATTGTAAATGAGCCTCGAAGGTTTCGCCAGGAAGTCCTAATATAACTTCCGAAGTTGTATCTAAACCTGAATTTTTTATTGCAGGAGCCAATCCCATCATTTCTTCTACACTTATGTTTGATCTACGAATATTTTTTAGTACATCATCATCCATAGACTGAACAGACATACAAAGTCGTATTGAACCAGCTAAGCATTCAATTGCTTTTATGATCCTTTCTTTTTTGTTCTTACCAGTAGTAACATGAATGTTATGTGGGAAATCATGTGTTTTTTTTCTCTTTGCCAAATACTGAGAGATTTGTAGATCACGCGGATACATACCAAAATTTAAATCACTAATTTCTAAATCATGCATTTTTTTTGAAACATGTGCCATTATGTAATCAATATCTGAATAAACACGTTCCAAACCAAATGAATTTATTTTATTTACACCATCTCCACCATCAACACAAAATGTACATGCAAATGGACATCCACGATTAGTTTGAAGCATTGGACTCAACCTATCATCAAAAAATTTATCCATCACACCACTAGTATAAGGAGATGGGATTTCATCTAGATTTGTTATACGGCTTTCAGTGAAATGATATTGTAGTTTTCCATCTAAACCTAAAAATAAACAATTATCTATCGGTGAAGACAAAACTTTCTCTCTGAACTCTTCTTTTGAATCAGAATGTAACACTTTTTCAATCACATTCGAGAAACCAATTTCACCTTCCAATGGAACATACACATCAATCTCAGAAAATTCATTAAGAAATTTTTTTTGGGATGGTAGATCCATAGGAAAGTTTGGACCGCCCCATATCTTTAGTGCATATGGATTTTTTTTGGATAGCATACGAAACATTTCCAAACTCACACGATGATTCCAAACATAATTACTCATTCCAAGAATATCAGGAGGAGATTCGTTGATGGCACGATCGAGCTCATCAATGTATTTGAATAATGTAATATCCACTTTGGAGGCAAATCTTTTTTTACAATAACTAGCAACATAACCAATATTTAGTGGAAAAACAGCAGTTTGAAGATCTACAGTATCATAAGTAAGATCAGCTAAGTAGATTTTAAGTGGTGATTTCACACTTTCATTTTTTTGTAGGAAGCATAAATAGTTTCAAGAAAATATATGAAAGATTGTTAATAAATACTAACTATAATTGATTATAATCCTGTTCAGCGCAGAACTTCTAAATTGAGAAAAACGTGCTATTAATGAATAAATTTTCATAATATCTTATCGTAGAAAAATTTAACTGTCTAATATAATCGAAAAATATTTGTTGGGAATGGATTCAAATATTGAATTAAAACAGGTGGTAAAAAATGATACGTTATTCTTATATGAACTTCTAAAAAATAAAGATCCAAATGCAAATATTTCGCATAAAACAATGCCTAGTTACGATAAACATGTAGAATTTGTAATATCAGAACCATATACTAGTTGGTATATTATTAAAGCCGACAAAAAAAACGTTGGTGCAATTTATTTATCAAAACAAGATGAAATTGGAATATCTGTCAAGAGAGATTACAAATATGATCAAATTGCTAAACCTGCGTTAAAATTACTTATAAAATTAAACCCACGAAAGCGGTATCTTGCAAATGTGAGTCCAAAGGACGTAAGATCACAAGAATTTTTTTTAAAAAATGGATTTAATGGTTTTGAATATGTTTATGAGATTAAAAACAATTAGTGCAATAAGGTTTTATGATCGTGCTTAAACATGAACTTTTATGCGTAAGGTTATTTTACCTAATTTGAAATGACTGCATATGTTTAAAAATAAAAAAATACTAATCACTGGTGGTACTGGTTCATTAGGTACTGCACTTACCTCTAGTTTACTTAAAACAGATATAGACACTATCAGAATTTTCAGTAGGGATGAATTAAAACAAAGTCAGATGGAATCACATTTTCACGATGAGCGTCTCAGATTTCTAATAGGTGATGTTAGAGATAAAGAAAGATTAGAAAAGGCTGTTGAGGGTATTAATATAGTAATACACACTGCTGCATTAAAACATGTACCGGTTATAGAATACAATCCATTTGAGGCCATTAAAACAAACGTGCAAGGTGCTCAGAATCTAGTTGAGGTATGTTTGAATAAAGATGTAGAATTTGCACTAGCTATAGGTACTGATAAAGCAGTTTCACCATTCAATACATACGGTGCTACAAAATTACTGATGGAAAGATTGTTTGTATCAGCTAATTATTACAAAGGAGAACATAAAACAAAATTTTCATGTGTAAGATATGGAAATGTATTGGGAAGCAGGGGTTCAATTATCCCAAAATTTATTGAGCAAATAACATCTGGAAATAAAATAACAATCACTGATCCAAATATGACTAGATTTAATATTACAATGGATCAAGCAATAGATTTGATTTTTAGAGTAATAAAAAATACTGTTGGTGGAGATGTGCATATACCTAAACTTGATGCATATAAAGTGGGTGATATGAAAGATGTTTTATTGGATTTAATGGATTGTAAAAATGAAGAAAAAAGAATACCTGTGAGAATTGGAGAAAAATATCATGAAATTTTAATCAACGAACATGAAATAAGAAATACATATGAAAATCAAGATAACGATTATGTAATTTATGAAAATCAACTTACTAAAGATCATTCGGAAAATATTCCAAATTCCAAGGAAACCACGCTAACTGCAGAATATTCATCGGATAAAGTAAAACTAGTATCAAAAAAAGAACTTAAAGAAGTTATTATCAAACAAAACCTAATTCCAAAAAGTTATTAAAATTAAATATTATTTTGTAGATATTTTAAATGAATAATTTAGTGCATGAAAATATTGTCTTGCTGTGCCTATATCGAACCATTTTTTATTTCGAAAATTATAGGCTGTAATTTTGTGATTCCAATCTAATAACGTGTTAATTGCATCAGTTACCTGTAATTCATTATTATAACCCAAACCAGTTTTTTCTAATGCATTAAAAATATCTGGCTTAAGAATATACATTGGTAAAATTACTAAATTACTCTTAGGTTTTTTTGGCTTCTCAGCTACATGAAAGACAATATCAAGCGATATTTTTTTTTTCGTTTGTGCTATTCCAAACCCCCTTAAAGATTTTTTACGCTGCAAAAGTAAAGTGGCTGTAATTTTTTTATCATATTGCGAGGATTTTATAAAATCATTTAGAAAAGAGTAATTAGGAAAATATGCATCTCCTGTATGTAATAAAAAAGGTTCATCACCTACAAATTTCTTTGATGCAAGTAATGCATGGCCAAATCCCATAGGTGAATTTTGTGAAATCCATTTAATCTCACATTTTTTAAATTTTTTATAGGATCTTTGTAATGCTTTAGCAAATCTTTTATCAAATTTATTATTTCGTTTTTTCAGCAGTTTAACGTATTCTTGATCTGGTAGCATATGATTTAAAATTGATTTCCTGTTTTTTGTCCCTACTATAAAGCAGAATCTCCTAAAACCATTATTATACAAATTCTCAAAAATAATTTCAATTAGTGGTCGAAGTAATGGCTCCGTATTTCTATCAAATGATCTATCATACAACGGAAGTAAGGTTTTTGGGCTAGCTTTTGTAGTTGTTAAAAGACGTGTTCCTAAACCTGCAGTTGTAATTACAGCAGTTTTCATAAAAGAAACCTATCATGGATGTATAATAAAATAATGATCATGTTATAACATAGATTTAGTATAACTATATTTTATCTAATTTAGCTTAGAATTTTCAATTAGTCTTATACTTTTAATCATTTTTGAAAATTCCTCAGTATCTATGGAAGATGGTGCATCTGGTCCATTAGAATTTTTTAACTTAATGTGCTTTTCAATCATTATATTCTTAGCTTTTTGATATTTTTTTAAAGTGGTATAGATAATTGGTGCAGATACACCTAATGTATGATCAGAAAAACCATCAAATTGCAATGCATTTTTCCAATTAATTTTTTCGAATAATAATGGATATTCAGATATACAATAACAAAAAGTAGTCTTATTCTTTGAAAATATTTTTTTGATATATTTTTTATCTCCACCCATACCCATGCTAATAATTATATGTTTTTTTGTGCGTGCCTTACGTTTTAAAGTCTCTTTCGAAAATGGATCTTTTAATAAACAAGTTCTTGATGCAATCTTGTATCTTTTCACATTTAATAATTCTAAATAATCTACTGCTTCAGGATAAAATGCACTACAATAGAATTCTATATTATAACCATCACAAATGGCTTTTAATTTTTTTGCAGTTTTGAATGTAAGTTCTGACTTTTTTATAAAATCCCAATCTGGATGATCCGTATTATAAAGATCCGTTGCTCTCCACATTTGAAATTTTATTGCATTAGCATCAGCATCCTTACATTTACTAATTAATTTTTCAGCTTTTTTTATACTTCCCTCCCAATTTGAACCAATTTCCGCTATGATAGTTACTTTCATATTATTTTTTTTTCTCTTACTGATTTAAGGTTAATTAAAGATAAACATAATAAAATTGTAGTCTAAAAAATAGAAAATAATGACAGGTAAGTAAGATTATTTACATTCATACAAAATGTTTCAAGAGAAATATGCAAATTATCCGAAACAAGTTAATATTAAAGATGTGAATTGAAAATAAAATTATGAATAGTTTTGAATTTCAAAAATTGAAGAATGAAATACCAGGAATTGGTACTAAAATGCATGATATGATGGTAAAATTATATCCAATTTGTCGTAGTATAACTGGAAATGGAGTCAGAAAAACTCTTGATATAATTTCCGAACAAATTCCATTAGAAAAATATGAAATTCCAACTGGTACTGAAGTTTTTGATTGGATAGTCCCAAGGGAATGGAACATAAAGGATGCTTATGTTAAGAAATCTAATGGAGAAAAAATAATAGATTTTCAAAAATCAAATTTACATGTATTAAATTATAGTATACCAGTTAACAAGAAAGTTTCTTTAAGTGAATTAAAAGATCATCTGTTCACATTACCTGATCAACCTGAGATAATTCCATATAGAACATCATATTATTATGAAAATTGGGGATTTTGTATCACACATAACCAGTTTTTACAATTAGAAGAAGATGAATATGAGGTAGTTATTGATTCAACATTAGAAGACGGTTCACTTAGTTACGCTGAGTATTTTATCAAAGGTGAATCTGAAGATGAAGTATTATTTTCATGTTATACTTGTCATCCCTCCATGTGCAATGATAATTTGTCAGGAGTTGTGTTAGTTACTTTTCTTGCAAAATATCTAAAAAATATATCATTACAATATTCGTATAGATTTCTATTTGTTCCAGAAACTATAGGTGCGATTGTCTGGTTAAATAGAAATGAACGGAATGTAGTAAAAATAAAACATGGTTTAGTTGCTACTTGTGTTGGAGACGCAGGAATTTCAACTTACAAAAAAAGTAGACAAGGTGATGCAGAAATTGATCAAATAGTTATTGATGTATTAAAAAAATCTGGTGATGATTATAAAATTACTAGTTTTGACCCACTGGGTAGTGATGAGAGACAATACTGCTCGCCTGGATTTAATCTTCCTATAGGATCATTACGAAGATCAAGCCCACCTAATTTTCCTGAATATCATACATCTGCAGACAATACAGAATTTGTTAAAGCAAAATATCTTGCTGATTCATTTTCTAAATATATGAAAGTGATTTTGAAACTCGAAGAGAATTTTGGAAATTTTTATCCAAAAAATAATGAGGAAAAATTGCCGAAATTGGCTAGTAAAAATGACCAAGTTTTTCTTAATCTTAATCCAAAATGTGAACCTAAG
>PYIL01204897.1_pt1 | contig 19478 bp, 27 predicted proteins | sample 3578041 | NCBI WGS metagenome assembly PYIL01 (sample SAMN08408023, study PRJNA431606) | Marine metagenome isolate SA_KN192-05_S13_150m, whole genome shotgun... | biome: marine; feature: oceanic pelagic zone; material: water; isolation source: 150 m water sample, 0.2-0.8 um fraction ... | reverse complement strand
GAACGCTCCCAGGATGCCAGCCAGCACGTCACCGGATCCTGCGGTGGCCAGGCGGCGGTCACCCGCTGCGGCCAGCAGGACCCGTCCGTCCGGGTGAGCCACCACGGTGGTCGGACCCTTGAGCAGAACCACTGAACCCGTTCGTCCGGCCAGGCTGCGGACGGCCCCTATCCGGTCGGCACCCGGAGACTGCTCGGCCAGGCGTTCGAACTCGCCGTCGTGTGGCGTGAGGACGGTCTGGGGACCTGGTCGGATCGTCGTGCCGACTAGAGCGGTTAGGGCATCACCGTCCACGACCAGCGGACGGTCCACCCCGTCCACCAGGCGCCGGACCCCCTCCGCCACCTCCTCGGAGGTCCCCAGCCCGGGACCCACCACCAGGGCGGCGAAGCGCTCTAGGTCCGCATGGTCTGGGCCCGGAACGCTGTCGACGGGGTAGCGAACCACCTCCACGGGGGCCTTGGCCTCACCCCACCCCGGGGTCGACAGGCGTACATATCCGGCGCCCGCCCGTTGCGCGGCCTCGGCAGCTAGTGCGGCTGCCCCCTCCATTCCTGACGACCCCGCCACGACCCAGCAGGCGTTCGCCCACTTGTGGGTGTCGTCCGGCCGGTTGGGCACGAAACGGGCTACGTCGTCGTCGTCTACCAGGTGGATCCGGGCTGACGAGGTATCCAGGCCGATGTCGACCACCTCCACCTGTCCAGCCAGTCCCGGCCCGTCGGCAAACAGCAGGCCTGGCTTCAGGGCGGCGAAGGTGACAGTGCGCTGGGCCGACGCCGGGGCGCCCCGGGCCTCACCGGTCAGGCTGTCCACCCCTGACGGAAGATCCACGGCTAGCACCGGAGCGTCGGTAGCCGGTGCTTCGTAGGACCGACCCAGGCCGGTTCCGTAAGCAGCATCCACCACCAGGTCGGCTACCGGTAGGCAATCGGGAGCATCAGCAGCATCGACCACCGTGGTCCGCACCCCCCGTCGCTCTAGGCGAGCCGCCGCTACCCGGCCGTCGGCGCCGTTGGAACCCTTGCCGGCTACCACCACCACACGTCGCCCATACGCCCCACCCATCAGATTCAGTGCGGCCCGGGCGACAGCGGCCCCGGCCCGGTCCACAAGGACCTCTACCGGTTCAGGCGCCGCGGCGTCCGCGACCGCCATCTCGTCTGGTGTGAGGACGGGGATCAACGGAAAACCCGGATCAACCGGTGTCCACCAGTCACAGCGCCACGACGGTGGCCTGAGCCAGTTGGTCGGTGTGGCTCAAGGTAACCAGCCACCGCGTCACCCCAGCCCGCTGGGCCACCTCCAGCGCCTTACCGTGCAAAACCAGCGAGGGAGGACCCAGGTCGTCTCGCACCACCTCAATGTCGTACATGGCCATACCCCCCAGGCCCAGCCCTAGGGCCTTCAGGGCGGCCTCCTTGGCCGCGAAGCGGACTGCGTAGCGGCCCGCCGGATCCACGTGGGTGTCGGCCCGGGCCCGCTCATCGGGCCGGAACAGGCGATCGCGCAACGAGGGGGTGCGCTCCAGCGACCGTCGAAAGCGGTCCACGTCCACTAGGTCCACTCCGATCCCGATCACCGTGTCCCCTTTCTGACGGCTCAGCCGCGGAGCCGGTCGGCGATAGCCAGCACCGGTTCAATCAGCAGGTCGTCAACGGGTAGAGCGGCCAGCAGGTCGTCCCGCAACTCCGGTTCTGTCTCGCACACCGCATCGCGCACGGCGCTGTAGCGGTTGTCGTAGCCCTGGAGCACCCCTCGAAGGACTTCGGGGTCCAGGCGGCCGCGCAGCGACACGTGGAGAAGCGTCAGGCCGACTGTCTCTCGATCCTTCACCTCGGGGACTAAGACAATGGTCCGGTCGTCGCGGGCGCCCCGGGTCACCAGCACACCACGCTCTCGAGCCACCCGGTGCTTGGTCCCCCGCAGTGCTGGGTCCCGTTCAGTCCGCGATGGGATCCCGGTGGACACGCCGCCCCGATCCACTATGGCCACCGTAGGCACCGAACCGTCCAATCCGTCCACCCGGTACCGGGTAAAGCCGACCACGTCGGCCACCGCTGGGTCGAGAGCCACCAGAACTCGCAGTGTTCGATAGCTGAGCGAATCACGGGGGGCACCGGCGTCTAGGACGGCCCGGGCTAGGCGGGCCTCCAGCAACGTTTCGTCAGTCCGCGAAATACCCACCGTCACCGTCTTGGCCTGGTGCTTGATGGCGTCAATGGGACGAGTGAGCTCCTCGACGGCCACCGTCAGGGCGCCGGCCAGGTCGTCTAACACCAGCGCCGGCGTGCCGACCCGACCGAACTCCAACTGGTAGGACTCCAGCGGCACATCACCCAGGGCAAAACGGAACAGGATCGATAGGCGTACGGCAGTCGACGCCTCTAGGTGACCGTTCAGCCGACCGTTGCGGAGCTCGTCGGAGAACATGGTGGCTGCCGACCGCAGTTCGTCTCGTAGGGCTCCGTCTACTGGGGCTCCAGGCTTGACCTCCGAAGACAGGAGGTATACCGCCTCCCGTTCGATGGCCGCGTGGGCCTCCCGCAGGGGCTGGGCTTGGGCATCTATAGCCCGGGCCGCCTCGTAGCCGAATAGGTGACCAACCATGGTCGAGAGGACAAAGGACAGCCGGGGATGGATCACCGGAACCGACACCACGTCCAGCGCCTCGGAGAACCGTGACGAACTGGCATCGGTTACCACCACCGGAGCTGCCCGGTGAGCCCGGTAGATGGCCACTTCCTTTGCCACGTCGTCAGCCGTCGAGCCAACCAGTCCTGTGGCACACACCAGGATCAACGGCTCGGCCGACAGGTCGATGTGCTTCTTGTCCTCTGTGGCATCGGCCGAAATCGATTTGTAGCAAAGCTCCGACAACTTGATCCGGATCTCCCGGGCAGCCACCAGATTGGGTCCGCTACCCACCACGGCCCAGTACCGGCGAGCCAGTGCGTGGCGGTCGGCTATCTCGGCAATCTGTCCCCTCTGAGCCAGCACCTCACCCATAGCTCCGGGCAGGTCGCGCAAGCCAGCCAACACCTCGGCACGGTCCGGAGCGCCCCCGGCCCCAACCGCGTCGGCCACCGCCACGGCCAGCAGCACCCCAGCTACCACCTGGGCATAGAAGGCCTTCGTGGATGCCACGCTCATCTCCACGTCACGACCGTCAGACGTGTACAGCACTCCGTCGGATCGATCCACTAGGTCGCTGTTTCGCCGGTTGACGATGGCCACCACCCGAGCCCCCCGGGCCCGAATCAGGTCCACTGTGCGGTTCGTGTCAGTGGTGGTGCCGGACTGGCTGATGGCCACCACGAGGGTGTCGGACATGTCGGGTACCAGACCAAAGCCCGAGAGCTCGGTGGCCGGCAGGTCGCCCACCTCGATGCCTGTTCCGGTCAACTCTTCGGCTAGTGAACGGGCCACCGATCCACCGGCCACCGCGGCAGTGCCCTGTCCAATAACTAGTACCCGCCGGATCGCTCCAGCGCCCAGTTCGGCCCGCAGGTCGTCACACAGCGTCTCGGGCCCTAAACGAACCCCAAGGGTGTCGTCACCGTCTGCCACTAAGCGACCCCGCAGGGTGGAACGAACCGAGTCCGGTGATTCGCCAATCTCCTTGATCAGGAAGTGGGGGTGGTTCCCCCGGTCAATGTCCCGGGTGGTGATCTCGGCCCGGGACAGGTCGGCCAACGTGACCGGCAAGTTTCGGCCGTCGTATGACCGGCGGGTGATGCCGTCCACGGAGCCGGCAACGGCGGCATCCAACTCCACGATCTGTCCCCGACTGGCCGCCGGATCGTCGGGGGCGGCTGGTGTCTCGCCATCCATCCTTAGGTAGTCGGCGGTCAGTTCCACTATCCCGTAGGGCTCGCTGGCCACCACGAAGGCGTCCTCAGCCAAACCGATGAAGAGGCCCTGACCACTCCCGCGTAGAGACAGCAGCAGGCGATCCGGAGCATCACCGGTAGCCATGCCGATGGCCACCGAACCCTCCAAGGCACTCACTGTGCGCCTGAAGGCCTCCAGCCGTTCACGACCAGCTGCCAGGTGGACCGCGCACAGCGCAGGAACCACCTTGGCGTCGGTGGTGATCTCCGGAGCCAGACTCAACCCCTCGGATGCCACCAGGTCGGCGTGGTTGTCCACGTCGCCGTTTTGGACGGCGGTGACCAGCGGCACCAGCTCCCCATCGGCCCGGGTGGAGTCCACCGGATGTGCGTTCGGTTCCGAGATGAGACCCACGCTGGCCCAACGAGTGTGTCCCAGTAGAGAACCCTGCACGGCTGGAGCAGCCAACGCGCGCGCTAGAAGCCCGTCGTCGACCAGGGCGGACCGAAGGACGGCCGTGTTGTCGCCCAGTTCGCCGATCTCGGCCGAGGCCTTCACCACGAAGGCCAAGCCGCCACCGTCCAGCACCCGGACGCTGCCCGAGCGGTGGAGCGGATCGGCCGACCGGGCAACCACCTCCGGATCGTCCTGGTCGATCTCATGGTCCCAGACCGTGACCTGTAGGCCAGCCGAGTCCCGGCCCCGGACCTCCAGCCGGTCGAGAGCCGAAAGGGCCTGCTGGGCGGACAGCAGAACGGCGAGACCAGCGTCACTGGGAACCGGCCGGTCATGTCGCAAGGAGGTCACTCCAGCGAACGTGCCCAGGCGGTCTCGCGATACGGTCCATAGGGCATCCCGGACGCGAACCAGAGCCGCGTTGGCCGCCTCTACGTCCGTAGATCCGGCGACCGCGGCCTCCAGACCGGTCAGGTAGGCCGAAGCCGGCGCCAGAATCTCGTTGATCCGGCCGACCAGCGTGGGATCCCGGTCCAGGGCTAACAGCCCCGGAATCCCGCCCAGCAGCCGATCGGCTTCGCCCAGCAGATCGGCAGCTGCCTCCAGAAGGTCCGGCTCAACCCGGGCCAGCAGGTCGACGGCCTCGACCAACGGGCCCATGATCCGCTCGGGAGTGGGGACCTTCCGGTCGGATGGTCGGCGAAGGACCGCGATGATGCCGCACATGTCCTCGTTGGTGCCCTTTCGCTCCCACCGCACCGACCGGCGGTCGATGCACAGACTCTAGGAATTCTACGGGTTCAGATCCGGTCGGCCCGCTCGACGGCGGCCACCAGGCGGTCGGCGACCTCTGAAGCCGCGGCGATGTCGTACGCCTCCACCATCACCCGGACGACCGGCTCGGTCCCCGACGGTCGGACTAGCACCCGCCCGGTATCGCCCAGTTCGGCCTCAGCAAGCGCCAGGTCCTCGGCTACCGCGGCCACTACCTCAACCCCGTCCGAGGAGACCGGAACAGCGTGGAGGACCTGTGGGGTCCGGGCCATCAGCTCAGTCGCCCGTTCACCCAGGGTCTGGCCACTACGCCGGGCGGCATCCAGAGCCTGGATCCCGGTTAGCAGGCCGTCGCCAGTGGTCGCCAGGTCGCGGAAAATCACATGACCCGACTGCTCGCCGCCCAGCGCCCAGCCGTTGGCCTCTAGAGCCTCCAGTACGTAGCGGTCACCAACCGCCGTCTCGTAGACCGTGAGGCCGTGATCGATCAGAGCCCGGCGCAACCCCAAGTTGGCCATCACTGTCACCACTACGGTGCCGCCGGGCAGAACTCCACGTTGGTGCCGGTCGATAGCGCAGACGGCCAGTAGGTCATCACCGTCGAGCAAGGAGCCATCGGCGGCCACGGCAATCACCCGATCGCCGTCACCGTCGAAGGCAAGGCCGGCATCGGCCCCGGCCTCCACAACGGCGGCCCGTAAGTCGCCCGGGTGGCTAGACCCGCAGTTCTCGTTGATGTTGCGACCGTTCGGACAGGCGTGAAGCACGGCGACGTCTGCCCCCAGGCGGACTAGAACGTCAGCGGCGAACGTTGACGTCGCGCCGTTGGCACAATCCACGACCAAAGTCAGGCCGGACAGAGACCTGTTGCCGACCGAGGAGGCCACCGCGTCGGCCCAGAGGGCCGCTCTGTCCGGGTCGTCGGACCAGTTCAACGACCCACTTTCTTCGTCACGTCGCGGCTCGGCATCCCATGCCGCCTGGACGTCGGACTGCACAACGTCGTCCAGCTTTAAACCCCCAACGGAAAATAGCTTGACCCCGTTGTCGTACCAGGGGTTGTGAGAAGCCGAAACCACGGCACCAGCCGCCTCCTCGGCAGCTGCCACGTGGGCCACGGCCGGCGTGGGCGCCACGCCGAGGGACACCACCTGGAGCCCACCTTCGGACAGCCCCTCAGCCAGGGCCAGCAATAACCCGGGACCCGACGCACGGGTATCGCGACCGATAACCACCCGGTCAGCACCCAGGAGCGGAGCGGCGGCCAGACCGAGAGCGCGAACCGACGGTTCGTCGAGTCGATTGCCGGCACGGGCGCGAACGCCGTCGGTGCCGAATCGGAGGCCCGTCGGAACGGCCTCGGGCTCTGTCATCGCCGAAGCGTAGGAGCCGGGCCGGTAGTCCAGCCGTCGCCTAGCGCTTGGAGTACTGCGGAGCCTTACGGGCCTTATGGAGTCCGTACTTCTTGGACTCCTTCTTGCGATCATCTCGCGTTAGGAGACCGGCTTGCTTGAGAGCGGGCCGGCGCTCTGGCTCGAGCGCCTCCAGTGCCCGGGCGATCCCAAGGCGCATGGCCCCAGCCTGTCCAGACACCCCACCGCCGTGAAGAGTGGCGTCGATGTCGTAAGCGCCCTCGGTGGCCGTAACCCGCAGCGGCTCCATGAATACCAGGCGGTGACTCTCCGACGGAAAGTAATCCTCGGCGGTCCGACCGTTAACGGTGACAGTGCCGTTGCCAGGACGCAACCGGACACGGGCGACCGACTCCTTGCGACGACCGGTGGTCTGGATGAGGGGGCTGGGCATCGTGGACTCCTGGTTCAGGCCTTGCGGGCCCGTGCGTGGTCAATGGCCAACGGCTGTGGCTGCTGGGCCTCATGTGGGTGGTCGGAGCCGCGGTAGACCTTCAACTTGGTCAACTGCTGGCGTCCCAGTCGATTCTTGGGGAGCATGCCCCGGATAGTCCGGCGGACCGCCTCAGCGGGTTTTTCAGCCAGCAACTTGCCATAGGACCGAGTGCGAAGGCCACCCGGGTAACCGGAGTGGTCGTAAACGTTCTTGTCGGTCACCTTGGCACCAGTTAGCACAACCTTGTCGGCGTTGATGATCACCACGTGGTCGCCGGTGTCGATGTGGGGGGTGAATATCGGCTTGTGTTTGCCACGCAGGATCGCCGCCACCTCGGAGGCCATGCGACCGAGGACGAGGCCGTCGGCGTCGACGAGGTACCAGACGCGCTGGATCTCGCTGGCCTTGGGAGTGTACGTGGACACGGAAACCACCTGTTTCGTGGGTAAAACGCTTGCTGCAGGCCGTGGTGGCCACCCGGCCACCGGAAATCGGCACCGCAACCGGGTGCGATCGAGCCGCGGACCAAGGCTACGGGCGGCACCCCTTCCCAGCAACCTACGACGAGTCGGAGGTAGTCCCCGAGTAGTCCACCGACCAGAGGGTCAAACCCTCCGGCGGGGCCGGCTCCCCGGCCGCCTGCCGATCCCGAGCGTCCAGAACCAAGGGCATGGAATCGGCTGCTAGCCGACCCCGACCCACAGCTACCAGGGTCCCGACCACCGAACGCACCATCTGGTGGCAGAAGGCGGTGGCCGACACCTCGAACTCCAGGAGGTCGGCGCCCGACAGGCCGTCGGCCACCCTCCTCCACGACGCCGAGGTGATCCGACGCACCAAGACGGTCGGTGTGCCGTCGGGCCGGGGCGTGGGACGCCGACAGAATGACGAAAAGTCGTGCTCGCCAACGAGGTCAGCAGTGGCCAACTGCATCGCGTCGACGTCCAGGGATCCCCACACGTGCCAAGCTCGCAGGGCAGTGAACGGATCGGGGTCTGGACGATCCAGGATGCGGTACCGGTAGGTTCGCCCGGTAGCGCTGAACCGGGCGTCAAAATCGTCGGCCACCCGCTCCAACGCCGTCACCACAACCGACGGCCTGCACTGACGGTTCACGGCCCGCTGGACATCCTCCAGGGAAGCGTCGTCCGGGGCGTCGAAGCTGACCACCTGGCCCACGGCGTGCACGCCGCGGTCGGTCCGCCCTGCACAGGTCAGCACTACCTCGGTACCAAGAACCCTCGACAGCGCCCCGTTCAGGAGGCCGGCAACTGTCGGGACGCCGTCGTTAACGGCGAACCCGTGGAACGGAGCTCCGTCGTAGGCGACGGTTCCCCGGACCCGCATGACGGGGGGCTCAGACCAACTCGATGCGCGCCATCGGCGCGTTGTCCCCGTGGCGAGGACCGACCTTCAGAATCCGGGTATAGCCGCCTGCCCGGTCGGTGTAGCGCGGCGCGATCTCATCGAAGAGCCGGGCCGCCATCTCGCGGTCTCGGAGGAAAGCCACCACCTGGCGGTGATTGTGCAAGCCGCCCTTCTTGGCCTTGGTGATTATCTTCTCGGCGATAGGCCGGACCGCCTTGGCCTTGGCCTCGGTTGTAGTAATCGCCTCGGCAGCGATAAGCGACGCCACTAGGTTGGCCATCATCGACTTCTGGTGGGCGGAACTGCCGCCGAAGCGACGGCCCCTCTTGGGGGTGGCGGGCATGGTTTCAGACCCGAACCCGGAGCGTCAGACCGCGCTCATCGAGCTTCTCAATAACCTCGTCCAGGGACTTCTGGCCGAAGTTAGTGACGGCCAACAGGTCGTCCTCGGTCTTCTCCAGGAGTTGGCCGACCGTGTCGACCTGGGCCCGCTTGAGGCAGTTGCGGGGGCGTTCCGATAGGTCCAGGTCCTCGATGGGGAGATCTAAGTCAGGCGAACTGCCGCCCACCTCCTCGGCCTCGCCCAACTCCAAACCGCGGGCTTCATCACTCATGTCCTCCACCAACTGCACCAGAGTTCGCAGAGTGGCACCAGCCGAAGCCAAGGCGTCACGCGGACTGATCGAGCCGTCAGTGGTGATATCCAGCACCAAGCGATCCATGTCCTGGGTTTGGCCGACAGAGACGGGCTCCACGTCGATTGACACCCGTCGGACCGGTGAGAACAGGGCGTCCACCGGGATGACGCCGATGACACCCTCGCCGACGGCACGGTCCGAGCCTAGGTAGCCCCGGCCTACCTCGACGGTCAGTTCGAGGGCCAGACGGCCCTTGGGAGCAACAGTGGCCAGGTGCAGGTCCGGGTTCAGTACTTCAACCTGGTCATTGGACTCAAGGGCCGCCGCATTGACCTCAGCCCCGCCGCGAACGTCGACTCGCAGGGTTACCGGCTCGTCACTGTGGGAGCGCAGCTCGACATCCTTCAGGTTCAGGACGATGTCAGTGACATCCTCCACCACCCCTTCGATAGTGCCGAACTCGTGCAGGGCGTCGTCGAACTTCACCTGGGTAACCGCAGCACCCGGGATAGACGACAGAAGCGTCCTCCGGAGCGAGTTGCCCAGGGTGTGGCCGAAGCCCGGCTCGAGCGGGCCAATCGAAAATTGCTGACGGTTGCCGACGGCCTCGCCGGCGGCCTCGACGGTCGGTCGCTGAATAACCAGCATGGGGTGTCCTTCTCGTCTTCGTACTTATGTGGATACGTGACTGTCCTGAAGCCCAAAGGGCCCAGGACTACTTGGAATAGAGCTCGACAATGAGCTGCTCGCGAACCGGAACATCGATCTGGTCGCGAAGGGGAAGTTCTCGGACGGTGACCTCGTGGCCGTTCTCTCCCATATCTAGCCAGGCCGGGGCCTGTCGGTCGAGCACGTCGATGTTCCACTGCACAACAACCATCTTGCGGGCCTTGTCGCGCAGCGTGACTATGTCGCCCTTCCGACAGCGGTAACTGGGAATGTCCACTCGGCTGCCGTTGACGTCCACGTGGCCGTGGTTGACCAGCTGTCGGGCCTGCGGTCGGGTAGCGGCCATGCCAGCCCGGTAAACGATGTTGTCGAGGCGCAACTCCAGATACTGGAGCATGTTCTCGCCCGTCACGCCCTGACGACGGTTGGCCTCGGCGTAGATCCGACGGAACTGTTTTTCGGACAGGCCGTATGCGAAGCGAGCCTTCTGTTTCTCCTGGAGCTGCACCAAATACTCCGACGGGTTCCCCCGACGTCGTGTCCGGCCATGCTCACCGGGCGGGTACGGGCGTTTATCCAGCGCCACGACCTCGCCCTTAGTGCCGAAGATGTTGGTACCGAGGCGGCGAGAGACCCGGGCCCGGGGGCCGGTATAGCGGGACATGTCAGACCCTCCGTCGCTTGGGCGGCCGGCAACCGTTGTGGGGAATCGGGGTGACGTCCTTGATACCCGTCACCTCAATGCCGGTGTTCTGGATGGTCCGGATAGCCGTCTCGCGACCAGATCCGGGGCCGCGAACCACCACGTCGACCTTGCGAACACCGTGTTCCATGGCCCGCCGGGCACACTGCTCGGCCGCCATCTGGGCGGCAAACGGCGTCGACTTGCGAGACCCTTTGAAGCCGACATTGCCGGCCGAGGCCCAGGCCAGAGTGTTCCCACCCTGGTCGGTGATGGTGATAATCGTGTTATTAAAGGAACTCTTGATGTGAACGACCCCATGCGGGACGTTCTTCCGTTCCTTCTTGCGGGGACGTCGACCCCCAGCAGCCGGCTTCGCCATTACTTCGTTACCTGCTTCTTGTTCGCGACTGTCTTGCGAGGACCCTTGCGGGTCCGGGCGTTGGTATGAGTGCGCTGACCACGGACTGGAAGGCCGCGACGGTGGCGGAGACCCTGATAGCAACCAATGTCCATCTTGCGTTTGATGTTCTGGGACACCTCACGACGGAGGTCGCCCTCGACCTTGAACTGCTGGTCGACAAACACCCGGATCGAAGTGACCTCGTCATCGGCCAAATCACGCACCCGGGTGGAGGGGTTGACGCCTGTGGCCTCGCAGATGCTCGCCGCCGAGGTGCGACCGATGCCGTGGATGTAGGTCAGCGCGATCAGTACCCGCTTCTCGCGGGGTATGTCGACACCGGAGATTCGTGCCATGCCTGACTACCTCTAACCTTGACGCTGCTTGTGGCGGGGGTTGGTGCAGATGACCTGCACGCGACCGTGACGCCGGATTACCCGGCACTTCTCACAGATTCGCTTGACGCTCGCTCGGACCTTCATGCTGTTCTCTCTTGTGTGCTCGCCACTCGCAGCGGACTACTTGTAGCGGTAGGTGATCCGACCTCTCTGGAGGTCGTAAGGGGTGAGCTCAACCTGGACGCGGTCACCTGGAAGGATCCGGATGTAGTGCATCCGCATCTTCCCGGAGATGTGGGCCAGTACGTTGTGGCCGTTCTCCAGCTCCACGCGGAACATGGCGTTCGGCAGCGGCTCGAGAACCGTGCCTTCCAGCACGATCGCATCTTCCTTGGGCTTCGACAGTGTGGCTCTCCTGGTTGTTAATAGTCGAAAGGGTGAAAATCTGCTCCGCAGGCCGGGTACAGGGGCTGCTCGTGAAGGCACGAACCCGGCGTAGGACAGTGGGTAACGCTATCGCAGGCCCTCCGGAGGGCCAACCCCCGCTTGGCCGGTGTGGCGTGCAGAACCGCAGGTCACGACGCGTCTCCGGCGCTCAGCCGTCTGTCAATGGTGATTGTGAGGCGGATGAACACGTCATCCTCGGCTCCTAAACCGTCGACTACCTCCAGTAGGCCGCGGTCGGCAAACCAAGCCAGTAGCGGCGCCGTCTCCGACTCGTACAGGTCCAGGCGGCGGCGAATGGCCTCCGCCGTGTCGTCGGCCCGGCCCCGGGCCATCATGCGGGCCGTGACCTCGTCGACGGGCACGTCGAGGTTCACGGCAGCATCCATCGGAGTCCCCGCCTCGGACAGGATGCCCTCGAGCGCCGCGGCCTGGTCGGGGGTCCGGGGATAGCCATCCAGCAGGAAACCATGCTCAGCCACGTCACCTTGGGCCAGTCGCTCGGCCACGATGCCGTTGATGAGATCGTCGCCAACCAGTTCACCGGCGTCCATCACGGCCCTAGCCTGCAAACCCAGCTCCGTCTCGGCACCGACCGCGGCTCGCAACATGTCACCGGTCGAGATATGCACCGTGTCGTAGGCCTCTACCAGACGGGCCGCCTGGGTACCCTTTCCGGAACCCTGACGTCCGAGAATGACGAGACGGACGGCGGTCATCGCTACTTGAGGAAGCCCTCGTAATTACGCATGGTGAGTTGCGAATCGACCTGCTTCATGGTCTCCAGGGAGACGCCGGCGGCGATCAGGATCGAAATTCCGATGAAGCCGAAGCCTGCAGCACCGCCTGAGCCCACCCCGGCGCTGGTGTCCAGGAACACATTGATCAGGATCGACGGGACAAGCGCCACGCCGGCGATGAACAGGGCGCCAGGCAACGTGATGCGTGACAGTATCCGGGCTAGGTACCTCTCGGTCTGGTGGCCTGGACGGATACCGGGCACGAACCCGCCCTGCTTGCGGATGGTGTCAGCCTGCTTGACCGGGTCGAAGGTGATTGCCGTGTAGAAGTAGGCGAAGCCCACAATCAGCAGTCCGGTGATAGTGAAGTAGAAGACGTTGTCCGGCTGGGCCAGGTTGTTGTCGATCCAGCCCCGGAAGCCGTCCCAAGGTAGGGCGGCGGCCACCAAAACCGGCAAGTACAACACCGACGAGGCGAAGATGATCGGGATCACGCCCGACTGGTTCACCTTCAGCGGGATGTAGGTGTTCTGGCCGCCATACATCCGGCGACCTACCACCCGCTTGGCGAACTGCACTGGGATGCGTCGCTGACCCTGCTCCACGAAGACAATGGCGGCGATCATGGCCATCAGAACGGCCACTACCACGACGGAGGCCACTACCCCATTTTCGGCATGGATCAAGGAGCCCTGGGCAGGGAAGCCACTCACGATAGAGATCATGATCAGCAACGACATACCGTTGCCGATCCCCTTTTGGGTGATCAACTCGCCCATCCACATAAGCAGCGCCGTCCCAGCGGTCAAGGTCAAAACAACCACGCTCACCGTGCCAATGTGGAAATCGGGCAGCAGGTTGGCCCCCGACTGACCAGAGATCGAATTGCCGCGGTCGTTGAACAGGAACGCAAAACTTGTGGACTGGATGACCGCTATGGCCACCGTCAGATAGCGAGTCCACTGGGTGATCTTGCGCTGGCCGACCGCTCCCTGCTGCTGCCACTGCTCGATCCGGGGTACCACCACGCCGAGCACCTGCATGATGATGGACGCCGTGATGTATGGCATGACACCCAGGGCGAACACGGCGAAGCTGGTCAGGGACCCGCCGGAGAAAAGCTGGAGGAAAGCCAGAACGCCCCCCTGGTCCGCCCGATCGCGGAGCAATTGGACCTGCTCAACATCGATGCCGGGGGCAGGCATAAAGGCACCCACCCGGTAGAGCAGGATCATGAGCAGGGTGAACACGATCCGCTTACGCAGATCTCCCACCCTGAACATATTCAGCATGCTGGACAGCACGTGTGCTCCTGTCTTTGGTCTGGTCCGGACGAACCGGTCAGCGGTTCATCAGAGCGTTACCGCTGGCCGGTGGGCGCACGGCGAAGGGAAGGGGCAATTTCTCGACGCTTCCACCAGCTGCCGTGATGGCGGCTTCGGCCGAGGCCGAGAAGGCGTGAGCCCGCACGGTGACGGCCCGGGTGACTTCGCCCCGGCCCAGCACCTTGACTAAAGACTTCTTGCCGACCAAGCCGTGGGCGTGCAGAGTCTCCGGTGAGATCTCGTCGAGGTCACTAGCCTCGATAGCGTCGAGGTTTACCGCCTGGTACTCGACGCGAAACGGGTTCTTGAAGCCCTTGAGCTTTGGAATCCGCTGGTGGAGGGGCATCTGGCCACCCTCGAAACCGACACGGACCGTGTTGCGAGCCCGCTGTCCCTTCATGCCGCGGCCGGCAGTCTTGCCTCCCTTGCCTCCGATGCCGCGTGCGACGCGCTTGGCGCGCTTCTTGGAACCGGGGGCCGGCTGCAAATCGTGGATCTTCATTCTCCGTCGACCTCCTCGACCTGAACTAGGTGGGGGACCCGGGCGATCATGCCCCGGATCTCACCCCGGTCGGGCAGGGTGTTGCTGCGACCGATACGACCCAGGCCCAGAGCACGTAAGGTCCCCCGCTGCTTGGGTTTGGCACCGATGCCGCTTCGGATCTGGGTGACGATTAGTTGTGTCATGTCACTCACCGTCCAAACCGTCGGACGCGCCTACACCGGCCTCGGTGCGGCGGTACGCGGTGAGCAGGGCTGCCGGCACGAATTCCTCCGGGTCTAGGCCCCGCAGACGGGCCACCTCGTCGGGTCGGCGCAGGGCCTGCAGCCCGGCAACGGTGGCCCGGGCCACGTTGATGTGGTTGGGCGATCCCTGCGACTTGCAGAGCACATCGTGGATGCCAGCCTCTTCAAGAATGGCGCGAGCGGCCCCACCGGCGATCACACCGGTACCAGGAGCGGCCGGCTGGAGTAGGACCCGGCCGCCGCCCATGACCCCCACGATGGGATGGACGATGGTCGAACCGGCCAGCGGCACGCTAAACAGGTTGCGCTTGGCCTCCTCGGTCCCCTTCTGAATTGCCAGTGGGACCTCCTTAGCCTTCCCGTAGCCCAGGCCGACTCGACCAGCGCCATCTCCGATCACCACCAGGGCAGTGAACGAGAACCGGCGACCGCCCTTGACCACCTTGGCCACGCGGTTGATATGGATAACTCGTGACTCCCGAAGGGAGGCGTCGTCGTTGGTGTGCGGTGCCACTAAAACTCCAGTCCGGCATCGCGGGCGGCGTCGGCAAGCGCCGCTACCCGGCCGTGGTAGAGGTAACCGCCGCGGTCGAACACCACGGTGGCGATTCCGGCCTCGCGGGCCCGCTCGGCGACCAGACGACCGACCTCAGTGGCCGCGGCCACCCCGGTCGTCCCGTCAGCCACGCCGGCCTGCTGGGTCGAGGCGCTGGCCACCGTGCGACCGGTCTGGTCGTCGATGACCTGTGCCGAGATGTGCCGTGAGGAGCGGAACACCGCCAGGCGTGGCCGCGCAGCGGTCCCCCGGACCGCCTTGCGAATCCGACGGTGTCGCCGCTGACGCGCTTGGGACCGATCGACGGTGCTCACTTCGCCGCCTTTCCGGCCTTGCGGGCCACATGCTCGCCGAGGTAGCGCACGCCCTTACCCTTGTAGGGCTCCGGCTTACGGTGGGAACGGATGTCGGCGGCCACCTGGCCGACGACCTGCTTGTTGGTACCTGACACGATGATGCGAGTCGGCTCTGGTACATCGAACTCGATGCCGTCGGGGGCCTTCACGATCACCGGGTGGCTGAAGCCCAGTTGCAACTCAAGGTCGGAGCCTTTGGGGGCGGCGCGGTAGCCGACGCCGATGATCTGGAGCTCTTTGCTGAATCCCTCCGACACGCCAACCACCATGTTGTTGACCAGCGAGCGGGTCAGGCCGTGCAAGGCACGGTTCTGACGTTCGTCGTCGGGGCGCTCAACGAGGATTTCTTCACCGTCCTGACGAACGGTGATCTCGCCAGGAACCTCGAGGTCTAGGGCGCCTTTGGGACCCTTCACGGCGACCTGACGGCCGTTGATCGAGACCTCGACGCCCGACGGAACGGGGATGGGGGCCTTCCCGATTCGAGACATGTCCTCCTCCTCTACCAGACGTAGCAGAGGACCTCGCCGCCGATCCTCCGGCGGCGAGCCTCGCGGTCGCTCATTAGCCCGCGGCTGGTCGAGATCACGGCTACGCCGAGACCGCCGAGCACGCGGGGGATCTTGTTCGAAGCGCTGTAGACCCGCAGGCCCGGGGTGGATACCCGCTGCACACCGCTGATAACGCGCTCCCGCTCCGAGGAGTACTTCATCTCGATAGTCAGCACCTTGCCGGGGCTGGTCGTGGAGTCCGACACCTCGTAGCCACGGATGTAGCCCTCGGCTTTGAGGACGTCAGCTAACGCCACCTTCTGCCTGGACGACGGCATCTTCACGCCCTCGTGCATGGCCTGGTTGGCGTTTCGGATACGCGTCAGCATGTCGGCGACGGGATCGGTCATAGTCATATCAGATCCTCCTCACCAGCTTGACTTCGTCAGCCCGGGGATCTCCCCGGCGTGGGCCATGTTCCGCAGGCAGACCCGACAGAGGTTGAAGGCACGGTAAACCGACCGCGGTCGGCCGCAACGGCGGCACCGCGTGTAGGCGCGAACCTTGAACTTTGGGGTCTTCTGTTGCTTATTGACCAGTGCTTTCTTGGCCACTACTGCCCTTCCTTCCGGAATGGGAAACCGAACGCCGTGAGCAGTGCCTGCCCACTGGCGTCGTCGGACGCGGATGTCACGATCGTGATGTCCATTCCCCGGGTTCGATCGACCTTGTCGTAGTCGACCTCCGGGAAGATGAGCTGCTCGGTCACTCCGAACGTATAGTTCCCGTTTCCGTCAAACGACCGGGGACTGAGGCCGCGGAAGTCACGGATCCGGGGAATAGCCAGGGTGATCAGACGGTCCAAGAACTCGTACATACGGTCGCCCCGCAGTGTGGCCTTGGCGCCAATGGCCTGGCCTTCGCGGAGCTTGAAGTTCGAGACGGACTTGCGAGCGCGGGTGATGAGCGGTTTCTGACCGGTGATGACCTCGAGATCGGCCACCGCCCCGTCTAGGAGTTTGGCCTGCTGGGCGGCGTCGCCGACACCCATATTGACCACAATCTTCTCCAGTCGCGGAACCTGCATCACGTTGGACAGCCCCAACTCGTCTTTGAGGGCGTCGCGGATCTGGGCGCTGTAGAGCTCGCGCAGCCGCACACTCACTGTCATGGTGTCAGCCATCGAGGTCCACCCCCGTCCGCTTACAGATCCGCACCTTGTCGCCGGCGTCGTTATATCGATAGCCGATGCGGGTGGGACGACCGTCCGATGGGCTCAACACGGCGACGTTGGAGGCTTCGACAGGCATGGCCTTGTCGATGATCCCGCCCTGCATGGTGGCGTTGGTCGGCTTCTGGTGACGCTTGGCGATGTTGACGCCATCCACGATTACCTTGTTCTCGGCGGGCATGGCCCGACTCACGTTGCCCTCCTTGCCCCGGTCCTTGCCGGCCAAGACACGTACCTTGTCGCCCTTCTTGATCTTCATCTCAGAGCACCTCCGGGGCGAGCGAGACAATCCGCATGAACTTGTGGTCTCGCAATTCCCGACCCACCGGGCCAAAGATGCGGGTCCCACGCGGCTGGTTCTGGTCGTTGATGAGCACTGCGGCGTTCTCGTCAAAGCGAATGTAGGACCCGTCGAGACGACGACGCTCTTTCTTGGTGCGCACCACAACACACCTCACGACCTCGCCCTTCTTGACCGCCGCGCCCGGGTTGGCGTCCTTCACCGTGGCGGTGAACACGTCGCCGATCGACGCGTAGCGGCGCTTCGAGCCGCCGAGCACCTTGATGCAAAGCACCTCGCGGGCACCTGAGTTGTCCGCCACCCGGAGTCGGGTCTCCTGCTGGATCATTACTTCGCCCTTTCCAGGATCTCGACCAGGCGCCAGCGCTTGAGTTTGGACAACGGCCGGGTCTCCTGGACTCGCACGCGATCCCCAATGTTCATCTGGTTCTCCTCGTCGTGGACGTGGAGGCGCTTGGTCCGCTGGACGGTCTTGGCGTACCGGCGGTGACGGACCCGGTCGACCGTCTCCACGATCGCCGTCTTGTCCTGGACGTCAGACACCACGAAGCCCTCGCGTACCTTGCGGCGGTTCGAACGCCCTGTGGTTGGTTCGGTCATCTCGGCCATCAGTCGGCCACCTCCTCGTTGACCGCCTCGAGAGCGTCGGCGGCGTCGATCTCCCGGGCTCGTATCTCGGTGAGCACACGGGCGATCTCTTTCTTGACCAATCCGACCCGGGCGTAGTTCTCCAACTGGCCGGTAACCAGCTGGAACCGCAGGTTGAACAACTCCTCCTTGGCATCACTGAAGCGCTCCAGGAGGTCGGTGTCGCCGAGGTCGGTCAAAGACCTGTTCTTAGCCATGGCTAGAAACCCTCCTCCCGGGCGATGAAGCGAGCCTTGATGGGCAGCTTCTGAATGGCACGGTTAAGGGCGGCCCGGGCCACCTCGGCGTCGGAGTACGACAACTCGAACAGCACTCGGCCGGGCTTCACGACAGCGACCCAGTGTTCGGGGTTTCCCTTGCCAGACCCCATCCGGGTCTCGGCCGGCTTCTCCGTGACGGGCTTGTCCGGGAAGACGTTGATCCAGACTTTGCCACCGCGCTTGATATGGCGGGTCATGGCAATACGGGCGGCCTCGATCTGCCGGGCCGTGATCCAGCCCGGCTCGAGGGCTTGAATCCCGAACTCACCAAAGGTGATCTCGGTTTGGCCCTTGGAGGCACCCCTCATCCGTCCGCGGTGGTGCTTGCGGTGGCGGACCTTCTTCGGCATCAGCACGGTCAGTCACCGTCCCCGCCACGGAAGTGCGGCGTCTCGTGGGCTTCGCGGGTGGAAGCCTCGATGGCCTCCTCTTCCGCTAAGAGCTTCTCGAATTCGGCGTCGCCCTCCTTGACCAGGGGTGCCGGGTCGGCATCGGGTACCTCGTCCACTGAAGCCTCAGTATCCGGGGCCTCAGATACCTCGACAACTTCAGTCCGACGGCGGGCCGCAGCCGACGACACCACGGTGCGCTGCTTGGCCTGGCCTGAAGTCTCCCCGGCGGCCATGGCGGCCTCCTTGGTGATCTTGTCCTCAAGGAGACTCTTGTAGGGCAAGATGTCACCCTTGTAGATCCAAACCTTCACACCGATGCGGCCGTAGGTGGTCCGGGCCTCGCGGAAGCCGTAGTCGATGTCAGCCCGCAGGGTATGCAGCGGTACCCGACCCTCCCGGTACCACTCGGTGCGGGACATTTCGGCGCCTCCCAGGCGTCCCGAGCACTGGACCCGGATACCGAGGCCGCCAGCCTTCTGGGCGTTCTGCACGGCCCGCTTCATGGCCCGTCGGAAGGCGACCCGACCAGCCAACTGGTCAGCCACACCCTGGGCGATAAGAGCGGCGTCGAGCTCCGGTTCTTTAATCTCCTGGATGTTGAGCTGGACGGCGTGATTCCCCGTGATTTGTCCCAGGCCGGCTCGCAGGCGATCGGCCTCAGCACCCTTGCGCCCGATGACGATGCCCGGCCGGGCGGTGTGGACGTCGACCCGGACCCGGTCCCGTGTGCGTTCCACCTCGACGCGGCTGATGGCGGCGTGCGGCAACTCATTCATGAGGTAGTCGCGGACCTTCCAGTCCTGGACAAGGTTGTCGGCGTACTCCTGCCGGGTGGCGAACCATCGCGACTTCCAGTCGGTGGTGATCCCCAGGCGGAAGCCGTACGGATTGACCTTCTGGCCCATCAGTTGGCCTCTTTCTGCGTGTCATCAGCCGACTGGTCGGCGTCGGTCTCTTCGGTGGTCTCGTCGGCCACT
>PYIL01157555.1_pt1 | contig 19621 bp, 17 predicted proteins | sample 3578041 | NCBI WGS metagenome assembly PYIL01 (sample SAMN08408023, study PRJNA431606) | Marine metagenome isolate SA_KN192-05_S13_150m, whole genome shotgun... | biome: marine; feature: oceanic pelagic zone; material: water; isolation source: 150 m water sample, 0.2-0.8 um fraction ... | reverse complement strand
GACATCCATAGCCTCGGCCGCCGCGATCTCCCGCGCCCGAAGTTCGGTGAGAGCACGGGCCACCTCACGCTTCACTTTGCCCAGGCGAGAATGGTTCTCCAACTGGCCGGTCGCCAACTGGAAACGCAGGTTGAACAACTGCTCCTTCGCATCGTTCAGCTGTTCCACCAGGTCGGTATCACCGAGATCGCTGAGTGCCTTGCTGCGGGCCATGACTAGAACCCCTCCTCCCTTTGGACAAAACGGGCCTTTATCGGGAGCTTCTGGATCGCCCGCTCAATGGCCTCCCGGGCGACTCCCGCATCGGAGTAGGACAACTCAAACAAAACCCGTCCCGGTCGGACGGCGGCCACCCAGTGCTCCGGGTTTCCCTTGCCCGAACCCATTCGGGTCTCAGCCGGCTTTTCGGTGACAGGCTTGTCAGGAAAAACATTGATCCATACCTTTCCGCCGCGCTTGATGTGGCGGGTCATGGCGATACGGGCAGCCTCGATCTGGCGGGCGGTTATCCAACCCGGTTCGAGAGCCTGGACCCCGTACTCGCCAAAGCTGACCGAAGTCTGGCCCTTTGAGTTACCTCGCGTGCGACCGCGTTGCTGCTTCCGGTGTCGGACCTTCTTGGGCATCAACATGATCAGTCGGCATCCCCGGATCGGAAGTGCGGAGTTTCATGGTGCTCGCGGGTCGAGGCCTCGATGGCCTCCTCCTCGGCCAGCAGCCGCTCGAACTCCTCATCGCCCTCCTTGACCAGCGGAGCTAGTTCAGGTTCGACCGACTCCTCATCGGAAGGCACCTCTGGTGCCTCGGGTGGTGTCTCAATCCCCTCCGGTGTCTCGGGTGCTCCAGCACTCCGGCGGCGTGCCGCCGCCGAGGACACCACGGTCCGAGGCTTGCTCTGGCCCGAGGTTCCGCCGACTGCCATCGCGGCCTCTCGGCTGATCTTGTCCTCCAGGCGAGCCTTGTAAGGCAGGATGTCACCCTTGTAAATCCAGACCTTCACGCCGATCCGACCATAGGTGGTTCGAGCCTCCCGGAAGCCATAGTCAATGTCGGCCCGCAACGTGTGCAGCGGCACTCTCCCCTCCCGGTACCACTCGGTGCGAGACATCTCAGCGCCGCCAAGACGGCCCGAGCACTGGACCCGGATCCCGAGCGCACCGGCCTTCTGCGCATTCTGGACGGCCCGTTTCATCGCCCGCCGAAAAGCGACCCGGCCGGCAAGTTGGTCGGCAACACCTTGTGCGATAAGGGCTGCCTCCAACTCGGGTTCCTTAATCTCCTGGATATTGAGTGCCACAGCGTGGTTGCCGGTGATGTCCGTCAGCCCGGCCCGCAGCCGATCAGCCTCAGCGCCCTTGCGACCGATGACAATCCCCGGGCGTGCTGTGTGGACGTCGACGCGCAGCCGGTCACGGGTACGTTCCACCTCGATTCGGCTGATCGCCGCGTGTGCCAGATCCTTCATGATGTATTCACGAATCTGCCAGTCCTCAACGAGGTTGTCGGCATACTCCTGCCGACTGGCAAACCACCGAGACTTCCAGTCGGTGGTGATGCCTAGGCGGAAGCCGTAAGGGTTGACCTTTTGGCCCATCAGTCCACCTCCCTCTCTGCCTTCTCTTCCCTGGCCTCATCCACGACGGTGGCCTCCTCGGACACTGCCTCATCCACGACGGTGGCCTCCTCGGACACTGCTTGGCCCTCGGGGTCCGCTTCCTTTTTGTCCCTGGCTCGGGTACGGAACCCGCGACGTCGGTCATCAGTCGGTTCCTCCGGCGAGTCCACTGGGCGCGCCCGGCCTGCCTCGCGGGCTCGTATAGCGGTGAGCTCGTCTTCCTCATACCGGCCTACGATCACCGTGATATGGCAGGTCCGCTTCCGGATCCGGGTGGCTCGTCCGCGGGCGCGGGGCCGCCACCGCTGCAGCGTGGGGCCCTCGTCGGCGAAACAGGCCGACACGTACAGCTCATCGGCGGGAATAGCCACGTTGTGCGAAGCGTTGGCCACCGCGGAGTCGAGGCACCGCCTGATCACTCGGGCCACCGCTCGCTCCGAAAAGGCCAGGAATTCCGCCGCACCGCCGACTGACTGACCTCGTATCTCGTCGAGGAGCGGCCGTGCTTTAGTAGCCGAGACCCGTGCGTAGCGGACCACTGCACGGGTCCCGGGACGCTCGTTGGTCTTGGTTCCGGTAGCCACTAGCTAACCCCCCTCTCCTGACTGGAGTGAGAGCGGAAGGTCCGGGTGGGCGCGAACTCACCCAACTTGTGGCCGACCATCGCTTCGGTCACATAAACCGGCACATGTTTGCGGCCGTCGTGGACAGCGATGGTATGCCCGACCATGTCGGGAACGACCGTTGACCGTCGTGACCAAGTGCGGATCACTTTCTTCTCACCCGAATCGTTCATGGCGTCAACCTTCTTGAGCAAGTGGTCGTCCACAAACGGCCCCTTCTTCAGACTCCTCGGCATTCTCCCCTACCTCCGTCCACGCCGGCGACGGCGCCGCACTATCAACTTGTCCGATTGCTTTCCCCGCTTCCGGGTCCGGCCCTCGGGTCGGCCCCATGGAGACACCGGATGGCGGCCACCAGAGGACTTACCCTCACCTCCACCCATCGGATGGTCGACCGGGTTCATGGCCACACCCCGGGATTGAGGTCGCTTGCCCTTCCACCGGTTACGGCCGGCCTTGCCGACCGTGATCAACTCGTGCTCCTGGTTGCCGACCTCGCCGACGGTAGCCCGGCAGTCGATCTGAACCCTCCGCATCTCGGTGCTGGGCAACCGGAGGGTGGCATATGCACCCTCCTTGGCCACCAACTGGACACTCGAACCGGCACTTCGGGCCAACTTTCCACCACCGTTCGGTTGCATCTCCACGTTGTGGACCACCGTTCCGACCGGTATGTAACGGAGGGGCAAAGCGTTGCCGGCCCGGATTTCACTGCCCTGGCCGGACCGAAGGACGTCACCCACTTCCACTCCGCGGGGCGCCAGAATGTAACGCTTCTCACCATCGTGGTAGTGAAGCAGCAGGATACGGCAACTCCGGTTGGGGTCGTACTCAACGGCTGCGACGGTGGCGGGCACACCGTCCTTGTTCCGGCGAAAGTCCACCACCCGGTACCGCCGCTTATGGCCGCCACCGCGATGACGAGCGGTCTTACGGCCGTAGTTGTTCCGCCCGCCGGTCGAAGTCTTCTTCTCCACCAGCGAACGCTCGGGGTGGCTCTTTGTCAACTCGGAGAAGTCCGCCACGGTCTGAAACCGTCGTCCGGGACTGGTTGGCTTGCGTTTGCGCTGTGGCATCGGGCTACGCCTCGAACAATTCGATGGAGTCGCCCTCTATGAGGGTGACGTAGGCCCGCTTGACGTCGGACCGTTTGGTAAGGGTTGGGGATCGACGGTTGCGCTTGCGTTTGCCCTTGCGATTGAGTGTGTTCACCTTGAGTACCGTCACGTCGAAGATCGACTCGACAGCATCCCGGATCTCTGGCTTGGACGCCGACGTGTGCACCTCGAATGCGAAGACGTTCTCCTCGAGAAGAGCAAAAGACTTCTCCGAAACGACCGGACGGATGATCACATCACGGGCGTCCTTCACGACGCTTCCTCTATGTCTGAGCCATCGACCTCGTCAGCCCCAGCTGCCGACAAGAGGGTCGAGCCGGGAAGGGTCCGCTTGGTGAAAATCACCCAGTCACTGACCAGCACGTCATAGGCATTGAGTTCTCCCGGGGACACCACATGCACTCGTCCAAGATTGGCGAAACTCCTCCAGGTGTTGACGTCGGTCCTCTCGGCGACGATCAGCACTCGACCCTCCGCACCCAAGGCGTCGAGGGCGATGACGGCCTCCTGGGTCTTCGGAGCCTCGAACCCCCAGTCGCCAAGCACCACCACCCGGCCGGAGGAGGCCCGATCCGAAAGCGCCGACCGGACAGCCAGGCGGACCATCTTCTTGGGGGTGCGTTGTGAGTAGTCCCGTGGCTTGGGGCCGAGCGCCACACCACCGCCCCGCCACTGCGGTGAGCGGATCGAGCCATGACGGGCCCGTCCGGTCCCCTTCTGGCGCCAGGGCTTGGCCCCACCACCGCGGACCTCAGCCCGGGTCTTGGTGCTCTGAGTCCCGCTTCGGCGGGCCGCCAGCTGAGCGGTAACCACTTGGTGCATAACGGCCTTGTTCGGCTCGATGCCGAAGGTAGAGGCATCCAGCTCAATCTTTCCCGTCTCGGCGCCTGTACGGTCCCTCAGGGCGACGTTCACCATCACGAACCGCCCTTAACAGCGTTACGAATTAGAACTGTCGCCCCGCGAGGTCCGGGCACCGAGCCCTTGACGAGCAGAATCTCCCGCTCGGCGTCGGCCTCAACGACGAGGAGGTTGAGTGTCGTGGTGCGCTGGTTGCCCATGCGACCCGGCATCCGCTTACCCCGGAAGATACGGGACGGGGTGGCGCACTGGCCGACGGCACCCGGCTTGCGGTGGACCTTGTGGGCACCGTGGGAGGCACGCTGACCAGAGAAACCATGGCGCTTCATCACCCCTGCAAAACCCTTACCCTTGCTGACTGCGGTGACGTCTACCCGGCTCTGGTCGGCCAAGGTCTCGACGGTCAGTTCCTGGCCGACCTCATAGTCATCCACCTCGTCGAGGCGGAGTTCCACGAGTTTCAAACCGGGTTCTACGCCGGCAGCAGCAAAGTGGCCGGCCTCCGGCCCATTTAACTTATCGGGGTCGCGCCGCCCGAAAGTCACCTGGACAGCGCTGTACCCGTCAAGAGCCGCTGTCTTGACCCGCACGACCCGATTCGGGCGAACGCGCAGCACAGTGACTGGGACGACACGGTTGTCGTCGTCCCATACCTGTGTCATGCCGACCTTCTCGCCGACGATTGCCTTGCTCGCCATCCTGGCTCCTGGTGCAGAACCCGGCGGTCACCCACCGGCAGGCCGGTACGAAAGATTCCCCCGACCCCATGCGAACGCTCCGCTCAGGAAACCTGGCGGAGCGACAATTCGGTTGCGCCGTGCGGTTCCCCACCTCTAAGGAGACGGGGCCTCCACGGACTTCGGTTCCAAGCGACCGGACCCTCCGGCACGCGAACAGACAACGATACGGCCCAGCCAGACCAGCCACAACCGGCCGGAAGCGCCATCCCCGAAGGGCTACCGGTGGGGCAGTACGGTCGAACAGGGCCGTCGACGCCACGCCGCCGATAGGAGGCCGATCCGGTGGACGAACCGGGAATCGATGCCGAGAGACCTCCAACCTGGGTAACACGGGCCGTCGTCACTCTGATGGTCGGCATAGCCGCTCTGTGGTATCTGCGTGGTGTCGTCACCTCGCTACGACCACTCGTCATCATGCTGCTCGTGTCGCTCTTCTTGTCCTTCGCCCTCGAACCGGCTGTTAACCGGCTGGAGAGGCTCGGACTCCGCCGGGGTCTGGGTACGGCGCTGGTGTTCTCGCTAGGGATCGCCGCCATCGGCGGCTTCGGTGTCCAGGTCGGCGCGCTGCTGGCCAAACAGGTGACGGAATTCAGCGAGAACGTACCCACCTACCTGGTCGACATCGACGACTTCCTCGACGACAACTTCGGGATCGAGAACGCAACCGAGGACCTCCGATCACGTTACGACTCTGGTGCGCTGGCCAGTCTTCTCGGTGACCTGGCCGATGACCTGGCCCGTTTCGGTAGCACCGTGGCCAACGTGATGTTCCAGTTGTTCACCATTGGCCTATTCACCTTCTATCTGGTTGCCGAAGGCCCCAAGGTAAGGCGGCTGGTGTGCTCGTTCCTGGCCCCAGGCCGGCAAAGGCAGGTGCTCGCTGTGTGGGGCGTGGCAGTCGAGAAGACCGGCGGCTACATCCTGTCCCGCGCCCTGCTGGCCATTACCTCGGCCGGAATCCACTGGGCGGCTTTCGAAATCATCGGGTTGCCCTCCTCGCTGGCCCTCGCCCTCTGGGTGGGGGTCATCTCCCAGTTCATACCCGTGGTCGGCACCTACATTGCCGGGGCACTCCCGGTGCTAATCGGCCTGCTCGGTGAACCCGTGGACGGGTTCTGGGTAGTAGTGGTGATTGCCGTGTACCAACAGTTTGAAAACTATCTGCTCTCCCCGCGCATCACCGCTCACACCATGAGCATCCACGCCGCCGTGGCCTTCGGTTCGGTAATCGCCGGGGCGGCCCTTCTGGGGATCGTCGGTGCCCTACTGGCTATCCCCGTAGCCGCTACCACCCAGGCCGTTGTCGCCTCGGTGGCCCAACGCCACGACGTGGCCGATGGACTGATCGTTGGGTCAGGTCAGGAACGTACTCGTCGGTGGATTCGGCGATCGGAAACCAAGGCCGAACCAAACGGGTCCGGGGAACAAGGTGACGTCCGGCCCTAGCTAGGCCTGCTGGATTTTGATCTCGATATCGATGCCAGCCGGCAGGTCGAGACGCTGCAGGGAGTCGACCGTCTTGGGCGACGGGTTGAGGATGTCCAAAAGGCGCTTGTGGATGCGCATTTCGAAGTGCTCCCGAGAGTCCTTATCCTTGAACGGCCCTCGAATCACGGTGTACCTGTGCTTTTCGGTGGGGAGGGGCACCGGCCCCCGGATGTCGGCATTGGTGCGCAGCACGGTCTCGACGATCTTCTTTGCCGACTGGTCGATCACTTCGTGGTCGTAAGCCTTAAGCCGGATACGAATCTTTTGACCTTGGGCCATCGGAGCGGAAACTAGTTGAGGATCTTTGTGACTGCGCCGGCACCAACCGTGCGGCCACCCTCGCGTATAGCGAACCGTAGGCCTTCGTCCATGGCGATCGGAGCAATCAGCTCCACCACCATGGTGGTGTTGTCGCCGGGAATACACATCTCGGTGCCCTCGGGGAGGCTGATCATGCCGGTCACATCTGTGGTACGGAAGTAGAATTGCGGCCGATAGTTGGTAAAGAACGGCTTGTGGCGTCCACCCTCCTCCTTGGTCAAGACGTAGACCTGAGCCTCAAAATGGGTGTGTGGGGTGATCGACTTTGGTGCGGCGAGCACCTGGCCGCGCTGTACCTCGTCCTTGTCGACACCTCGGAGTAGCGCGCCGATGTTGTCGCCGGCCTGACCCTCGTCCAGGATCTTGCGGAACATCTCGACCCCGGTACAGACCGTGGTCTGGGTCTCTCGGATCCCGACGATCTCGATCGAGTCCCCGGTGTTGACCTTGCCCTGCTCCACCCGGCCAGTCACCACGGTTCCCCGCCCGGTGATCGAGAACACGTCCTCGATCGGCATCAGGAAAGGCTTCTCGAAGTCGCGTTTCGGCTCCGGAATGAACTCGTCGACCTGGTTCATCAACTCGAGAACCTGTTCGCCGGCCGCCTCGTCACCGTCCATAGCCTTGAGGGCCGAGACTCTCACCACCGGCGTGTCATCACCGGGGAACTCGTATTCGCTGAGAAGCTCACGCACCTCCAGTTCGACCAGCTCCAGCAATTCTTCGTCATCTACCATGTCGCACTTGTTGAGCGCCACGATGATCTTTGGGACACCGACCTGGCGTGCCAGCAGGACGTGCTCACGGGTTTGGGGCATCGGACCGTCGGCCGCCGAGACGACCAGGATGGCCCCGTCGACCTGAGCGGCGCCGGTGATCATGTTCTTGATGTAGTCAGCGTGGCCCGGCATGTCGACATGGGCGTAATGCCGGTTGTCGGTCTCGTACTCCACGTGGGCCACGTTGATGGTGATCCCGCGCTCGCGCTCCTCCGGGGCGTTGTCAATACTGTCGAATTCCGTAAAAGACGTGGAATCCGGATCATGCTGCGACAGGACCTTGGTGATCGCCGCGGTCAACGTTGTCTTCCCGTGGTCGATGTGTCCCATTGTCCCCACGTTCACGTGGGGCTTTGTCCGCTCAAACTGGGCCTTGGCCATGATATTCCCTCAACTGTGCTTGGCTTCCGGTTCCGGTCGGCTCTTCGGGATCATTCGCCCCGTATCCGGGCAACGATCTCCTCTTGAACCGACGCGGGTGTCTGCTGGTACGAATCGAACTGCATCGTGTAGGTCGCGCGCCCTTGGGTGCGCGAACGCAGGTCGGTAGCGTAGCCGAACATCTCCGACAACGGCACCTGCGCCATGACGACCTGATTCTGGCCTCGGGCCTCCATCTGGCCAACCTTGCCGCGACGCGAGTTCAGATCACCGACGACATCGCCAAGGTGGCCCTCTGGGGTCACCACCTCAACTGACATGATGGGCTCCAACAGCTTCGGTTGGGCCCGCCGGATCACCTCTCGAAACCAGGCTTGGGCGGCGATCTTGAAGGCCATCTCCGACGAGTCAACGTCATGGGCCTTGCCGTCCTCAAGGGTGACTTTCATCCCAAGTACCGGGAAGCCGGCCAGCACCCCGGAGGTCATTGCCAGTCGAATCCCGGCGTCAACCGCTGGGATGTACTCCTTGGGGATCCGCCCGCCAGTCACCTTGTCCTCAAAGGCGTAAGTGTCGTCTTCATCGGACCACGGCTCCACCGAGGCGACGATCTCTGCAAACTGCCCGGAGCCGCCGGTTTGCTTCTTGTGGGTATAGCGGTGTTTCTCCACCGGGCGGGTAATCGTCTCTCGATAGGCGACCTGGGGCTTACCCACGTTGGCGTCCACCCGAAACTCTCGGAGCATCCGGTCCACAAGGACCTCTAGGTGCAACTCGCCCATTCCCCCGATGATCGTCTGCCCGGTCTCCTCGTCGCTGCGGACTGTGAACGTCGGATCCTCGTCGGTCAGAGCGCCTAGGGCCTTCCCCATCTTGTCCTGGTCGGCCTTGGAACGGGGTTCGACGGCCACGTGTATGACCGGTGTCGGAAATTCGAGCTGCTCAAGCATTACCGGATGGTCGGGGTCGGAAAGGGTGTCGCCGGTCCGGGTCGCCTTCAGGCCAATCCCCGCCACGATGTCACCGGTACGGACCACACTCCTATCCTCTCGGTCATTGGCGTGCATCTCAAGAATCCGACCGATGCGCTCGCGGGATCCCGTCCGGGTGTTGGACACAGTTCCCCCTTTGTCGAGGGAGCCGCTGTAGACCCGGAAGTAGGTCAGCTTGCCGACGTGGGGATCGGTCATGATCTTGAAGGCCAAAGCGGTGAACGGCTCACTGTCGGAAGCAAGTCGTTCCACTACGTCTCCACTGCGCGGGTCAACCGCCTCAACGGGTGGCAGATCAAGCGGTGACGGTAGGTAGTCCACCACCGCATCAAGTAGCGGCTGGACGCCCTTGTTCTTGAAGGCCGAGCCGGTCAAGACGGGTACGCAGAGGCCCTTTAGGGTGCCGTGCCGAAGGGCAGCCCGTAGGTCCGCGGCGCTGATCTCCTCGTCGCCGACGAATTTCTCAAGAATTGTCTCGTCGAATTCGGCCAACACATCAATTAGCTCGGCTCGATACTGCTCGGCCAACGCGACAAGGTCTTCGGGGATGTCGACCTCATCCCATGAGGCGCCCAGATCTTCACCCTGCCAGACCAGAGCCTTCATCTCTACGAGGTCGACGATCCCGGTAAAGGCCCCCTCAGCGCCAATGGGCAGTTGGACCACCGCGGTCCTACAACCCAGTCGCTCCCGAATGGTGTCCAGCACAAAGAAGAAGTCCGCCCCCGTGCGATCCATTTTGTTGATGAAGCACATACGAGGTACCCGATGCCGGTCGGCTTGGCGCCACACGGTCTCGGTCTGGGGTTCGACCCCGGCCACCCCATCGAACACGGCGACCGCCCCGTCGAGGACCCTTAAAGACCGTTCCACTTCAACTGTGAAGTCGACGTGGCCTGGGGTGTCGATGATGTTGACCAGGTGGTCACGCCACAGGCAACTGGTGGCCGCCGAGGTGATGGTGATCCCTCGCTCCTGCTCTTGGGCCATCCAATCCATCGTCGCCGTGCCCTCGTGGACCTCACCGATCTTGTAGTTGACACCGGTGTAGTAGAGGATCCGCTCGGTCGTGGTGGTCTTGCCCGCGTCGATGTGGGCCATGATCCCAATATTGCGGGTCATATCAAGAGGATGTCTGTCGGCCATATCGTTCCCGTTAGCTTCGTATTTGTGTAGAGGCTGTAGAGGCGACCGGTCGGTGAGAATCGTTCAAAAGGTCCGGACGCGTCGGCTGGTTCGGCAGAGCGACCGGGGTCAGGACACCGGCGGGAGTGGGCGTCTCAGATTCGCGATCACCAACGGTAGTGGGCGAAGGCCTTGTTGGCTTCGGCCATCTTGTGCATGTCCTCACGGCGCTTCACAGCTGAGCCCACACCGTTCGCTGCATCCATGATCTCGTTGGCCAGTCGGTCAGCCATTGTCCGTTCTCTCCGATCCCGGGAGAAACCGACCAGCCAACGCACCGCGAGGGTCGTTGCCCGACGAGGACGGACCTCAACTGGAACCTGGTAGGTCGCACCACCGACCCGCCGGCTCTTGACCTCCAGCTGCGGCCGGACGTTGTCCAGGGCCGACTTGAGCACCCCGACCGGCTCGCTGCCCGTCTTCGACTCGACGGTCTCAAGAGCCCCGTAAACGATCCGTTCCGCCGTCGAACGCTTCCCCCGTTGGAGAACCTTGTTCACCAACTGAGTTACCACGGTGGAACGGTAGACGGGGTCCGGGACCATCTCCCGACGATCGGCCGGGCCTTTTCTGGGCACGGTCAGCCTTCCTTTTTGGCGCCGTAGCGCGAACGAGATTGACGACGCTGGCCAACCCCGGAGGTGTCGAGCGTGCCCCGGACGACCTTGTAGCGAACTCCGGGCAGGTCCTTGACCCGTCCACCACGGAGCAAGACGATCGAGTGCTCCTGCAGGTTGTGACCCTCACCCGGTATGTAGGCCGTGACCTCCATACCGCTGGTGAGCCGGACCCTAGCTACCTTGCGAAGTGCCGAATTGGGCTTTTTCGGGGTGGTGGTAAATACCCGCGTGCAGACCCCTCGACGCTGTGGTGCGCCTTTGAGTGCGGGAGTGGTTTCCTTACGTCGCTTCGACCGACGGCCCTTACGGACCAGCTGCTGAATGGTGGGCATGGATCTACCTAATGTCCCCTCTCAAGACCCGCCACCCTGGCCGTTGGTCCGACAGACCGGGGCGGTACCCCGACCAACGCCGAAGTCTACGGTCGACATGCCCCGCTCACAATCGCCTGAGCAGAACTCAGCCGGGCTCGGAGGGCTCGGCGGCGGTGCCAGCCAGATCGATGACGTCGGCCTCGTAGGCACCTGCGAACTCATCCTCGGAGTCGCCGGCCAGGCCTGCCTGGCCGGCTAACCATTCGGCGAGGTCCTGCTCCTCGTCGGCGGACGAGTAGAAGTCCATCGGCCGGTAGTCGGGCGCATGGGTCCCTACCCGCTTGTGCTCCTCCCTGCCGGTCCCTGCTGGGATTAGCTTGCCGATGATGATGTTCTCCTTCAAACCAACTAACTGGTCCTGCCGACTCTCTATGGCCGCCTCGGTAAGCACCCGGGTCGTCTCCTGGAAGGACGCCGCGGAAAGCCACGAATCAGTGGCCAGGGAGGCCTTGGTAATCCCCATAAGTTCGGCTCGCCCCTCGGCAGGCCGGTTGCCCTCGTCGACAAGGCGCCGGTTCGTGTCCGAAAACACCCACTGATCGACCTGCTCGCCCGGGAGAAACTCGGCGTCGCCTGGATCTCCGACTCGGACTCGACGGGTCATCTGTCGTACTACCAGTTCGATGTGCTTGTCGTGGATCGACACACCCTGGTCCCTGTACACCTTCTGGACCTCGTCCACCAGGTACTGCTGGGTCTCCCGAACTCCCTTGATATCCAGCAGCTCCTTGGGGTCGCGCGGTCCTTCCACAATGGCGTCTCCAGCCCGGATTTCCTGACCGTCGACCACCTCGAGACGAGGAGCACCGGGGATCAGGTATACCTCCTCGGTGCCGTCCTCAGCGACCACCATGACCTCGCGGCCCCGGCCCTCATCGTCACCGACCCGGACCACGCCTGAGATCCGAGCCAGGGTTGCCTTACCCTTCGGGGTGCGGGCCTCAAACAGTTCCACGACTCGGGGCAAGCCTGCGGCGATGTCTTTGCCTGCTACACCACCTGTGTGGAAGGTCCGCATGGTGAGTTGGGTTCCCGGCTCTCCGATCGACTGGGCGGCGATCACCCCGACGGCCTCCCCTCCCTCAATCGGCTTGCCGGTGGCCAGCGACATCCCGTAGCAGGCGGGAGCCACGCCCTGAGGCGAGTCGTCGGACAACGGAGAAAGTACCCGCACCCGGTCAACCGTCGGATCATCGCGTAGGGCCACCATCTCATCTTCGCCAACCATCCTCCCGGCCTCCATTACCGCGCCATCCGCCAGGGTGACGTCGTCGGCCAGAACCCGGCTGAATAGTCGGGTCTCCAGGTGGAAGCGGGCATTCGGCTCGTCGGGTCGGATGTCTTCTAACCAGATACCTCGTACCGCGCTATCGCCCTCGAACGGGTCCACATCGTTGATGATCAACTCCTGGCAGACGTCGACGAGACGCCGCGTCAGGTACCCCGAGTCGGCGGTCCTCAGCGCGGTGTCCACCAGACCCTTGCGGGCACCAGGCGTGGCAATGAAGTACTCGAGCATTGTCAGACCCTCGCGGAAGTTCGACTTGATCGGCCGGGGGATCATGTCTCCACGGGGGTTGGCCACCAGACCACGCATCCCGGCGATCTGTCGGACCTGCATCATGTTGCCGCGAGCCCCGGATCTCATCATCATGTCGATGGGGTTGAACTGTTCGGCCGCGAGGGCCTCGGCCATACGCTCCGTCACCTCGGCGGTAGCCGCGTTCCAGATCTCAATCTCCTTCTGACGGCGCTCCCCGTCGGTGATGATGCCCCTGCGGAACTGGTTCTCGACCTTCTCTGCGTCCTTCTCGTGGCGGTCCAGGATGGCCTGCTTCTCAGGCGGCGTGCGAACGTCCTCTACCGACACGGTGAGACCCGACTGCGTCGCATACCGGAAGCACCGATCCTTAAGCATGTCCAGACTCTCGGCGACGACCTTCTTCGGGTAGTGCCGGGCCAGGTCATCTACCAGGGTGCCCATCTCCTTATTGTCGACGACGCGGTTGACGTACCCGAAGCCGTCAGGAAGGGCCTCGTTAAAAATGACCCGTCCGGGTGTGGTGAGGGACCAGGCAGACCCATCGCTGTCCTCGGAGCCATTGCGGAGTTCTGGGTACTCCTCGGAGCGGTACTGGATCCGGGCGTGAAGGTGTACCGAGCCATTTTCGAGAGCCTGCTCAAGTTCGTGCACCCGGCGGAACACCCGACCCTCACCGACGACCCCATCAACCTCGCTGGTCATGTAGTAACCACCGATGAGCATGTCTTGGGTGGGACCCACCAAGGGCCGGCCATGGGCCGGGCTCAACACATTATTGGCCGACAACATCAGCACCCGTGCCTCGGCCTGCGCTTCGGCGGACAGGGGCAAATGAACCGCCATCTGGTCCCCGTCGAAGTCGGCGTTGAACGCAGTACAGACCAGCGGGTGGATGCGGATCGCCTTGCCCTCAACGAGGACCGGTTCGAAGGCCTGAATACCCAACCGATGGAGGGTCGGCGCCCGATTTAGAAGGACCGGGTGCTCCTGGATCACATCCTCAAGTACATCCCAGACCTGAGGCTTCCGGCGCTCCACCATACGCTTGGCCGATTTGATGTTTTGGGCGAGGTCGCCGTCCACGAGGCGCTTCATTACAAACGGCTTGAACAACTCGAGGGCCATGAGCTTCGGCAGGCCACATTGGTGGAACTTCATAGTCGGACCAGACACGATCACCGAACGGCCCGAGTAATCGACCCTCTTGCCGAGCAGGTTCTGCCGGAACCGACCTTGCTTGCCCTTGAGCATGTCAGATAGAGACTTCAGCGCGCGGTTCCCCGGGCCGGTCACCGGACGACCCCGCCGGCCGTTGTCGAACAGTGCGTCGACGGCCTCCTGGAGCATCCGCTTCTCGTTGTTGACGATGATCCGGGGAGCACCTAGGTCCAGCAGGCGCTTCAGGCGGTTGTTACGATTGATCACACGCCGGTACAGGTCGTTGAGGTCGGAAGTAGCGAAGCGGCCACCGTCCAACTGAACCATGGGGCGGAGGTCCGGGGGGATAACCGGCACAGCATCGAGGATCATGGCCCGGGGCTCGTTAACCCGTCGGCCGTGCTCGTCACGGCGGTTGAAGGCTGCAACAATCTTGAGCCTCTTGATGGCCTTCTGCCGTCGCTGGACCGACAAGGGGCGCTCGCCCTCCGGTGGGTCGATCATCGAACGAAGGGTGATCTCCTCCGTGTCAAAGTCGATCCGGTCGATGAGCTGAGCCAGGGCGTCAGCGCCCATCCCGCCGGAGAAATAATCACCCCATCGGTCTTCCAGCTCCCGCCAAAGCATCTCATCTTCGATTATTTGCCTAGAGAAGAGAGTTTTGAACTCCTCCCAGGCCCGGTCCAGGACGTCAAGTTCCTGTTCATACTGCTCCCGAGTAAACGCTAGGTCTTTCTCGGCAGCCTTCTGGCGGGCCCGCAGGTCGGCCTCGGTGCCACCCTCGGCCTCCATCTCGGACAACTCGGTCTCGAGGTCCTCTTGGCGGCGGTTCAGTTCGCGGTCACGCTCCTCCTCGATGGCAGTGCGTTCGTCAACCAGTTCCTTTTCCAGCTCAGGGAGATCCTCGTGCCGGCGGTCCTCATCGACGCCGACCACCAGGTTGGCAGCGAAGTAGATGACCTTCTCCAACTGCTTAGCCTTTAGGTCCTCGCGGGGCTCGTTTCCCGTCAGCAGGTAGGCCAACCACGAACGGGTACCCCGGAGGTACCAGATGTGAACTGCTGGTGCGGCCAGTTCGATATGGCCCATGCGTTCCCGGCGGACTTTCGAGCGCGTGACCTCCACCCCGCAGCGTTCGCAAATAATCCCCTTGAACCGGACTCGCTTGTACTTCCCGCAGTAGCACTCCCAGTCCTTGGTGGGACCAAAGATCTTCTCGCAGAAAAGCCCGTCCTTCTCGGGCTTGAGCGTGCGGTAGTTGATGGTCTCGGGCTTCTTAACCTCGCCGTTCGACCACATGCGGATGGCGTCCGCAGTAGCCAGGCCGATCCTTATCTGGTCGAACTCGTTGACGTCGATCACTCGTCTGGTCCTCGTTCTGTTCGTGCCGTCCCCGGCGGGTCGGCAGTGGTGGGGTAGTCCTATCCGGGCAGGTTGATAATCAGGTGAGGAAGCGAGCTGCCCGGGCCGCCTCTCGCTGCGCGTCCTCTTCGTCGGAGCCCCGCTCGGGGCGTGACAGGTCGATGCCTAAGGATTCGGTAGTGCGGTAGACGTCCTCGTCGAGCTCGCGCATCTCGACCTCTTGACCGTCCTTGCCCATGACCTCGACATCAAGGCACAGGGACTGCATCTCCTTGATTAGGACCTTAAAACTCTCCGGGATACCCGGCTCAGGGATGTTGTCGCCCTTGACGATCGCCTCATAAACCTTTACCCGTCCAAGCACGTCGTCGGACTTGATGGTCAGGAGTTCTTGGAGGCAGTAGGCGGCACCGTACGCCTCAAGGGCCCAGACCTCCATCTCACCGAATCGCTGCCCGCCGAACTGGGCCTTCCCGCCGAGGGGCTGCTGGGTAATCATCGAATACGGTCCCGTGGAGCGGGCGTGGATCTTGTCGTCTACCAGGTGGGCCAATTTCAGGATGTACACGAAGCCCACCGCGATCCGCTCGTCGTAGGCCTCACCGTTACGACCGTTGTAGAGCATTGCCTTGCCGTCGCTGCCTACTAGGTGTTCGCCGTCGACCGAGTCCGGGCGCAGATTGGAGAGGATCTGTTTGATCTTGGGTTGGTCACCTACTGCAGTTGCGTCGTCTTCATCCCAGCTGGCCCCGTCGAAAACCGGGCTGGCTACGTAGACCGAGGGGTCGGTAGTGGGGCGGGTCTTGCGGGTGGTGTCACGGGTTGTCTCCACGCCGACGGCCTTGCCCTCAATTTCCCAGCCCCAGCGGGCGCAATATCCAAGATGGGTTTCAAGAACCTGGCCGATGTTCATGCGGGAGGGCACACCCAGCGGGTTTAAAATGATGTCGATCGGAGTCCCGTCTGCCAAGTACGGCATGTCCTCGATGGGAAGAATCTTGGAGATGACACCCTTGTTGCCGTGGCGGCCAGCCAACTTGTCGCCGACACTGATCTTGCGCTTCTGGGCCACGTGCACCTTGACCAGCTGGTTGACCCCGGGAGGGAGTTCGGCACCGAGGTCCCGGTCGTAGACCTTGACGTCGATGACCTTGCCCGATTCACCGTGGGGGAGCTTGAGCGAGGTGTCGCGAACCTCGCGTGCCTTCTCGCCGAAGATGGCCCGCAGAAGCCGCTCCTCCGGGGTGAGCTCGGTCTCGCCCTTTGGGGTTACCTTGCCCACCAAAACGTCGCCGGGCGACACCTCGGCGCCGATGCGCACGATCCCCCGGTCGTCGAGGTCGGCCATGATCTCGTCGGACAGGTTGGGTATGTCCCGAGTGATCTCCTCTGGTCCGAGTTTGGTGTCCCGGGCGTCAATCTCGTGCTCGTGGATGTGGATCGATGTGAGGACATCGTCCTTGACGAGACGCTCGGAAAGGATGACCGCGTCCTCATAGTTGTAGCCCTCCCAAGACATGAAGGCCACCAGCAGATTCTTGCCCAGGGCTAACTCGCCACCGTCGGTTGACGATCCGTCTGCCAACAACTGGTTAGCCCGGACCTTCTGGCCCGGCTCAACCCGCACTTTCTGGTTTACGCAGGTGTCCTGGTTGGAGCGCTGAAACTTCAACAGTTCATGGGTGACCTTGCCGTCGGTGCGGTAGTCCACGGTGATCGAGGATGACTCAACCTCCATGATCGTGCCCGCTTCGTCAGCCAGGAGCATGTCGGCGGCGTCCCGAGCGGCGGGCGCCTCCATACCGGTCCCTATGTAGGGAGCCTCGGAGCGTACGAGAGGGACGGCCTGGCGCTGCATGTTTGCACCCATCAGGGCACGGTTGGCGTCGTCGTGTTCGACGAAGGGAATAAGGGCGGTGGCCACGGAAACGATCTGTTTTGGAGAAACGTCCATCAACTGCACTTCTTCGGGTGGTACGTAGGAGATCTCGGTGGTTGCGCCGAAGAAAACGTCCTGTTCGAGTTGAAGGCGGAGGTCCTGAAGGGACGCGGCCTGGGGCGACCGGCGAACCAGTACCCGGGGGTTTTGGAAAGTGCCGTCCGGGTTGAGGGGCGCGTTGGCTTGGGCGACGACGTACTCCTCCTCCGTGTCGGCGGGCAGGTAGACGATCTCGTCGGTGACCCGACCTTTCTTCACGACCCGGTAGGGGGACTCGATGAAGCCGAAATCGTTGACCCGTCCGTAGGTGGCTAGGCCACCGATGAGTCCAATGTTGGGGCCTTCGGGGGTCTCAATTGGGCACATCCGGCCGTAGTGGGAAAAGTGGACGTCTCGCACCTCGAAGCCGGCCCGCTCCCGTGAGAGGCCTCCTGGTCCTAGGGCCGACAAGCGGCGGCGGTGGGTGAGCCCTGACAGCGGGTTTACCTGGTCCATGAACTGGGACAACTGGCTGGTTCCGAAAAACTCCTTGATGGAGGCCACTACCGGCCGGATGTTGATTAGGCCCTGGGGGGTGATGGCTTCGACGTCCTGGGTGGTCATACGCTCCCGGACTACCCGTTCCATGCGGGAAAGGCCGATACGGACCTGGTTCTGGATTAGTTCGCCGACCGAACGAATCCGCCGGTTGGCGAAGTGGTCCTGATCGTCGAGTCGATAGCCGGGCTCCCCCTTGGCGAGGTTTAGGAGGTACGAACACGTGGCTAGGACCTCGGAACGAGTCAGGACGGACTGCTTCGGATCTGGGCGCTCCAGCTCGATACCGAAGAGCTCCTCGCAGCGTTCGATCTCGGGACCCAACTTCCGGTTCAACTTGTACCGGCCGACCCGGGAGAGGTCGTAGCGCCGGGATTCAAAGAAGGCGTTACGTAGGTAGGCACGGGCGGCCTCCGGCGAAGGGGGCTCGCCGGGGTGGACCCGCCGGTATATCTCAAGAAGGGACTCCTCCTCGCTGGGAGCGATGTCCTTGTCGTGCTCCCACTGCCCTTCCAGGTAGTCAAAGTGTCGAACGAAGCGCTCCAAGAAACCAGGGTGGTTCTCGTCGTCGAAGCCGATGGCCCGCAGAAGGGTGAACATGGAGAGGCGGCGCTTCCTGGCCACCCGGGTCCCGGCAGTCACGTCCCGGCCCGGTTTTTGCTCCACATCGAACTCGATCCACTCGCCGCGGTACGGGTGGACTGTGGCAGTAACCAACTGGTGCTTGGCCAAGTTGCGGAGCCGGTAGCGCTCACCGGGCTGAAAGATCACTCCCGGTGACCGGACCAACTGGGACACCACAACGCGTTCGGTACCGTTGATGATGAAGGTGCCCTTCTCGGTCATCATCGGGAAGTCGCCCATGAAGACTGTCTGTTCCTTTATTTCCCCGGTATTGGCGTTCATGAACCGGGCCCGCACGAAGATCGGGGCGGAGAAGGTCATGTCCTTCTCTTTGCAGTCGTCTTCAGTGAACTTCGGCGGGGGACGAAGGTCCTCATCCTTCGGGTCGAATTCCAGCTCTAGGGAGAGCGTCTCGGTTACGTCGGTGATCGGGCTGAGGTCGGAGAAGGTCCCGGACAAGCCACGTTCTATGAGCCAGTTGAATGACTCAATCTGCACGGCAATTAGGTCTGGCAGCTCAAGGACCTCCTTGAGGCTTCCAAACGAATATCTATCCCGGACTAGAGGACGTGATGACACCAGCAACTCCTGGCCAGGGCTAAGGGCGACGGGGATGCGTGAACGCGCCGAGCAACGTCGGGAAATCTGCACGACGAGCAGGAGCGACCACGGCGAGCGGGAGGCTAGCGGATTTACGCGACCTTAAGCAACCCCGCACGGGCATACGAAACCAGCCACCCAGCGGGGCGATCAGCACCGCAGAGGCTAGGGACTCGGCGACCCGACGTCAAGCAATGCCGGCCAGGATCCCGGCCAAACAGACAGCACCAACCGTCCTACCTAAGCTCGACTGATGCCCCGGCCCCTTCGAGGGCCTCCTTGGCCTTCTCGGCATCCTCTTTGGACGCACCCTCGAGGACGCTGTTCGGCGCTCCATCGACGAGTTCCTTAGCATCCTTGAGCCCGAGATTGGTAAGGGAACGGACCTCCTTGATCACCTGGATTTTCTTGTCGCCAGGCCCGGTCAGCACAACGTCGAAGGAATCCTTCTCGTCAGCCTCCTCGCCGTTGTCACCTGCCGCCGGAGCGGCCACCACTGCGGCCGCTGGTGCGGCCGCAGTCACGTCGAACCGATCCTCGAACTCCTTCAGCAAACTGCTCAATTCCAGAACACTCATCTCTCCGATGGCATCCAGGATCTCTTCCTTCGTAGCCATGATCAAGCCTCCCTTTCCTCAGTCTGTTCTTCCACGGTCTCTTCTTCGCCAGCCTCAGTCTGTTCTTCCACGGCCTCTTCTTCGCCAGCCTCAGTCTGTTCTTCCACGGCCTCTTCTTCGCCAACCTCAGTCTGTTCTTCCACG
>PYIL01201477.1_pt1 | contig 19680 bp, 15 predicted proteins | sample 3578041 | NCBI WGS metagenome assembly PYIL01 (sample SAMN08408023, study PRJNA431606) | Marine metagenome isolate SA_KN192-05_S13_150m, whole genome shotgun... | biome: marine; feature: oceanic pelagic zone; material: water; isolation source: 150 m water sample, 0.2-0.8 um fraction ... | reverse complement strand
TTCGAGTTTGGATCCACCACCAGTCAACACAACCCCCGCGTTTAATGAACGTTCATAACCAGATCTTTGAATTTCATCCCACAAATGATGAAAGACTTGTTCTGCATGAGGCTGCAAGACCTCTGCAAGCAATTTTTTCGGCATCGTCCGAGGAGCTCGTCCTCCAACACTCGGCACTTCGATCAGAACCTCTTCATCAACTAGCCCGGCGAGTGCGCACCCAGCCCGCTGCTTCAGTTTTTCCGCGTCTGGTATCGGGGTACGTAAACTGACGGCAAGATCATTCGTAAAATGGTCACCTCCAATTGCAATTACCCCCGTGTGCCAGATGCTACCCCGCTCAAACACTGTAAAGTCAGTCGTGCCTCCCCCAATATCAACGAGCGCCACACCAAGTTCTTTCTCGTCAGTCGTCAAAACTGCTTCACTCGACGCCAACTGCTCAAGCATCGAGTCCTGCACCTTCACACCTGCTTGGTTTACGCATGCGTAGATATTCCGTTTTGATGATGAGCTTCCCGTAACAATATGAACATTTACTTCAAGGCGAGACCCAGTCATTCCAACTGGGTTGGTTATCCCATCCTGTTCATCGACAACAAAATCTTGCGGTATCACATGCAAAATTTCTCGGCCATTTGGCACAGCAATATCTTGGGCAGCTTCAATCGCGCGGCCAACATCTTCACTAAAAATTTCTCGAGTTTTTCCAGGGACAGCAACAACGCCACGACTGTTGAACCCTTTGATGTGCGAGCCAGAGAGACCGAGAATGACACGGTCGATCTCAATTCCTGCAGTCTGCTCAGCCTCTTCGATTGAACGGCCCACTGCCCGAATAGCAACCTCAAGATTAACGACTACACCCTGACGAATACCCTGAGACTCCGCCGTTCCGACTCCGACGACGTCAAGACCACCATCGGCAGTCAGTTCTCCAACAATGGTGGCGATCTTGGATGTCCCAACATCGAGTCCTACAAGATAACGGTTTTTTCTTGCCACGAGTTCTCCTTCACAAACAAGTCCGACACATTACTGCTGCCCAACTGAATCTCCTTCTAGCCCGACAGGACGCACATAGACCCGATCGCCAAACCGGAGATCAACATAGTCAATGTGTGGAACTTTTTCCCGTAGTGCCGTAAACATCTGCAAATACGATTGCAGCCGATCAGCAAATTGGTAAACTCCCAGATGGATTAATGCTTCATCGTCATCGAGAATTACGACCACATTCGATGGATTACTAAGATCGATCTGTGATATCCGACTCACGATACGAGGTTGGGTTTCTAAGTCATTCATCACACGCATTGTTAACTGTGAGCGTTGATCGTCGATTGCCTCCGGGCCGTTAGAGGTCTGGTGCAATAAACCATCTATGACTGGCAAATCGAAATGAGCGTACTCTGCTCCGTACTCTGCTATCAATCGTGCCTCGTCATCAATTAAAAATAAGTGTCCATCAATTCGTCCCAAGGCCATGGGTGTTCGCTCAGAAATCGTGATCTCGATAGTCGATGGTATGACCGTGCGAAGTGTTACGTCTTTCACCCATGGCGAAGCGAGTAAGGCATTCCGCCACTGCTTAAGATCTGCAAGGAAAATATTCTCCCCACGAAGTCCATCAACTAAACTCAAGGCTTCTTCCGTCGAAAGATGAACATTCCCATGCACAATTAATCGATCGATAGACAGCACGGGCGTCTGAAGTACGAATGCCACAATTCCATATCCCACGAAGAGCACGAACACGAAACTCGCGCTGACCTTGAGAACACGGCGCCAGCGCGTTGTAAACACACGTCGCCGCTTAATGGGTCGAAGCTGCGTCCGTCGCCTGAACCGGTTATCTGTTGGTAGGCGGACTGTCATGATCTATCTCTATTACCCATAATTGGCCTCGATGACATCAGCATCCTGCCGCTGCCTTTGCTGCAAGTGATGAAAAATCCGACCAGCAACGCCACTGATTGAACCGGCACCAAATGTGATAACGAGGTCCCCGGGTTTGGCCAGTTGTTCTACGCGGGCGACAGCCTCATCGAGTGACCCAACTAGATGCACCGGCGATTCGCCAAATTGTCCTATCACTTCAGCCAGCACTTCAGAGGTGGCGCCTGGTATCGGAGCTTCGCCGGCAGCATAAACCTCAGTCAAGATGACCTCATCGGCACCAGACAGCACTGAACCGAACTGGGACATTAACCGACTCACACGAGTAAATCTGTGAGGTTGCACCACTACAAGCATTCGCCGCTTGAACTGCTGACGCGCAGTACGCATCACTGCTGCAATCTCAGTAGGATGGTGACCGTAATCATCTACCACCAGCACACCATCAGCTTCCCCATGTCGTTGAAAGCGACGCTCTACCCCTGAAAATTCCGCTAAAGTTGCAGCAACCTGCTTGAAACTCAGACCGATTTCCAGGCCAACGACCATGGCAGCCAAGGAATTTCGAATATTGTGAAGCCCAGGCACCTGGAGGCGTAACGTTCCCAGTAACACACGTTCACGCTCACCAAACGGTTTGTAGGAGACGGAACATGTCGAACCGAAAGCTTGCTCTTCTATATCAAATCCGAAAAGATCTGCATCCTGAGTATCAACTCCATAAGTTCTTACTCGCCGTGAAATCCTGAGTGCCTGCTCGCGTAAGTTTTCATCGTCGGCACATACTGCCACTAATCCATAGAAAGGTACCCGGTTCGCAAAGTTAACAAACGCGTCACATAGATGGTCAAGCGTGCCATAACTTTCCATGTGTTCATCATCGATATTGGTGATCACAGCAATTGATGGAGAGAGTCGTAAAAATGATCGGTCGCTCTCATCAGCTTCTACAATCATGTAATCACCTTGTCCGACACGCGCATTACTTCCAAAACTACTTAACCGACCACCGATTACAGCAGTTGGATCCAGATTGGCACGTTCGAACATCAGGGCAATCATTGATGTAGTAGAGGTCTTGCCGTGTGAACCTGCCACGGCGATGCTGTAGCGCAGTCGCATGAGCTCCGCTAGCATTTCCGCACGTGGAATAACAGGAATTTGACATCGGTGCGCTTCTTGAATTTCTGGATTCGTGGAGTCAATCGCGGCAGACATGACGACTACATCGGCGTTGTGAACAAACTTAGCGTCGTGACCTTCCTGCACAGTTGCACCAAGTGAGACCAACAAGTCCGTCGTCTCACAACATCGGAGGTCGGAGCCACTCACCACATACCCCAGCGTTATTAACAGTTCGGCAATACCACTCATGCCGCTACCACCAATACCTACGAAATGAACTTTTTTCGTGCGGCCGAGCATGATTATGTCCGTTCCAGCTTTCGCATTTCCCTTTGTCTCCTTAGTGCCCTTACTCTGCCATCCTTGAATTACTGCTCGCGATAGTGAACAAGTTCTAAAGCTCGATCAACGATCCGTGCCGCAGCATCAGGACGAGCCAACTGTCTAGCTGCAGTACCCATTTCACTCCGTTGCTTACGATTAGCTGCCAATGTTTTTACATGGGCCACCAACGCAGCCGCTACATCATCACCTGCAATCATCTTTGCGGCACCAACCGTTACCAACGCGTCGGCATTTTTAGATTGATGTTCGTCGGCCGTCCTCAACGGCACCAGAACACTTGGTCGACCTACGGCAGCCAGTTCAGTAACTGTCGTTGCACCAGCTCTACAAATAACGAGGTCCGAGGCCAGCATGGCTTTTGCCATTGGCTCAAGAAAAGTCTCAACCTGAGCATTAAGACCGGCTTGACGATACGATTCCCGAACTTCAGCAAGATCGCGTTCGCCTGTCTGGTGCGTGACAATGAGCCGTGGTTTGATTTGTGCAAGGGCTGGTGCGGCCTGACGAAGGGCAAGGTTAAGAGCGTGAGCCCCCTGTGATCCGCCAATAACTAAGATGCGGCAAGTTTCTGAATCCACATCTTGATCAATTTGCGATCCCATTTCAAAGAATTCCTTACGAACAGGATTTCCACTCATGAACCCTTTCGACCCAAAATCTGAAAGTGTTGAAGCAAAAGCTACTGCCACAGCTCTTACGAAAGGTCTGAGCAGTCGATTCGTCAGGCCCGGTATTACATTCTGCTCAAGGACAAGTGTGGGAATCCCACGGAGTGCAGCTATAGCCACCACGGGGCCTGAACTATAACCTCCCACGCCCATCACTAGATGAGGCACACGTCGAGACAGAAGACGCCAAGCATCATATGCACTTACTGGTAGCATCGCTAAATTACGCGCTAATTCCCTTCCCGACTTGCCCTTAAGTCCCGCACTCCGAATAAAATCCAATTCAAACCCTGCCTCAGGTACGGCTCGCGATTCGATCCCCTTCGTAGTACCTGCAAACGTCACTCTTGTCTTCGGACTTCGACGCGTTAATTCCTGAGCAACCGCTATCCCAGGATATAAATGGCCTCCTGTGCCTCCACCCGCAATCACGATCCTCAGTCCCATACTGATGACCACAAACGCTCTACGTTGAGCTGTCTCCTGCTCTCCACCTTATGAGTGCACTGACGCGTGTTGTGAGACATTGAGCAAAATCCCCATTCCTATCAAGCTACTTATCAGTGAAGACCCTCCGGCACTTACGAACGGCAGTGGGATGCCCGTGGTCGGCAATAAACCTAAGACGACACTCATGTTTAGGAACGCCTGACCTATCACCATCGTTGTGATCCCGATCGCCAAAAACGAACCGAAGCGATCAGGGGCGCGCAATGCAACCCGAAAACCTCGCCAACCAATCACGCCGAAGCACAAGAGCACTGCACTCGCACCAACAATGCCAGTTTCCTCAGCAATGACCGCATAAATGAAGTCGGTATGTGCTTCGGGAAGATACTGATGCGATTGCACACCCTGCATGACACCTAATCCAAGCAATCCTCCCGTGCCCACCGCAATCAAGGACTGAACGAGCTGATAACCATTTCCCATTCGGTCAACCCACGGGTCCGTCCACGAGGTTAACCGTTGCCATCGATACCCCTCGGAGAGGAAGTACCCCAACATCGGCAGAGCTAACAGGAACGCAGCACCGAACCAACGATAGCTGAGCCCTGCAGCCAACACCATCGCGCCAACGATGACGGCAACTCCTGCAGCCGTACCGAGATCTGGTTCTAAAAGGATCAAGCCGGCAATCATTGCCGTTACAAGCCCAATAAAACCTAACGAGTAAGACACGTCGTTAATGCGATCCATTCGGCGCTCCAACACGGCAGCAACAAATAATATGACCGCTAATTTGGCAAACTCAGAAGGCTGGACACCAATTCCGGCGACAGCAAACCACCGCCGTGCCCCATTTATCTCAGGACCAAACAAGACCAGAACAAGCAAGAACGTAGCAACGCCCAATGCCGTCCAAATAACAGCAGGTTGCCGGTAATTCCGATAATCCAGCCGCATCATTGCGGCAAGGCCACACACACCAAAAATTGCCCAGCTCAACTGCTTAAATAAAAAATAATATGGCCGTCCATCCATAGCTTTCACGGCTGAAGCGCTATAGACCATCACAACGCTAGTACCTATGAGTAAGAGCGTTGCCATAAAGAGCCACTTGTCTGACTTCAGTTTTCGAGCCATACTCTTGTTTTGCTTAAAGCCCCTTGGGACAATAACTTGTCCTAAAGGTTCGATCGGTTTATTCCGATATTAGTAATGCCACTCAATCGTGAGCAGTGAGCAGTCATCAGCTGCTTTTGAGGACAAAGACACCAGTCTCGTAGACCGGGGTAGCCTACGTTCCCAGCGACTAGCTCTTCGCCGCCACAAGGCGACTGATAACTGCTCACTGCTCACGATTTCCCCTCATATCCCTTTCAAGACGCCCAACTTCTTCCTTAAAACGACGACCCCGATCAGCATAATTTTGGTACATGTCAAAGCTGGCACATGCAGGACTCAGCAGCACCGCGCCCCCTGGTGGTGCCAAAGCAAACGCAGACCGAACCGCTTCACCCATGTCACGCGCATCACTGACGGGCACAACATCGGCCAGCGCCTGTCGAATTGTGCTCTGCGCTTCACCCATCGCAATAACGGCCACGGCATGGTCGGCCACGGCAGTTCGTAATTCCCTCAGATCACCAGCCTTCAGCCGGCCACCAAGTAGAACCACCGACGGGACATCCATTGTCTCGATCGCCTTCATCGCAGCATCTACATTTGTGGCTTTGGAATCGTTGACAAAACGAATTTCATTAATCTCTGCAACAGACTCCAGGACATGCTCAAGCCCTTTAAACTCAGAAATCACTTGAGTCATAATGTCTGCTGAGACGTCCATAATGGTCGCGACAGTCACAGCAGCGAGTACGTCCGCCAATAAATGCCGTCCCGTCAGTTGAACTGCCTGCACTGGAACCAGTGCCGCTGGTGAGGGTGTCGTATTCCACACTATGGTGCCACCCTCCACAGATACTCCATTGTCAATCGTCGCGTTAAAACTAAATGGCCGCTGCTGGCCTTGACTTCCGCAAGCCAGCGACATGGCGTTGGCATCATCAGCATTCACCACGACCCAATCACTTGCCTCTTGGTTCATAAACACACGACCCTTAGCCGCGGCGTAGGCCTCGGTTGTCTCGTGACGATCGAGATGGTCAGGGGTGAGATTTAGTAATACTGCAATCCAGGGATGAAACTGGTCAGTCAATTCCAACTGAAAACTACTAACCTCGACGATGTGTAGAACGTCAGGACTCGATTTTCCAACTTGCGTACTTAAGGCTGGACCAATATTGCCGCCGACAACGGTTTGGAAACCAGCCGCAGCGAGGATTTGTCCAAGCAAAACGGTGGTAGTCGACTTTCCCTTAGTCCCAGTCACGGCAACAATACGACCGTCCATCCATCTTGACGCCAACTCGATTTCACTGATCACTGGCACACCGGCTGCTCTGGCCGCCTGAATGACCGACTGAATGGGTGGAACCCCAGGACTCATAACAATCAAGTCAGCATTCACGAACGTCTCCATTCGGTGTTCGCCAAATTCGAGTTGCACCTTGTCATGCCGCAAACTGTCTGGAAGATCCGTCCGTGCCCGCAGATCTGTTATCGTCACGGATGCTCCTCTATCAACCAGTAGCTCGGCTGCAGCAATGCCGCTTTGCGCAGCACCCACAACAACGACGCTGTGGTTTTCAACCGAAAAATCATTCTTCTTGCTATGTGGCACGTCCGCCTTATCGCAACTTCAATGTCGTTAAACTGAAAAGTGCAAAAATTACAGCAACAACAAGGAACCGAGTCATGATCTTTGGCTCACTCCAACCTTGTAATTCAAAGTGATGGTGCAATGGCGCCATCTTAAAAACCCGACGACCCGTCATTCGGAAAGAGCAGACCTGAATAATTACCGACAGCGCCTCTGCCACAAACACCCCACCAACAATCAGTAGAAGCAATTCTTGCTTAATAAGAACAGCCACTGTCCCAAGTGCGCCACCGAGTGCTAACGAGCCAACGTCGCCCATGAAAATATCAGCTGGATAGGCGTTGTACCAGAGAAAGCCAAGGCTCGCGCCCACTAGCGCTCCACAGAAAATCGTGAGTTCTGCCGCTGGGGAAAACCGAACAAGTAAGAGATATTCAGCAAATACGCTATGTCCGGTAATGTAAGTCAACCCAGTAAAGGCTGCGGCAGCAATCGTAAACGTGCCAATGGCTAAACCGTCGAGACCATCCGTTAAGTTGACGGCATTGGAAGCTCCTACCAAGACAAGAATAGCGAATGGCAGGTACAAAAAGCCGAGGTCTGGAACTAACTCTTTGAAGAATGGAAAATTGAGACGCGTGTTATAAAGGTTTTGCTCCGTCAAGGCTAGGATAGCTACTCCTACTAACGACGCAACTACTACTTGCGCAACAAATTTATAACGTGGACGAAGACCATGATGAGACCGTCGTCTCAATTTCAGGTAATCATCAACAAACCCGATACTGGCAAAAGCTAGAGTGGACAGCACGGCAATCCACACATAAGCATTAGTTAGATCGGCCCACAGTAATGTGGGAAAAATCGCGGCAGTCAAAATCAGAAGTCCACCCATGGTGGGTGTGCCAGCTTTTGGTTGATGTGCAATCGGCCCAGTGTTTCGAATCACTTGTCCAATTTGCGCGTCTCGAAGTTTTCGAATCATCCATGGGCCGAACATCAGGCTAATCGCTAGAGCCGTTAGACTCGCCGCTGCGGTACGGAATGTCACATACTGCGTTACATTCAATAACGAAATCTGGACACCATAAGGATAGAGAAGATGGTAAAGCATTAGGCGTAACCTCGGGTTATGCCTTCAACAACGATATCCGTACGAATTCCTCGAGAGCCTTTAACGACGATTAAGTCGCCTGCCTGCATCAAATCCAGCACTAGAGGAACTGCCATTTCACTCGTGTCGGCTTGTTGAACTGAACCCGGCGGTATCCCGGCAGCGACTGCTGCGGTAATAAAGTCATTTGCGTAATCATTACCAATCACTACAAGTTCTTGAAAACCACACGCAGCTATCATCTGGCCGCATTTCTTGTGTAACTGAGACGATTGAGACCCGAGATCCAGCATCTCTCCGATGACTGCAATACGACGACCTGGGACGTTAGTGGATCGAACCGCGTTACATAATGTGGTGAGTGCCGCCGGATTAGAATTGTAGGAATCGTCGATCACTGTGATGCCATTTTTTAATTTGATTGCCTGGCCGCGATGCGGCAGGGGACGAAATTTTTCAATCCGAATTGCAATGTCATTAAGTGAAATTTGAAATTGCAGCGCCACAGTGATTGCAGCCAGAGCGTTAGCAAGCTGTCCACGACCTAGAAGCGGAACATGCACCTCGAACTCGCCCTCAGCAGTTCGAACGGAAGCCTTGACCCCATCAAGACCGTAATCCTGCACGTCTTCGGCAAAAACATCGGCCGGCACTCCAACACCAAAGGTGCTAACCTGACCGGCAAACCTGGCAGCGTGTGTCATTACGCGCTCGTCATTCGCATTGGCAACTAATTTGTCACTGCGGTTTGCACCTTCAAGAATCTCGGCTTTGGCGTCCGCAATATGTTCAATCGAATCAAAAGACGATAGATGAGCTTCAGAGACGTTCGTCCACACTCTCACTTCAGGTTCAGCAATCGCCACTAGAGCACCAATTTCTCCGGCTTGACTCATCCCAAGTTCCACCACGGCAACATCAGGTTTTGAGAGCAACTTGATCAGCGACAACGGAAGCCCGATATGGTTATTCAAATTTCCTTCATTACGAACGACACGGTAGCTCGCGCTAAGAAGATCGGCGGTCATCTCTTTGGTGGACGTTTTGCCAGCACTGCCCGTGATGGCTACCACCTTAGACCCTGACTGCCGGCGAACATGCCTACCCAGCAACTGCAGGGCTCGAACCGTGTCAGAAACAACAATCATGACCGGTTCGCTCAAAGAACTAGACGGCGGAAGAGTGAACGACTCGCTCACAACAGCACCACACGCTCCCCGGCCAAGGGCTTCATCAACAAAGTGGTGACCATCAAAACGGTTACCCTGTATGGCAAAAAACAGATCGCCGCGTGACGCCGACCGAGTGTCGATGGATACCGCATCGACTGGTATCTCTAGGCTCCCTGACATCAAACGCCCTTCCATCGCCTTCGCAACCTCTCCAACTGTTAATTGCGTTCCCAAAACTTCTGGCACCATACAGCCTCTACGACACAAGAGCATTCGTCCGCCGACGACGTAATGCGTCTTGGGCGATTTCCAGGTCATCAAACGACCGTCGTTCGCTTCCGATTTCTTGATAGGTTTCGTGCCCCTTGCCTGCAATAACGACTACGTCACCTGCGTGCGCTTCTCGAATCGCTCGTTCAATAGCTAGTTTGCGATCACTGATCGTAAGATACGGCGTTCGAAAAAAGTCGGCCGTCCCTTCTCCATCCTCAGCATTGGACCGCTGAGTCGCCGAATCCATCCCGTGCGTAATGTCTTCCATAATGGCAAGTGGATCTTCAGAGCGAGGATTGTCAGACGTGACTATGACAACATCACCTAAACGAGCAGCGACAGCGCCCATCAGAGGACGTTTTGACCGGTCGCGATCTCCTCCGCAACCGAACACCACAACGATTCTGTCGCTAGTGAGAGCTCGTGTCCCTTCAAGTACCTGCTTTAATGCGTCGTCTGTATGAGCAAAATCGACAATTACCGTTAGGTCATCGTCACCATGTGAGACAACTTGCATGCGTCCTGGCACGCTCTTTAGTGATTCCACACCCTGCTCAATCGCATCGAAAGGCAGATCCAACGCTATTGCGGTCGCGACCGCCGCCAATATGTTATAGACATTAATGCGTCCCAAAAGATTAGACCTGAGATGCAAGGACCCTCGGGGCGTCCGCACATTAAAGACCAGTCCATCAAAGGATGAATCGATAACCTCTGAGACCACATCCGCCGGTTGGTCGATCGCATAGGTGACCGGCCGAGATGCTGCACTCGCGAGCAAAGAACCTCGTGGATCATCGAGATTCACGATCGTCCGTGCATCTGAAGGCAACCCGTCGAACAATCGACGCTTTGCCAGAAAATAGCTGTTCATATCACCATGAAAATCAAGATGGTCACGGCTAAGATTTGTGAACACCGCTGCGGTAAAGCGAGTGAAGTCAGCTCGCCGTAAAGCTAGCCCGTGGGATGAAACTTCCATCGCACACACCATCGAACCGCCATCTACGAGTTCACGAAGCAGGCCTTGAATGTCTGGCGCTTCCGGAGTTGTTAGCACCGCTTCGCGAGTTTCGTTCCCAATCTGGTGGCTACCTGTGCCTAATCGTCCACACGGCATCCCCGCCTGTTCAAAAATTTCACTCAGAAGATGGGTTGTAGTGGTCTTGCCATTTGTGCCGGTAATGCCCAACACCATTAATTCGTGACTTGGAAGATCGTAAAAAGATGCAGAGAGAGCGGCAAGGGCTTCACGCGCATCCGAAACCGTAATCCACGGAAGATTTACTTCAGTTTTTTGAGGGGAATCTGAAACGACTGCGACCGCACCGCGACGCTCTGCCTCTCTGGCGTACGTTGCCCCATCGGCGTGTTCACCTTGAAGGCCAACAAAAAGAGTGCCAGGTTGAACGTTTCGAGAATCATGGGTGACTGCATTAACAATTTGTGAAGCAACCGGAGACTGTATCACTGACTCTGACATACGACTGGTGGCAAGTTCATCTGCTCGACGTAACAGATCGCCCAATGTCATGGACTTGCCTCATTAGTAGAAGCCCTTGGAATGGGCACAGTACGATCGAGTCTCAAAACACATTCGAAATCTCGGTCGATTGGTTTTCCTTGTTCTGGTGTTTGCTCAACTACAAAACCATTGCCTTCAAGACGAGCGCGAACTTCAAGCTTAGCCAGTGCCCGCAACGCCTGCCGCGCACTTAGGCCTCGCAGGTCTGGCATAACGACTTGGTCAGACTTGACCGTCGCTATCGCCGTCATGGCCGCGGGACGCTGTCGAGCGCCTGCCGTTTTGGATTCCGATGCTGAAGTTTTCGGCACCAAGATTGGTGACGAAGCATGAAGAGTCGGAGAGATTTCTAAATACCTAAGTGCCGACTCGGCAATGCGTTTAAATATGGGTGCGGCAACAACCCCGCCGTAGGTATGTCCGGCTTTCGGTGAATCAATGACTACGAGAATCGTCAGCTCTGGTGCACGTGATGGTGCGAACCCGACAAACGAGGAATTGTACAGGCTCTTTGAATATGTCTTGTTGAAGATTTTTGCAGCGGTCCCGGTTTTTCCAGCAATCGTATAACCTGGAATCCGGGCTCGCTTAGCAGTACCTAGACGAACTACATCCTCCATTATTGATGTCACAGTGTTGGCTGTTGCCCGAGTGATCACCCGTTGCGGAGGTTCCCGTTTCCTCTTGACTCGACGCCCGTTTGCTACAAGCGCCTTCACGACGTGAGGTTCAATTAAATTACCTCCGTTGGCGATCACGCTTGTGGCCACAGCCATCTGGAGGGGTGTCACCCCGATTTGATACCCCATCGACACGGAAGCCAACGCACTGGGATCCAGCTCTTCTGGGGACGTCAACTGGCCACGCCCCTCTCCGCTAAAATCCTGTGACAGCCTTCGGCCAAATCCAAACCGGCGCGTATACTCGTCAAGTCGATCGGCGCCGATTTTCTGACCAACGAGAATCGTGCCCACGTTGCTCGATTTGACGATTACGTCAGCAAACGACAGCGTGCCGTAATTCGTAGTATCGTGAATCGTGCGTTTACCAAAGTGAATCATTCCCTCACTCACGTCGACCAAATCGTCTGGTGCAATCACCTTTTCTTCGAGCGCAGCAGCTGCCGTAACGATCTTGAAAGTGGAACCCGGCTCGTACTGGCCCTGAGTCGCACGATTCCGACGGTCTTTGTTAGTCGAAAACCTGAACACATTTGGATTGAAGGTTGGCCAATTAGCGAGTGCGAGCACTTCGCCGGTATGTGGTTGGAGGATGATGACTGTGCCAGCGTCCGCACGGTGCTCCACGATCCCTCTACGGAGTTCTCGTTCTGCAATATGTTGCAGGTATTCGTCAATCGTCAATTCAAGCGTTGCGCCAACGGTGGGAGCCTGTTCGATCCGACTGACAAATGCGCGATGGCGAGCGTCTGTCTGAAACAGGATCTTGCCAGGCTGACCTAGAATCCTTGATTGAAACCTAGATTCAACCCCGCCAAGACCTTTGTTATCTAGCCCAACATACCCGAGGAGATGCGCGGCCATTTCGCGATTCGGGTAATAGCGGCGCTCCTCTTTAATCCACCCAATCCCCTCAATCTTTAGCGCCGCAATTCGTGCTTTAACCGTGGGTAACGCTTGCCGACGGATATAGGCAAAGGCTCGGTCAGTATCCAATCGCGCGGTGAGCTCTTCCACACTTAGGTAGCCGCCCATACCGCAATCTTCCAACACGTCGCAGAGTTGCTTGGCAACCACCTCAGCGTTATTGATCTGTCTCGGTATCGCAGTAATGGTGTCTGCCTCGATACTCATTGCCAATACGCGGCCTTTTCGATCGAGAATATCTCCTCGCTTCGCAGGCACTGAAAGTGTTTGTTCCTGCTGAAGCTCAGCCTGGTCCAAATAAAAATCGTGGTGATAAACTTGGACGACCCATAATCGACCGCCGATCACGCACATCCACCCCAGCAAGAACACTGCCACCCAGGTAACTCGACCTCGTATTGTGTGACGCCACTGGTCACTCGCACCAACTGCTGCTGTCTGCTTCTCAATCTCTTCACCGGACATGCCGGCTTGAGAATCATCAGCAAAAAGTGGGCCAATACCTTTTGACCGCTTGGTCAATCACTCCCCCCTATATCTATCTACGAGTAGCCACTATCGCAGTGTCAGGCGGCGGTGCCACCTCGAACCGCTCTATTACGATCACCTGATCCTGTGACGGCACTACCAAGTTCAGTTCTTCAGTGGCTATCCTTTCAACTACCTTTGGCGCCGTCAGCTGTTCAATTTCAAGACGAAGTTCCTTATTTAGTGATTTTTCTATCTCGTGTTCTTTGCGCAAATCTTCAATACGATACCCATGCTGTATTAACTCAAAGTTTTGCCACGCGGAAAACAAGACCACTGCCACGAGTACTATCCCCCACCTTACCCAACGCCAGAGTTCCCTTTGCTGTCTTTTGTCAGGTTCACGAACGATCACAGTGTTCTGCACGTTCGGCGTGACTTCATACTCAGACCATTGCGACTTCATGCGACCCTCTCAGCCACACGCAACTTTGCAGATCTTGCGCGTGGATTACGCTCAACTTCTTCGTCCTGAGGAATGACGGGACGCTTCGTTAAAACGCGAATCGCCACCTTGCCTCCACGCTCAAGCGCGCGGAACGTGTGTTTCACGATGCGATCTTCAAGTGAATGGAAGGAAATAACGACTAACCTAGCCCCCATTCGCAAGCGACGACACATTGCCTCCAACGCAACTTCTAAACCATCCAACTCTTGATTGACCCAAATCCGAATCGCTTGAAAAGTCCTAGTGGCCGGATCGATGCGCGTGTATCCTTTTCGTCTGAATGAGCGTCGTACGATTGACGCCAAGGCCCCAGTTGAGGTTACAGGTGATGTTTGCCTCGCCTCCACAATAGCTCTGGCAATACGTCGTGATTGGCGCTCCTCGCCATATTTAAAGATGATGTCCGCTAATGCTTGTTCCGAGGTGTTCCGAATCAAGTCTGCTGCTGTCTGGCCAGTCGACTGGTCCATTCGCATATCAAGCGGTTCGTCACGGCGAAAACTAAAACCACGGCCTTCGCCATCTAAATGGAGCGATGAAACACCCAGGTCTGCTAACACGCCGTCAACGCTAGAAATCTGGCAGGCACTTAGAACAGTGTCCACATCTTTGTAATTGGCATGATGAAGTTCGACATGTTCAGCCCAAGCCGATAACGCGGTGTGCGCCTGGCTCAGCGCTTCGCGATCACGGTCAAGCCCAATGACTCGGCTGGCACCATGTTCAAGTAGTACGCGCGCATGACCACCTAAACCCACCGTGCAGTCAACAAACAGACCTCCGCGCTGAGGGGCTAAAAATGTCAACACCTCTGCGGTGAGCACTGCCTGATGCACAGTTGTATGCGTCAAATGCCAAACTCCGCCAAGGCGCGCGCATCCTCTTCGGAATATGGTTCGCGCTGTAGCTTGGCTACAAATCGGTCATGGTTCCACACGTCCAAATAGTCATACAAACCAAAGACATCAACCTCGCCAACTATTAACGCTGACTCACGAAGTCGCTGATGAATCGATACACGCCCCTGTCGATCAAACTCAGCGGGCTGTCCAAAATAGTTGATTCGGTCGAAAAATCTATTACGGGCAGGGTGTGATGAGGGAACTTGTGCAAGCTTCTGTTCAATCCCTTCCCACACCGGCATTGGATAGACACGTGCACAGTCACCAGAAAGACTGGTCACAAACAATCTGGTTCCGTAACGTTCCTGAATGAACGCACGAAAAGCAGTCGGAATCTTGAGCCGACCCTTATCATCGATTTTCGCTGAGAAATTACCCCTTAGCACCTACTTAACTCCACTTTAAGCCATTAAAATCCACTGCAATCGTAAGAAACGCAGAGGTTTATGTCAACATTCAAATAGTGGATTCTATTTATCTTCGCTAAATATTCTCCTATTTCTTATTCGGCGCTGTTTCGTAAAGATGACCTGCAGAGCGTGCTAACATTAAATGTTCTATTAATTGATGTTACGCGTCCTGCTTGTCGGCCCAGCAGACCACCGGTAACTTCCTATAAACCAATGTTGCGTGCAGGCCTGATTGGCTTCCCGTCGTCTGGTAAGACCACCCTGTTTCAATTAATGACTCAGGCTCTGGAAACTAGTAATAGCCGACGTCGTGGAGATACTGCAGTGGGAATTTCACGTGTACCGGATGAAAGGCTCGACCACCTGACGAAAATGTTTAACCCTAAGAAACACGTACCAACCACTGTGCAATTTTCTGATCCGACAGGTCAGCAAGGTCTGACTTCAACCGTAGATGTTTCGGTCTTTCGTGAAGCGGATGCTCTACTTCACGTCGTTCGAGCGTTTCAAAGTGAAACAGCACCCCCACCTTCAGGCTCCGTTGACCCTGAACGGGACATACGTTTGATGGAAGAAGAACTAATTTTGAACGATTTAGATGTCGTAGAACGGCGCCTGCAACGCGTCAATCAGGATCTAAAAAAGGGTAAGAACACCACATTAGAACAGGAGAAAGCTGTTCTCATGCAATGCAAGGAATCACTTGAAGAAGGTACGCCAGTTCGGGCCCTAGAACTTGATGAATACCTCAAAAAACAACTGCGAGGGTTTCAACTACTTTCAGCTAAACCTCTTTTGCTGATCCTTAACCTCGACGAAACTGACCTCTCTCAAAATACACGAGCCGATGCATCACCAGGCATAGAACGGATTAAGGATAAGCTCACGCACGCCCACGTGCCGGTTTGCGCAAAAATTGAGCTGGAAATCTCGCAGTTAGATCCCAGTGACGCTCAAACTTTTTTAGAGGATCTCGGACTTGTGGAATCGAGCCTCGACCGTGTGATTCGTGCTGCCTTTCAACTACTGGGGTACATCTCGTTTTTTACTGTTGGTGAAGACGAATGTCGCGCATGGGCTGTGCCGAAAGGAATCGTCGCGCAGGCTGCTGCACGCGAAATTCATTCAGACATCGCCCGAGGCTTCATTAGGGCCGAAGTCGTTTCCTACGAACAATTAAGAGAGCGTGGCTCGCTTCATACTTGTCGTGAGCACGGTGAAGTGCGGCTCGAAGGCAAAGAATACGAAGTGCAGGACGGCGACGTTATCAATTTTCGATTTGCGACGTGATAGGATGCGCGATGGGCACTGTGCCCGACGCATCGTGCGCGTCTCAGAAACCATTACCGGAGAACTTATTAAGCTATGCGGGCACTCATCACTGGCGGAGCCGGATTTATTGGATCACATCTTTCGCAGGCACTACTTGAGGCAGGCCATGAAGTGTTTGCGCTAGACAATCTGTCAACCGGTTCAATCGACAATATTGAACACTTGAAATCCCATCCCTCTTTTCACTATACGAATGAGTCGGTAACAAATGAGCCCGTGTTAGCAGAGTTGGTCGATCGTAGTGACGTCATTTTCCATTTGGCAGCGGCAGTCGGCGTCAAGTTAATCGTTGAGGCACCAGTTCATACGATTGAAACAAATGTCCATGGCACTGAAGTCGTCTTAACTCAAGCCAACAAAAAAAAGAAGCTCGTCATTGTCGCGTCGACTTCCGAAGTTTATGGAAAAACGAGCGAGGTGCCATTTAAGGAAGAGGCAGACATCAGGCTTGGTGCAACTTGGAAGCACCGCTGGGCCTATGCCTGCAGCAAAGCTCTCGATGAGTTCTTGGCGATAGCCTACTGGAAAGAAAGACAACTTCCGGTTATTGTCGTGCGACTCTTCAATACGGTGGGTCCACGCCAGACTGGGCAGTACGGCATGGTAATCCCGTCATTTGTCCGACAAGCCTTAGCCGGCCAGCCAATTACCGTCTTTGGAGATGGCTCCCAGTCGAGAAGTTTCACTTATGTGGGTGATGTCGTCGGAGCTCTCATAAAGCTGAGCGCTGAACCACGAGCTATCGGGAATGTCTATAACATTGGCAACAGTCACGAAATTACGATCCGGGCGCTCGCTGAAAAAATTAAAACTATGACAAACAGTTCCTCTGAGATTGTCACGATCCCTTATGACCAAGCGTACGATGCCGGTTTTGAGGATATGCCTCGTCGGGTGCCGGACCTCACAAAGATTCATGAACTAATAGGGTACGTTCCAGAAGTACAACTCGAAGAAATACTTTCGCTAGTTATTGATTACTTTAAGGAACGCTAAACCTTCATCTGTATGCTGCTACTAGCCTGACTCTTACGTAATGTCATCGCCAGTTTCGGAGCCTTCCTCCGCGCCGCATCAATCATCAAAGCCGTCATCCGCACGACTTGCTCGCTCCGTAGGTGTAATCGGAAGCGCCACGATGATTAGTCGTGTCCTCGGGCTTGTTCGTGATCAGGTTCTCGCGTATCTCTTTGGCGCTGGAAATGCTATGGATGCCTTCACCATAGGATTTCGCATCCCGAACTTGATGCGTGATCTCTTTGCCGAAGGCGCAATGAGTGCAGCATTTGTCCCGACCTTTACTCGACGCATGACGACCGATGGTCGAGAGGTTGCGTGGCGACTAGGAAATCAACTCATCAATGCTCTGCTGGTTACCACGGGCATTCTGGTCATCGCTGGAATTATTTTTGCTGGTCCGATTGTAAATATGTTCGCTGGAGACTATGCCAACATTTCAGGAAAACTCGAGCTCACAACATTACTAACACGCATCATGCTTCCGTTCCTGACGTTGGTAGCCGTGGCTGCCGCCTTCATGGGAATGCTCAACGCGCATCAGCATTTTTTCACACCTGCCCTCTCACCAGCGATGTTCAATATTGCCATGATCGCTAGTGGGTTTGGTCTTGTTCCACTAATGCCGCAGTTCGGGTTGCCTCCAATTACGGGTATGGCAATTGGCACTCTTCTTGGCGGATTCGGCCAGGGATTCATTCAATGGATGGCTCTCCGAAAACAGGGCTATCGATATCGCCTAATGCTCAATCCCCGCGATAGTGGGCTTCAAGAGGTCCTGAGACTAATGGGTCCGGGCACACTCGGATTAGCAGCCGTGCAAATTAACTTGCTCGTCAACTCAATCCTCGCGACGGGTGAAGGGACAGGCGCAGTATCCTGGCTTAGTTATGCGTTTCGCCTAATGTATCTGCCGATTGGACTCTTTGGAGTCTCTATTGCTACAGCTGCATTACCGCAATTTTCTCGAATGGCGGCACTGGAAAATACCACTGATTTGCGAAAAACTATTTCCAGTAGTCTTCGCCTGATGATGATGTTGAACGTACCCGCTGCCGTAGGCTTGATAGTGTTGGCAACGCCAATCATCGCCGTGATCTTCGAGCGAGGAAGCTTCACCTCAGCTGATACGGCTGCTACCGCCGCAGCGCTTCAATGCTATGCCCCAGGGTTAATTGGCTACTCCACGGTCAAAATTACGGCGCCTATTTTTTACGCCATGCGAGATAGTCGCACGCCAGCGGTCATCAGTGGGATCGCTGTTGCACTTAATTTGGTTCTCAATTTAACGCTAGTACGGATTATGGGCTATCAAGGTCTGGCTCTTGGAACAGCCATTGCGGCAATTTTAAACGCCCTGATCTTAATGATCTTACTGCATCGCCGTCTGGATGGAATTGACGGAGCAAGACTTGGCATTACCTTTATCAAAATTGTCGTAGCATCCATCATCATGGGTGCTGTAGCCGTTGTTACAGAACGATACTTGGCTGACATCTGGCCAAGCGCCCTTCTCAGCGTGCAAATACTGCGCCTCTCTATCACTATTGCGGTGAGCGTACTGGTCCTGGGCGGTGCGGCTCAGGCCTTGCGTATGGATGAATTCAACGACGCTCGTCGCCGGCTTATCACCAAACTCACTGGGACTGTTTGAAGCTGTTGAAACAAGTGGTGTGAACTAGGCTGCGACCAACATTATGGTACGATTACCTAGTAGGCTTGAGCCACGCTGATTGGATGTCAGTAAAGTTCCTGGTTCGTGAGTAGTGTAGATGTCTCAATATCGTTACTCCGCATCCCCATACCGCTTCGGCCCTGGGCCCATTTCTCCAGGCATTAAGATGTTGATTAAATTCAACATTCTTGCCTTCGTCGTAACTATAGTGTGGCCACGCCTCATGCTCTCATTCGGATTGACACCTCAGGCAGTATTCGAGCAGTTTCATTTTTGGCAACCAGTCACGTATCTATTCCTGCATGGTAGTCTTTTTCACATCCTATTCAATATGTTGGCCCTATGGATGTTTGGCGTGGAACTCGAACGTCTTTGGGGCAGCAAGGCCTTTATTAAATACTATTTTGTAACAGGCATCGGTGCCGCCGTAACCGTATTGTTCGTCTCCCTGCTGCCGATTGCGTCCGCTGATCAAAT